>Ga0307434_1001138_pt1 | contig 14945 bp, 10 predicted proteins | sample SalMarWE160220MG_FD_202156 | JGI IMG/M metagenome (GOLD analysis project Ga0307434, IMG submission 202156) | Salt marsh sediment microbial communities from the Plum Island Ecosystem LTER, Massachusetts, United States - WE1603-220 | ecosystem: Environmental > Aquatic > Marine > Intertidal zone >... | reverse complement strand
CGAGGAATACTTCCCGAGCATCTCGACGCGGAACCGGGCGAGGAGAAGCTCCGTATCGAAAGCCTGACCTCGCCCGGCAAGTTCGAGAACATCTCGCTGACGGTCCGGGCGGGCGAGGTGGTCGGCCTGGCGGGTCTGGTCGGGGCGGGCCGGAGCGAGGTTGCCCAGGCCGTCTTCGGGCTCGATCCGAACGCCACCGGCAGGATCGTGGTCAATGGCCGGCAGGTGACGATCCGCTCGCCCGCCCGCGCGATGTCACTGGGCATCGGCTACCTGCCCGAGGACCGCAAGACCCAGGGGCTGGTGCTATCGATGGGCGGCCGGGCAAACCTCTCGCTGCCGATTCTCGACCGCCTCAGCCGTCTAGGGTTCGTCAAGACGGGGCCGGAGAAGGCCCTCACGACAACGTACTTCGATCGCCTGCGCGTTCGCACGCCGCATGTCGACGCCCCGGTCTGGTCGCTGTCCGGCGGGAACCAGCAGAAGATCGCGATGGCCAAGTGGCTGGCCAGTCAGTGCGGCATCCTGCTGATCGATGAGCCGACCCGCGGCGTGGACGTCGGGGCCAAGGCCGAGATCCACGCCCTGATAGACCAACTCGCCCGGGACGGGGCGGCGATTCTGCTGATCTCCTCCGAACTGCCCGAGGTGCTCAATCTCAGCACGCGGATTATCGTACTCCGCGAGGGCCGGCAGGTCGGTGAACTGACGCGGAGCGAAGCGAATCAGGAGGGGTTGATGCGGCTCATGGCCGGCATGGGTGCTCCCACAGGTTAGCCGGAAACGCCACAGGGGGATGACGTGATGCAACGGTTGATGCGCGGGCTCTTGATCTTCGCCGTTCTGCTCGTTGGGTGTGAAAGCCCACCGGACCGGACGCTCGAGGTCAGCCCGCAGCCCACGACCCGCCCGATCGCCGAAGCGCCCGAGCTCGTGACGGCCGAGCCGCAAGACATTGTCGTCCGCCTGGATGGCCGGGAAATACTGACCCTCCGTGGAGCAACTGCTCGATTCAACGACACGCCGGTCAGCTACGCGTTCTTCGCCAAAGCCGCAGCGTCGCAGCCGGCCGCAACCAGCACGCCGGCCACGCAACCGGCCGTCGTCCGCGAGCACTACTTGCTCAAATCCTCCCCGCCCGTCGCGCCGCCGATTTCTTGCGAGATCGCCTACCGCGCGGGACCCGCGAGCGCGACGATCACACTGTCGGCTGATGCAGAACTGCCTTCGATAAGCTTGCTGGCGACGCTGGGCAAGGACGTGCTTCCGGTTCGGTTGAATCGACCTCCGAGCCGCCAGGTGGTTCAGACCGCGATAGGGCCGGCGGTCAATGCGCTGTTCGATGGCCTGCTCGAGTCCAAGCACGGCATGGCGATTGCGATTGACGGGCAGGTTGCCTTCTTGCCGGGTCGCCCCGGGATTCACCTCAGAGCCTCCCTGGAACAGCCAGCGGGGAAACGAGCTACCGTCCTGACCTTGACGGCAAGGAAGACGCTTCTCCGGCAAATACCGCCCGTCATGGTTGCGGATCACCCGGACGACAACCGTATCGACACCGGAGCAGGTTGGGTTGCGTGTCCGCAAGACGGCGCCACGGATCCGGAAGCACTGCTGCTTAATGCGAGATGGGTCGCCGCCAACCTGGGGCCTTTCGGTCTTCAATACGTCTGGACCGACGGGCGGGCGAAGGCCCTCGAACCGCTCGGGCTCACGACCGAGCCCTGCCGACGGGTTGGCGGCCCGTTGTTGGAGATCCCCCGGCTATCCGCGAGCAGCATGGCCACGCTTGAGGCCGCCCGCAGGGAAGCCAGCGCCCGAGGACTGGCATACCCCTGGCTGTTGCTCGAGGGCGAGCTTCACAGACTCTCCGCCGAGCAGGTCGAGCCGCTTCGCCGCGTCTGTCCGCCGGCACCGGTTCGTGCCGTTGATCTCTTTGACGGCGAGCGTCCCGGCCTGTGGAACCTGGCGATTGCGACCGCGTTCGATCACTGGAACGTCCTGGGTGTTTTCAACTCGTCGTCGGAACCTGAGAGAAGGGCGATCGAGCTCGGCAGGCTGGGCATTCCCGTCAACGACAACGCGCGATATGCGGTCTATGATTTCTGGCAGCAACAACTGCTCGCCGTCGCCCGGAACCGTTTCGACGTGGACCTGGAGCCCGCGTCGTGCCGCGTCCTCTGCATCCGACGACTGCGCAGGGGCCGGCCCACGTTGATCAGCACGTCTCGCCACGTCACCCAGGGCGCGATCGACTTGCACGACGTTCAATTCGACCCGCAAACACTGAGGATGAGCGGCAGGAGTAACGTGGTCGCGGGTGACCCGTACGAGCTTTGCATCTTCGCGGGCGAGGGCGACGAGCGCTTCGAGATCACCGGCATCGAGGCCGCCAGTGCCACCACCCTGGTTCGAGCCGCCGGCCCCGTTCAGATCGTGACCCTGGAAAGTCGCCAGACTCGCGCCCTTCCCTGGAGCATTGCATTCGTCAAGGCGCCCCGGCCAGTCGCGCTGCCGACACCCCCGGGCGGCGTGTCGGCCAGGCAGAACACCCGCGGCGTGCTGCTGAGCTGGAACCCACGCGATGATCAGGCCGTCTCTCAACGAATCTACCGCAACAACGAGCCAATCGCCGACGTCGCGGGCCGCCGGTATGAGTTTCAGGACAGTGGCGTGGTCTACAACACCGAGTACGTGTACGCCGTTACCGCGGTGGACTTCGCGGGCCGGGAGTCCGACCGCTCGCCCCCGATTACGCACCGGACCCCCATCCCCGCCAGCACCTCCCTCACGCAGTTGGCCCCGCTTTCCGCAAAGCAGGGCCCCCTGCCGCTGGGTGTGAACAAGAGTGCCGGTGGAAGCCCGCTTCGGATCGCGGGCCGCCGGTACGCTCGAGGCCTCGGCATGTGCGCCAATGCCCACGTCACCTACTTCCTGGGCGGTGGATACGACACGTTCAGCGCCGAAATCGGTATCGATGACGAGACTCGGGGCAAGGGGTCCGTGGTCTTCAAGATCTCAGCCGACGACACGCTGATGTTCAAGAGCGATGTCCTGCACGCCGGCGAACCACCACAGCCGTTGAAGGTCTCGATCAAGGACAGGAAGCTTCTGACCCTCAGCGTCGAGAGTGCCGGCGACGGCATCGAGGGCGACCACGCCGACTGGGGCGACGCCCATCTCCAGGCCACCCGCAAGCCTGACCCGAAACCCGCCCGCGGACCCGCCCAATCGACCCGACCAGCCATGCAGCCAGGCGCGTGACCCGCCGCCGCCACGACTCTGCCAACTCCCGGTTTCTACATCAACATTGCGGGTAACCAGGGGGCTGGACGCCTGCCGAGGCGGTTTTCGCAGACAATAGCGGACGTTGGGGCCGGCGGGGTGACTTTCCGCCGCCACCGGGATATGATCGAATGGAATCCGGGGGAGCGGCTGGCAGAGACGGGAAAGAGGCACCATGCCCAAACGCGGAACGACGTTTCATCGACTGATCGTTACGACCAGCCTGCTATTGCCCCTTCCGGCTTGCACTGGATCTTCGGGGTCCTCATCCGCCAGTGGCGGCCTGCCGATCGAGGCCGCCCTCGGCCTGAGCGCTCTGGAGAACGACCTCCCCAGGACCGGAACAACCGCGGATTGTATCCAGGCCGGCACACCCGCCACCGAAACCCACCGGGCGATGCTCGAGGCCCTCAATCTCTACCGCCTGCAAAACGGGCTCAATCCGCTGACCTACTCCGAGCGGCTCGAGGATGCCGCCAATGCCCACGTCCGGGATCTCTGGGCCAGGAGCTTCTTCGATCACGTCAATCCCGACAGCCTGGGACCCAGCGAGCGGGCGCTGGAGGCGGGCTTCTGCCACCAATACGTCGGGGAGAATATCGCCGCCGGTCAGAGAAGCGTCCAGGCGGTGACGGAGGCGTGGAAGAACAGCCCCCCGCATGACGACAACATGCTTGAGCCGGGCTTCGCCTACGTCGGCATGGGCTACTTCGTTGATCCCACTGGCCGCCAGTACTGGGGTCAACTGCTCGCCTTCGAATACCCCTGACAAAGGGTGGCTCACCTCGCCTGGAGGGGTTCGTACCCCCGCTATTTCGACACGAATGGAATCGTAATCGGCCCCTCGGGCAACACGCATACCGTCAGACCGCGACCGCCGCCCGCGGCGAGCAGCCCGGCCAGCGTTTCTTCAACGCACCGGCAAGGTTGCAGCAGGCAATCGGTGATCTGCTCGTCCGTCAACCCGTCAGCGTAAACGTGGACGTCCGCCTTCAGTTGGACGCGGGCCTGGATCTGCACTTGCCATTGATCGGCCGAGGCGAACCCGGGGGATTGAATGCGGGCGAGCACCTCCGCCGGGCTCTGCGCCTCACGCAGAAGCTCACCATACAGGCCGTGCTCGGGAATGCCGTCCCAGCACTGGGATACAATGATGATGCTCCCGCCTTCGCGTACAATCTGAGTTGCCCCCGACATGCCCTTGACGGTTTGATAGAGGTTCAGATCGAGCGGCCAGCCCGAGTTGCTGGTGAGCACGACGTCGAACGGCTCCGGCACGGGCACCATCGCGCAGTCTTTGACGAACTCGCAGCCGGCCTCGTGGGCCGCCACCATCTCCCCCGCGAACACGCCCGTGATCCGCTTGTCGCGGTTCATCGCCACGTTCAGCAGGAAGCTGGGGTTGACCATCCGGGCCGCCTCCAGCATCTCCTCCCAGATCGGGTTGCCCCGGGTAACGCCCCACGTGGCGTTCGGATCGCCGATCATCTTCGCCCCGTGGTTGCTGAGCACGCTTTCGGCTCCGGCGATGGACGGCAGCACACCCTTGGGCCCGCCGCTGAAGCCCGCGAAGAAGTGCGGCTCAATGAAACCCGTTAGGATACGTACGTCCGCTTCGACGAACTGACGATTGACCCGCACATCATGCCCGAACCGCGTCCTGCCCACCCGCACGAGATTCGCGTCGTCGTGACCGTCGTGCTGCAGGCAGCGGTAATTCGCAACGATCCCGGCCCCGAGCATCGTCTTGAGTTCATCACCGGTCTGGGCCCGATGCGTCCCCAGCGCATTTAGCAGCGTAACGTCCTCGCGCCTGACGCCCGCCGATTCCAGTTCCTCCAGAATCGGCGGCAGGATGCGGTCGTTCGGCGTCGCTCTCGTGATGTCGGTGTGCACGATTACCGCGCGCTGGCCCGGCCTGGCGATCTCGCGCAGCGGCGCACCGGCGATCGGCCTGCGGAGCGCTTCCACCAGCGCCGCGGGCTCGTCCGGCAAACCGGGCACGTACCTCGGCTCAATGACGACCGCATCCGTCGGCACCTCCACGTCCAGCCCGTCTTTGCCGTAGGCCAGATGAACCGTTCTTGATCGGCCAGAGACCACCTGACGCCCTTTCTCTCCTGCCGCGTGAGACGCGCCGTACTGTAGATGCCGACACGCCGACCGGCAAGCGGAACATGATTGACGATCGACTCTGCCCGCGGACAATGAAGCCTGTCGGACGAGAGGACAAGATAATGCCGAGGAGCGTCTTGAGCGACCGCACCGATGCCTGGACATCGACACGGGTCTCATTGGGCCCGGTGCTATGTATCCTGACCGTCCTGGCAAGCATCGCGATGGGCAACGAAGGCCAAAAAGCCGGCCGCAGTGCCGGGCGTACCCCGCGGAGCCGGCCCGCCACACAACCCGCCACCAGGCCGGCCAACCTGGCAGTCAACGGTGACTTCGAGCAGCCTGACGAATCGGGCAAACTGCCCGCCGGCTGGATCACCAAACGCCCCCGGAACGTCCGGCGGATGAACCTCGGCGGCGAGCGGGGCTGGGTCGTCGAGATGACCGGCGATAACCCGTTGATGGGCACCTACGGTACGGACCTGACCGGCGGCCTTATTGAGTTCGAGCCCAACACCCGCTACCGCTGCACCGGCTACGCCAGGTCCGACGGGCCGAACATGAAGGTCTTCGTCAAGGGTTACGCCACGATCAAACGCAGAAACAAAGGTAGGATCGAGACGCTTGAGGACGTGGTCTACCAGATGCGCAAGGACCTCGAGCCGTCGAAAGACTGGAAGCCGTTCAACCTCGACTTCGACGTGACGCCAGCCGCCGTTTTCAGCGACCACCAGCACCGGGTGCAATACCTCCGCATCACGCTGTGGGCCTATTGGCCCAGGGGCACCTGCTGGTTCGACGACATCCGTTTCGAAGAGGTCGGCCCCGTTGCCGACCATCACCGCCGCCACTATGAGCCGGTCACGCACGTGGGCCTGCCGCCCCGGCTGGCCGACGACAAGGACGCCGCCCGGACGGGCAGAGAGCCATTTGACGAACAACAGGCCTGGCTCGACGCCGCCAACGCCCTGCGCGGCGGGCGATACGAGGAGTCGTCAAAGCTGGCCCGACAACTGATCGCCCATGCGCCGGCCAAGGGCATCTACCGGGTCCTGGCAGCCCGGGCCCTGGCCAAGCTCGAACGGTGGGCCGAGGCCGACGAACATGCCCGATGGATACTCGAGCGAAAGGAAGACAGCGAAACCGGCGGCAACGGCGCTTGCCGGATCGAGCCATGGCAGGTGGACTGGGCGAACGTGGTCCACGCAGAGGTCCTGTGGCGAACCGGCCGCCCGAAGGAAGCCCGGAAGATCCTGGAACAACTGAAAAAAACCTCAGCCGCCTCTCCCCACGCCCGCACCGCCGCCGAGAAGCTGCTTGCCACGCTCGATGACGGCGCCGACTGACCCGGGTGATTCGCGCTCCGGACGCGAAGACAACGGTGGCAGGGCCCGCGCCGGGTCTTCGCGGTGGATCCGTTCGTGGATAGTCCGGGCCTGGTCGTCTGCCGGCTCCCGACCCGCATGGATATCGGCCCTGCCGGCCGGGCAACGGTTTCTCGCCGCAGGGCACAACCGGTGACGGACATTGGCCCCGGGGCGTCGTAGTAACACCTGGCAGTCTGATTTCGGCAAATCGCTCGATCCCACTGACAGGTGCCCGGCGGGACGGGCGTCTGTATGGACAGGAAATGATGAAGGCCCTCGAGGCGAAACACGACCCGGAAGCCGCCGTGATCGAGGCGATCGGGCAAGGCGACCCTCATGCGATGGCGGAACTCATCCGCCGCCAGGGGCGGTGGGTCCGGGGCGTGATCTTCGGGGCGACGGGCCGGCAGGACGGGGTCGATGATGTCGCTCAACGGGTGTGGATACAGGTCTGGCGAGAGGCCTCGCGGCTGGATGACCCAGCCCGGTGGCGGACCTGGCTGTACCGCATCGCCCGCAACGCCGCCACCGACGCCGCTCGCAGCAAGCGCCGCCGGCGCCGGCTTCTCGGCGAGCTGTTCGACCGGGAGCGTGTGGAGCAACCGGGCAATAGTCGCCCGGATCAACAGCTTGCGGTCGGCGAACGGCAGCAAACCATGCTTGATGCCATCGCCTCACTGCCCGGGTTGTATCGTGAGCCCTTCGTACTCAAGCATCTGGAGGATTGGAGTTATCGGCAGATCGGCGAAGCACTGGGACTCCCGGTGGACACCGTTGAAACCCGATTGGTACGTGCCCGGCGCTTACTTCGCCAGCGACTCACGGGCAAGGTCTGACTCATGATTGACGAGCGTGTGGAACATCTGGTGAGCCGCAGTCTGGACGGCGAATTGACCGAGGCGGAATCGCTGGAGCTCAACCGGCTGTTGATCCGCTCGCCCGAGGCCCGAGCCCTGATGGAGGAACACGAGCGCACCGGGACTCTGGCTGGCGAGGCGCTGCGCGCTGCCTTCGCCGACGGTGCATCGTCCGACGAGCGGGCAGGGCAACTGGCCCGGGCGGCGGTTTCGCGGCGACGACCCTGGCCGGCGATGCGACGTGCCCCCGCGGTGGCTGCCGCGGTGCTCGTGGGCATGATCATCGGCGGGGGGGCAGGGCACTGGGCGGCCACGCGGGCCATCCCCGCTGCGCCGGAGCCCGCGGGGATTGACCCGGCCCACCCGCCCCTCGTGGCGGGGGCGGTGCCGGTCGAGGATGATTCCTCCGCCATAGTCGTCGAGGGCCCCCGCCGTCATGAGCAGCGAACCGTCCACGACATCTTCGGCGTGTTCGATGAAGAAACGCAAAGCGTATACCTGCTGGAGGCAAGCCGAACGCAAACCAATGTCGTTCCGGCAAGCGCGAACTACTAGGAGCCTGGCCATGACTTATCCAAGGATCCTGCTGACGAGCCTGACGATGCTGACCTGTCTGGCGCCGGTGTCCCTGGCCGCGGAGGCGAGTGAGGCGCCCCGCCCGAACCGGCCCCCGACGTGGTGGTCTGTCAAGCCACGAGGAAAGCGGCTTCCCGCCGATATCCCGACCGACGAACATCGGGCCTGGTACGACCGGGTAGGGGCCGAGACCCCACGCGATACCTGGCTGGGCGTCAGGTTGAGCCCCGTGCCCGCCGCCCTGGCCGCCCATCTCCAATTGGACGGCGGGGGAGTAATGATCGGCAACGTGTTCCGCGACAGCCCGGCTGACGACGCCGGGCTCGAGCGCTACGACGTTATTATCGAGGCCAACGGCACGCCGATCGAAGGCAAGGTGGAAGCATTCTCGAAGTACGTTCGAGACCGGGAGCCGGACGAAACGCTGAAACTGACGATTTACCACGAGGGCCGGAAAGCCAATCGGACCATCGAGCTGGCCCGAAGGCCCGCCGACTGGCACGAGCTCGAGCTGAAGTACAAGGACGACCCGGACGTCTCATTGAAGAGGAAGTTCGGGCTTCGGGGCAAGATTCTCCGGCCCGGGCCGGACGGGTGGGAGCTGAAGGACCTGGGCGAGATCCCCGAGTTGCAGGACTTGTACGACCACCTGGTACCTCACGTCGAGTCCCACGCCTCCGATGCGGAGATTGACGAACTCCGGCAAGTGGACCCGAAGGGCCGTGTCCTCCACGTCCGCCGCCGGCAGGATGGGTCCATCGTGGTCAAGCGCTATCAGTCTCGAGATGGTGAAGACGACGCCGAGGTCAAAACCTACGACAGCATGGACGAACTGGAGAAGGCCGACCCCCAGGCATACGAACTCCTACAGTCCGCTCGTCCGGAGCTTCTCCTGCCCGACCGATACGACAGCGCCGCCCGGCAGTATGCCGAGCAGTTGCGCGAGCAGTGGCGCAAGTACCGCGACGCCGCCCGCAACTACGCCGACGCCATGCGCGACTACCTTGAGAAGCATCCCTGGCCCGGTCGTGACGCGGACGAAAAGTGGCAGGAATGGCGTGAACGGTTCTTCCAGGGACCCTTGGAAGACCTCAAGGAGGAACCCAAGCGGCTCTACCGCTTCATCGAGCCGAAGCCGGAGTGGTTCCAGCCGCCGCCGCCCGCCGCGCGGTTCGAGCTCGGGCCGGACGGCGAGATCACGGTGCACCTGAGAAACGCCGACGCGGAGCTGAGCACGACTTTCGAGTCGAAAGAGGCTCTCAAGCAAAAGGCACCCGAGCTGTACGAGAAATTCAAGGAACTGCAAGAGCAGGTGCGGTGAGGCGTCTTGCCCCATCACGGATTCGGGGCTCCGCACGTTCAATCAGAAGTCGGGGAGCCGCCCGAAACATCCGTCCGCCACCGCCTGGCTGAGATGGTTGCAAAGGTCTTCGACCGCTTGCCGGCTCACGCTCTTCGCGGCGTCGCCGCAGCCACGGGTGAACGTCAGCGCGTCGTGGTACAGACATTGAACCTCTTCCAGTTGCGCGCCCCGGTATCCCTTTGCGATCGCCTCGGACACCAGGCGATGCAGGATCCCGATTCCGTGGCGTCGAACGTGGACCGGCTGCTTCGCGCCGGTAATGGCCTCATCGAATATCGCCACGGCCCAGTCGCACATCATCCCGGTCAGGGCGTCCAGGCCGCGAATTCGGAACGCCCCGGGCGCGCCGTTGAGCACGAATCCGTGCCCGATGGCCGCCGCCGACGCCCGCGAGGGCCGGTCCCGCAATGAGATGAGAATGCCTGCATAGTCTTTGATGGTGACCTTCGGAGTATCCATCGCGCCATCCTCCGAGCAGCAGGCGGCGACACTCCCTCGTTGCCTGCCTGTTGCCGGTTGTCCCGCTGACCACACCGCCCCTTGCTCGAAGGTCCAGTTGTCCTTTAACTGCTATTCGCCGCATCGGACCGGATCTTTCATCCAGCCGAAGAGAAAGCACATGCCAGGGATCTTTTTCAGTGGGGGAGCTGGCGGAGGAGGTCGATCAGGCGCTGGCGGGTGAAGAGTTCCGGCCGATCGCGGAACCGGCGCCGGGAGTGGTGATGGAAGAAGGCGTCCTCGGGCGGCAGGTCGTTGTCGGCGTCGAAGAACTTCAGCGCTTCGTCGAGACATTGGCCGGCCTCGATCAGCAGTCTCCGCTTTGCCGCGCGGCTGGCCAGGGTGCGAGCGTCGGCCCCGGCGGTCCGGGCGGCCTCGGCGATCACGGTGTGCAGCGTGAACCAGCCGGCCACATCGATGATTCGCGAGGGCTCGTCGGTGGGGTTGATCGGCGCCGGGGTTGGCCTGTCGGCCGGGGCTAGCAATTCGCCGCAAGCGGCAGGAATGGATTCCCGCACCTCGACTCCGGATGTATCGAAAAGGATCTCTTGCCGCTTCCCGCATGCCCTGCAGGAAACCGGCACATTCAGGACCTGTTGATCCGGATCGTGGGCGGCTGCCTGAGGATCAGGGATCAGCGGTCCGCCCCTGCAGGCGCGACAAGGTGTCACCTTCAGGTAAAGGCGGGCCTCCGCGAGACTGTGGATCGCCAGGGCCGAGCCGTGCGCACTCATGACCCGTTGATCCTACCTTCAGGACCTGCCGGGGCAAGTCGGTTCATCGTCGCCCGCCCGGCAGCGGTGCATGACAATTCCGGCGGGGACCTTCGGGCGGGCAGCGGGGCGGCACCTCGCTTTTCCGAACCCCGACCGTGAGGGAGGGGAGTATCTGCGGATGCGCCAGGGCCGCTTCCTTGCGGGCGCGGTTCGGACTCGGTGTCCGCTTCCTTACGGGCGCGGTTCGGAAACACCTGGGGGCGGCGCCTTCCAACAAGCCGCCCGAAGTGTCATGCGCCCGCCCGGCAGGGCCCGCCATGATGCTCAGCGGTAAACCGGCCGCGTCCAGAATACGTGACGGAGGCGGATCTTGACCGACTGCGAGGTCCCGTGGTAGCGTTCACCCACGTATCCCGACAGCAAATTCGCGGTGTTTACAACGGGTTTGACGGGGGCAGGAGGACGGCCCACATGGGCGTTTCGTCAATGGCAAACCGATCAGCAAGGGCGTTTTGCGCGAGCGTCCTTGGTTTCGCCCTGTGTGCGGCGGGCTGTGCGAGCGATGGGTTGACTGCCGGTCAGGGCGCAGGCGGACCGTGGTGGATGCAGCAGACCGCGCTGACCGCAGACGGCAAGCTCAACCTGAGGAGCAAGCCGTGGTGGGACCGGGCCATGGCGCTGAAGGTCGGCGAGTCGTTCGTTATCGAGGCAATCCGCGAGCCGGCCGCCGCGTTTAGCCGCGACCCGCAGGGGAGCACGCCGGAGGCGGCGCTGGCGCCCGCCAGATCAGACGACGCACCCGCAGGTTACATGCTCGTTGGCCGCGAGCGATTCAGGAATCGCTCGCGAGAGGTCGAGGCAATCGTCTGGGTCATCGACGACGACGCGGACGGCAGCCTCACCGCCGGCGGCGATCCCGATCCCGGTGGACCCGGCACCGGTTCCGGCAGGGGCGATAAGGACTCCGATTGCTACGTGGTGGACTACGGGTGCGACGGCGTGGTGGACCGTATGGTCGATTACATCGACAACGACGGGGACGACGACCCGGACGAGATGGACATTCGTTACTTCGTGGATGGCGAGCTTTGTTACACCTGGTTCGGTATGGACCTGGACGACGACAGCGCGATGTGGTCACTGAGGGGATATGAGTATGGTGGGCCGAGCTTCTTCGAGAGCGACCCGTACGGCAACAGCATGGTGTATATGAACAAGCTGAATACCGAAGACGGGACGTGGTTCCCGATTTCCGAGTGTCCGTTTGCGTTTTATGACACAGACGGGGACGCTTACAGCGAGGTGGCGGTGCGGGTCAGTGCCGTGCCGATCGGTTATGACCCGGGCGTTGACCCGGATTACGCGAACGATTACCAGCGGTTTCGAGCGAAGTGGTCAAAGGAAATGGAGCGGATGGGGGTCGTGAACATCCGTTACAGCTTCGACGTGGACAACCTCAGCGCCGAGCAGACGCCGCTCCACTACGACTTCGGCTTCAATCTGGTGGGGGAGACGCCGTACGAGTTCTCGGGCATGGCGTATTTCAATCCGAAGCGCCGGCCGCCGCAGGTGACGCAGGTGATCCCGTACGACAGGCTACGCGAAATCAGCGACCGGTACGAGGCGCAAGAGACGGGGTTCACCTGGCACGAACAGCACGACGACACCATCTCGATCGGGTACGGTGAGCACAAGGATCTGGACTACCGCTGGGAGGGCGTATTCTGGACCTGGGAGCGCCGGTTCATGGGCAACACGGGCGGGCCGGGACAGAAGTGGAACGTCCGCCGTGAATGGTCGAGCACACCCACCGACCGCCGGGAGCTGTATTATAGTGAGGTGGATCGGCGAATCCATCTGTTCAAGGCGGAGGAAGGGTGGATCCAGGTCGGGCACTTCGGCGGGCAGAATGAGCTGGGCGAGGTCCGCATGTTCGACACGGACGGCAACGGATACTTCGACCGATGGGAAGTGTACAAGGCAAACCACCCCGTGCCGGTGCGGGTCTCGACCGTGCGGGATGAAAAAGCAAAGCGAATACCATTTGACTACGAGTCGCTGAGCCGGTTCTATACTAGGCAGGTATTGCCTGGAGCAATGGCGGCCAACGCCCGGCTGATGGCTGCGATGCGTGACGTGTGCGACTTCGAGATCCCGCCCGGGCTCGCCGCGGCCATGGAAACCGGCTCGCCCAATGTCCGGCGGTTCGCCCAGGACGTGGTGCGGGAGATGCAGTACCAGGAGCTGCGGCAGCATCTCACGGCCGAGGCCCACCGGGGCATTCGCGAGGCGAAGATGGACGACCTGCGCCAGTTGAAAACGGACGAACGGGAAACGACTAAGAACTCGTATTACGCCTGGCGGCTGATCCGCAGCCTGGAGAAGCTGGACGTCGCATACGGCCAGGGCGATTTCGATGCGGCATGTGTAGCACTTGACGAAATTGCAGACATTGAGGCACCGGTGAATCGATGATCCTGGCGGCAAGCCAACTTGAACGTCCGGACATGATCGTCCTCGTCGGCTACTTCGCGCTGATGCTGGGCATCGGGGCGTACTTCTACCGGTACATGCGGGGGATGAAGGACTACTTCAGCGGCGGCAATCGCATCCCCTGGTGGCTGAGCGGCGTGTCGTTCTACATGAGCAGTTTCAGTGTCTTCGCCTTCGTGTTTTATTCCGCCTTGGCCTACAAGTATGGCTGGGTGGCGGTGACGCTGTTCTGGGTAACCATACCGGCCACGGTGGTAGGCGTCCTGTTCTTTGCATCCCGGTGGCGGCGAGCCCGGATTGACAGCCCCGTCGAGTACCTCGAATCGCGATACAGCCCGGCCGTCAGGCAACTGTTTGCCTGGGAAGGCATCCCCGTGAGGATCATCGACGACGGCTTGAAGCTCATCGCGATCGGCACGTTCATTCACGTCGGGCTCGGGCTGCGCATGACCGACAGCATACTCTGGTCCGGGCTCATCATGCTGGCTTATACCCTCATGGGGGGGTTGTGGGCGGTGGCGGTTACGGACTTCATTCAGTTCGTGGTGATGACGGCGGCCATCGTCGTGATCCTGCCGTTGTCGCTGGCCGAAGCCGGCGGCCTGGGCAACTTCCTCGACACCGCCCCGCCCGGATTCTTCAAACTGACGCATCCGGAGTTCAGTTGGATCTACGTTGGGTCGAACGTTTTCCTGTTTACACTGGCCTACAGCAGCATCAACTGGTCGCTGATTCAGCGGTACTACTGTGTACCGAAGGAAACCGACGCCCGCAAAGTGGGCTGGCTGGTGGTTGCCCTGAACATCATAGGTCCGCCGCTGATGTTCATCCCCGCCATGGCCGCCCGCCAATTCCTGACCGATTTGGCTGACAGTAGTCAGGTCTATCCCACCCTTTGTGCCCACCTGTTGCCGGCAGGGATGTTGGGGCTGGTCCTCGCCGCCATGTTCTCCGCGACCATGTCCATGCTCAGCAGCGACTACAACGTGTGCGCGAGCGTACTGACCAACGATGTCTACCGTCGGCTGATCCGCCCCGGCGCCGGGCCGAGGGAGCTCGTGTTGATTGGCCGGCTCATGACCCTGGTGATCGGCGTGATCGCGCTGGCGGTCGCGTTCGGTCTGGCGGGCGGCAGCGGCGTCGATCAGTTCCACAACATGGTCAAGCTGTTCAGTGTTGCGACCGCACCGGTAGCCATTCCGATGCTCCTGGGTCTGCTGTCCAAACGAATGACGAATGCGGGCGCGTTGGCTGGTTTTCTTGGCGGCATTGCGGTGGGATTGGCGTTATTCTTCTGGGGACCGGACGGAGGCGAATTCCTGGGTGCGGCCTGGAAGAAGGAGAACCTGCTGCTCTTCGCGACCACCATCACGACGGCCGGGATGATGGTTGGCGTGAGTCTGCTGTTTCCCCAGTCGGCAGAGGAGCGCCGGCGTGCCGAGTCATTCATGCGCCGGTTAGACGTGCCCGTAGGAGAGATGGATGAGGATCTGGCTGTCTCGACGGCGGCCGGTGGGGCGGTCATCTCACCGTTCCGCGTCGTCGGCATTTCCACCATGCTGATCGGCGTCCTGATGCTGGGTATCTTGCCGTATGTGGCCGGTGAGCTAGCCTATACGATGGACCTGTGGATCGGGGCGGCATTGCTGGTGGTCGGTGGCGTGATGGTACTGAGCAG
>Ga0307434_1001137_pt1 | contig 14952 bp, 14 predicted proteins | sample SalMarWE160220MG_FD_202156 | JGI IMG/M metagenome (GOLD analysis project Ga0307434, IMG submission 202156) | Salt marsh sediment microbial communities from the Plum Island Ecosystem LTER, Massachusetts, United States - WE1603-220 | ecosystem: Environmental > Aquatic > Marine > Intertidal zone >... | reverse complement strand
ATGGCCATCGCCATCGGCTCCGTCACCGAAATGAAAGTCTCCTTTGTCATCGCCCTGGCCATAGCGATCCATAACGTACCTGAAGGGATCTGTACCTCAGCCCCGTATTACCATATCACTGGGGCAAGGCTAAAGTCGTTTCTCATCTCTTCTTCGACTGCCGTTCCGATCGTGATCGGATATGTCCTGGCACGATACCTGTTTCACAATATCGCAGCCCAGATCATCGGGTTCATCGTTGGCGCAACAGCCGGCCTGATGATCTACATCACCGTGGACGAGCTCATCCCTAATGGATGTGCCGGGACCAATCATCAGACCATTTTCTCCCTCATAACAGGAATCATCTTCGTCGTACTCTTGGGCTTGATTTGATGAATAGAGAGGAAACTGCTAAAGGCGAGACGGGCGTGGAAACCAAACAGATCCAACGGATTGTTTTTTGCCGATTTTCCAACTGTTGAGGAAGATGCATTTAAGCATGAAATTGTAAACAGAAAGGACTGTATGGGAGATACTATGGAAGATATTGTGGTTGGCCTTAAAGGCACCGCTGAAATGATCGTTGAACGACAGGATCTGGCCAGCTTTTCCGGAAATCTCGGTGCCGAGGTTTTGTCAACGCCAAGGATTATTCAACTCATGGAACATGCCGCCTGGAAAGCCCTGGAGGGTCGCTTACCGGGGGGTAGGATCACCGTGGGAACTCGAATTGAGATGAAGCACTTCGCAGCCACCCCTCTCGGCATGAGGGTGCGGGCAGACGCCACGCTGAGAGAGGTCGACGGCAGAAAATTGGTCTTTGATGTTTCGGCGTCGGATGAGGTTGAAAAGATCTCTGAAGGCGTCAACGAGCGATTTATTGTTTCAATCAACCGATTCTTGGACAAGGTGAGGGAAAAAACCGCGGCCTTTCTTTGAACAGCCGGCAATGATCTGTTCATGATCCGGGAGTCAGGCAGGGCTTCAAGAAATGTATAGCCGTCGCGGACCGTGATAGTGTTCCATCCGAAAGCCGATCAGAGCTGTTTCAAGGCCTGACGGGCTGCGATGACAACAGGGTCCCACACAGGAGAGTAGGGAGGTGCATAGCTGAGATCAAGGTTGATCATCTCATCCAGGGTGAAGCCTGCATGGAGCGCGGTTGCGAGGATGTCAATCCGCTTGGCGGCTCCTTCTTTTCCCACGATCTGGCCGCCCAGCAGCTTCCCGCTTCCTTTCTCAGCCAGCACTTTAACCGTAATTGTTTCGGAGTTCGGGTAGTATCCTGCCCGCGTCGTACTTTCTATTTTTTCAGTAACGTATTGCCAGCCAAGTTGCCGGATTTCTTTTTCTTGAAGTCCTGTCCGGGCCACCTCTACAGCGCAGATTTTACTGACTGCCGTTCCCACAACACCGGGAAATGTTGCATAACCGCCCCCAAGGTTGATGCCGGCCACCCGGCCCATCTTATTGGCCACGGTGCCCAGGGCAATATGGATCGGGCGGCGGCTGACCAGATGGAAGGTCTGGGCACAATCACCGGCCGCCCAGACATCCTCTCTTTCTGTCTGCATCAGGTCATTGACCGGGATAGCTCCCCTGACGCCCAGAGATATGCCCGCCTCCTCGGCAAGGGACGAGTTGGGTCTGACTCCCATGCCCAATATAACCAGATCTGCCGGGATGGTTCGTTTGTCCGTCACAACGGCGGCGACATGTCCGTTCTGGACCTCGAATGCCTGGAGACCCTCTTTTCTGTAAAGCGTTACGCCCACATTCATGAGGGCCTCGGAGACCAGATGACCCATGTCCGGATCGAGGGTGGCCATCACCTCATCCGCCAGTTCCACGAGAGAGACCTCGAGGCCCCGGAGCGTGAGCGCCTCGGCCATTTCCAGACCGATGTACCCACCCCCCACAACAACCCCGCGCTTTGGCTCCTTTTCAATGATGAGGCGCCTTAAGTCTTCACCGCTCTGAAGGGTGTTGACACCGTAAATACCCTGTGCATCCGCCCCCGATACCCGGGGCCAGATGGGGACAGCGCCCGTTGCAATCATCAGTTGATCGAAGGCCTCCCACCAGCTTTTTCCGTTCCCCTTCTGTCGAACGTGAAGTCTCCGGTTCTGGAGATCCAGCCCCAGCACTTCGTGACTGGTTTTTGCCTCGATGTTGTATTTCTCCCTAAAAACCTCAGGTGTCCTGGCAATCAGCTTCTTTTCTTGGTCGACGATCCCGCCGACGTAATAAGGGATGCCTCAGGGTGCGTAGGAAGTGTGGGGTCCGGATTCGAATACGGTGATGTCCAAATCCTTTCTGCGCCGTCTGGCTTGAGAAGCGGCGCTCATTCCTGCTGCATTTCCTCCGATAACAACCAGCCTTTGTACTCCCATTTTCTCCTCCTTGTGTGATCAAATGGTAACGTTTGAGAGTGTTGGTATTGTGCTTTTCTGGTTCCTCTAAGTTTTTCACTCGGCCGCGGCCATATTCTCCCTTTCCTTTGGGTCTGCTTCCAGTTAGGTGACGAGTTTGTAACCAGCCCTTTTCCAGCCTTGAACGCCGCCGACGCAGGATTTTTTTAAGCGCTGCCCTTTGATCTCCGAACACCGAACGCTGAACGCTTAAACACGAGCATTACCGACGGAGCCTCAGTGGCCGGAGCTGTGTAAAAAAATACATATACCCCTTTTGCTCTCCATACTACATAATTTACCCTATTCCCATTGCCGATGTCTTCACTTATAATTATCTTGTTAACTTCTTGGAATGGATGACGCTTGACGGTGCGGTGAAATTCTCCGATATCGCCGCCGGTTTGAAGATGCCATCCTGCTTTTTTGTCCTTTAGGCCTAAACAGGGGAGAAAAATGATGAGGCTTATCATAGTAGGGGGCGTAGCCGGTGGTGCAACGGCGGCTACGCGAGCCAGAAGACTCTCCGAGGATGCGGATATTGTCCTGTTCGAGCGTGGGTTCTACGTTTCCTATGCCAATTGCGGACTGCCATACTACATCGGGGGAGAGATAGAAAAACGCGATGACCTGTTCATTGCCTCGCCGGAGCGGCTCAGGGACAGGTATCGCATTGATGTAAGAACCTCGCAGGAAATTGTCGAGATCGAGCGAAATAAAAAAGAGGTTAAGGTCAAGGACCATGCAACAGGAGAGGAATTTAGAGAACGTTACGACAAACTCATTCTGTCACCCGGTGCCCGTCCCACAAAACCCCCGCTCCAGGGTGTGGATTCCAACAAGGTCTTTACCTTGAGGGACCTGCCGGATTCAGACAGTATTAAGAACTATCTGGACAGGAATAGGGTTGACTCGGCGGTGGTTGTGGGAGGCGGATCTATCGGCCTGGAGCTGGTTGAAAATCTCAGCCGCCAGGGCATAGCCGTGACTGTCATAGAAAAAGAAGACCAGGTAATGCCGGCCTTGGACTTTGAAATGGCTGCCCTTCTCCACCGGCATCTACGCGATCAAAACGTCCGCCTTTACCTGGGTGACGGTGTGGAATCTTTCCATGAAAAAAACGGCCGCCTTATGGTGAGCACTGAGACAGGCATCGATATAGAAACCGACATGGCCTTGCTCGCCATCGGCGTGTGGCCTGAGAAGGAACTTGCAGAGAAGGCAGGCCTGACTATAGGAGAGCGGGGCGGCATTGTGGTGGATGAAATGCTCCGCACTTCAGACCCGGACATCTATGCCATAGGGGACGCCATAGAGGTAAAAGACCTTGTCTCCGGTGAAAATCGTCTGCTCGCTCTGGCAGGCCCGGCAAACAGGCAGGGTAGAGCAGCAGCGGATAGCATCATGGGTCGGGAAAGTGTATTCGAGGGCGTATGGGGTACCAGCATAACGAAGGTTTTCAATATGGTGGCGGCATCCACCGGAGACAAGGAAGAATCTTTAAAATATATCGGTAAGCCCTACCTGGCTTCCTTCACCCATTCGTATCATCACGCCTCGTACTATCCGGGGGCCAAGCGAATGGCGATAAAACTGATCTTTGGCCCGGACAGGGGAGAGATTCTCGGGGCCCAGATTGTGGGTGAAGAAGGTGTGGATAAGCGAATCGATGTCCTGGCCACCGCTCTCAAGGCAGGTATGACCGTGTATGATCTGGAAGAATTGGAGCTGGCATACGCACCTCAATTCGGGTCCGCAAAAGATCCCGTCAACATAGCCGGCTTTGTGGCCTCCAACATTCTCAAAGGGGATGTGCACGTTGTTCACTGGAACGAAGTCGGCGCTCTCAACAGGGAAGAGAATATTCTGCTTGATGTGCGAACCGCGGAGGAGATTAAGCAAACAGGAACGATCATGGATGCGGTTCATATCCATGTCGATGAACTTCGGGACCGGCTGGGCGAACTGGATCGAGACAAGACCTACATTGCATACTGCACGGTGAGCCTTCGGGGATATATCGCTTACCGGATTCTTGTGCAGCATGGCTTTAGGGCCAAGATCCTGAGCGGCGGCATGGAAACGTGGTCGCCTCCCTGGGAAGATATGGCTGAGAGGGAACAAAGCACGAAAAGCTCAAAGCGTCCTCAAAAGAAGTAAGGGCAGTGAGCACTGTGCAGTGATCAGTGAACAGTGGGCTGCAGTCAGTTTGACAGGCTGTGGAAGGCCACAAATACAAGAGCATGGAAAAGCTGGAGGCGAAATCAATCACCGGTCTAACCAAGACCGCCATCCACGATGATTACCTCATCGTTTTTGCTCCGTATCTCCATGCAGGTGGTATCCCCGCCATACGTGAGGCACTCCGGTCCTGAAACCGGTAGTGATCCCCGTGCGCCGTAGCAGCGTATGAGCATGCCATAGCTCCTCTTTCAATGTGCCCTGTATCCTGTCAGCACATTCATGAGCAAAAAACCTTGAAGACCTCAAAGGCTATTTTACAAGCACCTGATAAAGAAAGGCACTCTATAGTATCCCTGCAAAGGAATGGAATTTAAAAGGATTGATTCAAAGCTGATACTCACTATACTTGATACAGTTCCAAAAAGCTCACTTGATAAAAGGGCAAGGAAGATATATCGTGGGCAAAAACCGTATTGCTGGAAGCATAGAGAGGAGAAGGCATGTACGAGAATCGTGTGGATAACCTGCGAGGTATATTTCCGGATCTGGGCATCGACACCTTCTGGATTATTCAGCCGGAGAACCGTCGCTATCTCTCAGGGTTCAAGGCCCAGGATGGACAGTTGACCGAATCATCGGGATCGCTCTTGATAACCTTGCATGAGGCGCTCTTGATCACCGACTCCCGGTATACCACCCAGGCGGAGCAGGAGGTTAAGGGATTCGAGGTCGTCACACAAAAGGGGGGCCTTGTGGAGGAGCTTTCAAGCACCCTCAAGCGTTTGGGCACGAAACGGCTGGGCTTCGAGGGCGGCTATCTGATCTGGGAGCTCTTTGAAGAGGTCAAGGAGAAGCTGTCCCGGCAATCACCGCCGATAGATCTCGTGCCTCTCAAGGGCGTCGTTGAGGAGATAAGGGAGATTAAAGAACCGGATGAGATCGAGATCTTGCGCAGATCTGCCGAACTCATGAGTGATGTCCTGGGCCGGGTAATCGCGGAACTGGAACCCGGTCAATCCGAGAGGGAGGTGGCCTGGAAGATTGAAACCCTTATACGAGAGCAGGGGGCCGAGGAGGCCTCGTTCCCGCCCATTGTGGCATCCGGCCCGAATAGCGCGCTTCCGCACGCTATCCCAACCGAAAGGGCCTTGGGAGAAGGAGAACCGATTATCCTCGACGTGGGGGCAAAGCTCGATGGCTACTGCTCTGATATGACCCGCACCGTTTTTTTAGGGGAGCCGTCAGACAATTTTAAGGAGATCTACATGACGGTGCGAGAGGCACAGGTCTCTGCATTCAAGTCCGTAAAGCCCGGCATGAAGACCACTGAAGCGGATTCCATTGCCAGGGATCATATTGAAAAGGCAGGCTATGGAGCATACTTCGGCCACTCCCTCGGTCATGGGATCGGCCTCGCTCCTCATGAGATCCCTGCCGTTTCCCCCTTGAGGCCGAAGTCCTTGCAAGAGGGAATGGTATTCACTATTGAACCAGGGATCTACCTGCCGGGTAAGGGCGGCGTGCGGCTAGAGGAGATGGTTCTCCTCGGGAGGGAAGGTGCTGAGCTGCTCACCACGAATAAGGATTTTTCCTCATTTTAACAGATGGCTTCGGCGCCTCGCTTCACGGTGCTATATGAGAGAAACCTTTTGCTGATCATTGAGATATCTTTTGCATTGAGTTGTTCAGGAGAAAAAATTCCCATGAAAGAAGAAGAGGTCTTTCAAGAGGATCATCTGTTGGATCAGTTCATGGGGCAGCTCAAGGTCGAGAGGGGCCTGGCAAGGAATACCATTGAGGCTTACAACCGCGATCTTATAGGCTTTTTTGAGTTCTTAAAGCAAAGGCGCCTATCTGCAACAAACGTGAAACAGGAGGACTTGGTCTCCTTTATAGCAGAGAAGAGGGCTCACCTATCGGCCACATCCCTTGCCAGATGTCTCGTCTCCCTTCGAATGTTTTACCGGTTCCTGGTCTCAGAGGGAAAGATCGCCATTAATCCGGCAAGATTACTGGGTATCCCAAAGCTGTATCAACATCTCCCCCATGTGCTCAGCAGGGATGAGGTAGAGGGTCTCCTTGCACAGCCGAATCAGAACACAACGATGGGGAAGCGCGATACGGCAATGCTGGAGGTCTTGTACGCCACAGGGCTGAGGGCCAGCGAGTTAATAGGGCTCAGGATGGCAAATATCAACATGGAAGGGGGCTATCTGAGGACGATAGGGAAGGGGTCCAAGGAGAGGATCGTTCCCATGGGCTCCAAGGCGATAGATGCCCTGAAACGATATATGACCGACAGCAGGGGTTCCTTGTTAAAAAAGGGGGCTTCCCCATATCTTTTCCTCAACAGCCGAGGAGGACGATTGACCAGGCAGGGGTTATGGAAGATTCTCAAGAACCACGCCAGAAAGGCCGGGATCACAAAGAGGATAACACCCCACACATTGCGGCACTCATTTGCGACCCATCTTCTTGAAGGGGGAGCGGATTTGAGGTCGGTGCAGGTCATGCTCGGGCACGCCGATATCTCTACCACGCAGATATATACCCATGTGGCCATGGAGCGGCTCAAAGAGGTGCATGAGAAGTACCATCCAAGGCCATAAGCAGATACCCGGAGCAAAGGCAAGAGTCCCCTGTGTTGCCGGCTCAGAGCATGGTGAAATTATTTGTTTGACTAACTATCAATTTGTATTATAATAATAATATCTAGCGCGGGGTGGAGCAGTCTGGTAGCTCGTCGGGCTCATAACCCGAAGGTCTCAGGTTCAAATCCTGACCCCGCTACCAATGATTTCAAAGGCTTACCCAATTGTGGGGTAAGCCTTTTTCATTAGCGGGTCACATTTTCGGGATCATTTTCACAGTACTCCCCTCGTCTGAAGGGATTCCCCACTCACCCTTAATCGAGGTACTATGATTTAGATTATTGCTGGAACGTTGAATGTTAATCTGCCCACATAAAATAGCGAGGAACCAAAGGTAATTTATGGATATAAGAAATATTGCCATTGTTGCACATGTTGATCATGGGAAAACAACTATGGTCGATAGAATTCTACACCAGGTGAAATTGTTCAGGGATAATCAGGAAGTGCAGGATTTGATCTTGGATTCAAATGATCTGGAACGGGAGAGAGGGATAACTATTTTGTCTAAGAATATATCAGTAAGATATAAAGGAACAAAAATAAATATTATCGATACTCCTGGCCACTCAGACTTTGGAGGAGAAGTAGAGCGTGTCTTAAATATGGCTGACGGCGTGCTGTTACTTGTTGATGCTTTTGAAGGACCTATGCCTCAGACACGCTTTGTTTTGCAAAAAGCATTAGAGCTGGGTTTAAAACCTATAGTTGTAATCAATAAAGTTGATAAACTAAATTGTAATCCGGAAGCGACAAATGAACTCGTTTTTGAACTGATGTTTTCTCTTGATGCCACAGAAGAGCAACTAAATTTTCCAACTGTTTACGGTTCTTCAAAACAGGGATGGATGGGAGCCGATTGGAAAACACCAACTGATGATGTTAGCTATTTGTTAGATACCATTATTGAATATATTGAACCACCAAAAGATAACCCAGGAACTTTACAATTACAGATAACTTCATTGGATTATTCGTCATATACAGGCAGAATTGCCGTAGGAAGAGTACACAGGGGAAGTATTAAAATGGGTGATCAAGTTTCTATTGTTCAGAGAAATGGTCAAATAACTAGATCAGTTGTTAAAGAACTTTATCTTTTTGAAGGACTGGGAAAAGAAAAAACCAAAGAAGAAGTTAAATCCGGTGAAATAGTAGCCATAATGGGACTTGAGCACTTCGACATTGGAGACACTATTGCTGATTTTGAAGAACCTGAAGCCTTAAAACCAATCTCTGTAGATGAACCTATTATGAGTATGCTTTTCACCATTAATAACTCACCATTTTTTGGTAAAGAAGGTAAATACATTACATCAAAGCATATCAGAGAAAGATTATTCAAAGAAACAGAGAAGAATCTGGCATTAAAGGTTGAAAAAACCGCCTCACCTGATAAATTACAGGTTTATGGTAGAGGTACTCTTCATTTATCTGTTTTGGTCGAAACTATGAGGAGAGAAGGGTATGAGATTCAATTAGGTCAGCCAAAGGTAGTTATGAAAGAAATTGATGGGTTTAAACACGAGCCAATAGAACTGTTGCATGTAAATGTTTCTGAAGAGTTTTCCGGAAAAGTAATAGAGATCGTTGCCAAACGTAGAGGAGATATCCTGAATATTGAGAAAAAGGATGACAGAATAAAGCTTGAATTCAAAATACCGACCAGAGGTTTGATTGGACTTACCAAGTCTATATTGACAGCAACGGAAGGTGAAGCAGTGATTTCGCATCGGCTCAAAGGTTATGAGCCATGGAAAGGTGAAATAAAAAGTAAGAGAAATGGCGCGTTGATAGCTATGGAAACAGGAACATCTACTGCTTATTCAATTGATAGACTGCAAGACAGAGGTCAATTTTGCATTAAGCCAAATGAAAAAATATATGCAGGTCAGGTGATAGGAGAGAGCACAAGACATGATGATATGGTATTAAATGTGATCAAGACTAAAAAATTATCTAATATGCGGGCTGCGGGTGCGGATGAAAAATTGTCAATAGCTCCGGTCGTAAAATTCTCATTGGAAGAAGCTATGGAATATATTGCAGAAGATGAATATGTTGAAGTAACCCCCAAATCTATTCGCTTAAGAAAGATATTGCTTGGTGAGCATGAAAGAAAGAGGAAAACGAAATCGGAAGGGCAATACATATAATATATGAATACATTCTTGTCCAAAATCTGTTTTTTCTTTGGACAGCATTTGAAGCTTGTAAGCACCTGAACACTATGTTGGGATCTCTGAGAGCTCTTTAAATGCCTTATCTCATGGCTGAAAATCCCGGCAAAGGTACTGAGCCCGCCGGTCCTGTGGGATGAGCGAGTGGCACCATGAACCGCAGCACTCAAAGATAAAGCAGCCATTCCCGCAGCATAACGGTGACAGCCTGGGGCTGCTCCATGGTGGACAGGTGGCCGCAGTCCTCGATGATGGCCAGGTGGGAATGCGGTATGCGGCTTGCTATCTCTTCATTGATCTCCAGCGGTGTCAACGCGTCATGCGTGCCGCAAAGAACGAGAGTGGGGCATGTGATCCGGCCGAGGTCATCCAGGCTGTCATGCCTGCCCATCATGGCCTTTTGCTGGCGCAAAAAGGCCTCCGGGCCGATGCGACGGTTCATTTCGACGATTTCTTTGCACAGTGCTTCATCCTGCATCCGGCCAGGATGGATGAGCAGGGACAGAAATATGGACAGCACCTCGTCGAACTTACCGTCTCTGGTGAGTTGCATGAGTTGATGACGGCGCTGGATCTGTTCCTGCGTATCGGATCTTGCAGAAGTATCCAGCAAAGCCAGCCTGCTCACCCGCTCCGGTGCCCTGCGCATGATCTCCATAGCCACGTATCCTCCCATGGAAAGGCCGGCAAGGGCGAAATTTCCCTGTACAGCAGCTAGAGCCGCTTCAGCCATCCCGGCCATGGATTCGGACCGTGTGAAATCGGCAATGGTGATTTCAGCCACCTGGGCCAGATATTTTCGCTGATGATTCCACATGGCCGCGTCACAGAGCAACCCGGGCAAGAGCAGAAGGTTCTCTCTTTCTGTCATGGGTATTCCTCCTTTCTCAGTACGACCAAGGCATCCGCTGCAACGGGCAGGCTTCCCCGAACGATCATAGGATTCACATCGATTTCCCTGATCTGTTTGTGCTCCAGTCCGATTGTGCCCAGAGCCATGAGACTTTTTCCGGGGGCTTCCCTGTCAACGGCATCCAGGATTCTATGGCCTTTGATTTCATTCATCATCTCAAGGACGTCATACATTTCAATGGGGGCTACCAGGAAGCACACGTCCTTGAGGCTTTCCGGAGGGGTCGTCACCCCTTTCGGTATCACGCCTCGGCGTGATCGGACGGGATTCGCACCAACTACACAGCGCGTGGCAAGCACGCCCACAGAGGCGCCCGCAGGAATATGCCGAGTATTCTTTTGTCGGTCGCAACATCCTTTAATACATTCAATTATGAGATCTTGCATCGCGGATAGCGATTCGCATAACCTGCGCGGGCAATGAGACATGCCCCAAACCTGATACGGCTCATCCGCGTCAGGTTGATGCAGGAGCCCGTGATTATGGTGTGAACATCTCCTGCAATATTGCGAGAATACGACTTAGGGTGGATGATGACAGTTTACCGAGCCGACGCACCAAGCGTTCTCTATCAACGGTGCGAATCTGGTCAATCACGACGTATCCAGCCCGACCCTCAAACCGGCACGGGACGCGGAACGGGTAGGGATGGCCTTCAGTTGTGAGGGGAGCCGCGATAAAAGTTCGCAAATCGGCATTGAGTTCATCCGGCGAGACGATTACACACGGGCGAGTCTTCTGGATCTCTCCCCCTCTGGCCGGATCGAGACCAACCAGGAATACATCGCCGCGCCTAACATCTTCAGTCTTCACCACTCCCATTCCTTCTCGTCAAAGCGGGTAGGGGTGGGAGCATCAAGCAGGCGATCTTCATCGCGCTGACGCATTTGCCTGGCAGCGTCAGCCCACCCTGAGCGAGCAGAAGTTGCGCGGGCGATAACAACAGCTCCATCTCTTACGTTCAACTCGACTTCGTCTGTCAAACCTGCCTGCGCGATAATCGTTTTTGGCAGCCGGACACCACGTGAATTACCGATACGAACTAAACGAGTCTTCATTGAGCATTTCTTCCTCATGCAATGTAATTACAATATAATCACAGAGGAAAGGCTATGTCAAGCGGAGGATCGCAAATAGCGGCCAAGCTAAGGGGCCGGCGGTTTCTAACTGCTGAGGCAGTACACGGAGCTTGGGATATCGACTATATGGAATAATTACTTAGCCGGCGCGGCCCACCCGATCCCTCTTAAGCGCTTTCTTGGGCCGCTGAGTTATTTGCGCGAACTGCTTCGGCATGCAATTGTAAGCCGAGAGCGCCCATAACTTTAAGGATTATGTCGAAACCTGGGCTTCGTTCCCAAGAGAGTGCTTTGTAAAGAGTTTCGCGGGACAGGCCGGCATCACGCGCCACCTGCGACATGCCCTTGGCCCGGGCGATATCGCCCAGGGCTTTCGCGATAAAGGCAGCATCTCCCTGTGCCTCCTCAAGGCAAGCTTCACGATAAGCAGCCATTTCCTCAGGGGTGCGAAGATGTTCAGCGACATCGTAACGGGTAGTGATAGTTTTAACCATAATACGCAACCAGCGTCTATTGTTCCCGTAAATATAGGGATCTAACGCCTCTTTTCCTTTACATAGTATGTGCTATTTTAAGGTATAATCTAAGCACGCGCCCAGTTATTGACAGCAGGAGGCCTTATACGTGTTATAGGGTCTTGTCTGTTTATTTGGAATGCCAGAAACGTGTTATTGATTTATACTTCTTTTTTGGCTATAGCCGTGATCCAATTTTTTTCAGAGATATCATCGATCTCAACTGCCATGTATCCCGCCTCAATAAGAAATTCACGGTATTCATCCGGAGTATGAAGCATCATATCGCCCCATCTGGCCCATTTTGAATTTCGTTTCTCGAATTTCTCATGCTTATATGCTTCATTGGTTATCAATAAGGTACCGCCCGGTTTCAGGACACGCTTTATCTCTTTCAGGTCATCAATTAAATTCGGCCAGAAATAGTAAGCCTCAAAAGCCGTTACGAGGTCAAACATAGCATCTGAGAATAGTAGCGATGAAACAGAACTGTGCATTATTTCAACATGCCCTTGGTCTATAAATTTCTTATTGATTTTCCGGCTTAACTGCACCATTTCTTCAGAATAATCGATTCCGCAGACTTTCCCTTTTGATGAAATCTGGGCCAACTCGTGGATAGCTCTTCCGCCGCCACAGCCTACATCCAGAATATATGCATTGGGTTTGATCGAGATATGACTGAGACCCCAGCGCCGGAGCTTGTTATGCCCCCTATTCATGCCTATCCCAACGAATCTGCCTAACAAACCTGTAGGTTTGCGGCATTGTCTAATCATTTTTTCCATAAATCCCATAAAATCATCCTTAAGCCATACCAGGTAGGGTAGGGGCATCTTAGCCCCTTTCCCCCTAAGAATACGCCTTCGTTAAAACTTCGGCGCGACACGTCCGCCTTCGCAAGGCTACGGCGAGACAGGACCCGCATAAGGGTTTCATCTCACACGGCTTACGTGTCACGCCGAAGCCTCGGCGAAGGCGGAAGCCTCTGAAAGGGTTTCCCCTTGTGGGGATTGCCGCAAGCCCGAAGGCTTGCTGCACGTTACTGTCAAATCGTAAGAATAGCTTTAAATGCAGAGTGCACCATGCAACGACGTCATCCGTGCTTCCCGATCTCAGCTGATGCAACCAGCGTTTATTTGTCCCGTGAATGGTGTGATCTAACGCCTATTTTCCCTTACTTAGTCTTTATCATTTTAACTTGCGGTCTAATGTATCTCGCCAATTACTGAAATCGTTTTGGAACCAACGTATTACGTATTATAGGGACCGGATGGAATCCGATTACTTTCGCCAATCCTCCATCATCTGTTGGAATGTCATCTCCCCAGACCTGAGAACCCCGGCATAACCACCACCAGGATTCCCCCAGGCGCTGGCCAGGTAGAGCCCTTTGATAGGGGATCGGTTGTCGATCCGGGTCATATAGGAATTGTCCATGGACTGCTCAAATCCATAAATAGCCCCCTCGCTATTGCGCGTAAAGCGCCAGTTTGTCAGCGGCGTAGCTGCCTCCTTAACCTCGATCATGGAGGAGAGCCCAGGCACAACTTTTTCTTCGGCCCGCTTGATAAGGATCTCGGTCCATCTCTCCTTTTCCTTGTAGTATGCATCCTTATGCCCAGCCCGGTAATCGGCCTCAAACTTCCTCCAGGGTTTATAACCACTGAGAGAGATAAGCATCAACGTGGAGGTTCCCGGCGCGGAGTAGCCTTCAAAGACATTGTCGTAAATGGCAACTCCAAAGGAGCCCTTTTCTATATCACCATTAAGGCATGATTGATAATCTGCCTCTGGTCCATGACCTGAACCAACATGGAAGCTATAACCTTTTATCTTTCCCCTCAGTTCATCATTCAGTCCCAACCAGACGATAAACGTGGAAAGGCTTGGCCGATAGCTATTCAGCTTTTCTAGATAATCGGCCGGCACAGCCTCCCGAGGAAGCATCTTGTTGAAAGTGGTAAGAGCACTGGCATTGGTTACCACGGCCCGAGCAGGCAAGGTCTTGCCTCCTGATGTAACTATTCCCTTCACGGCCCCATCCTTAACTAAAATCTCTTGAACCGAGGTTTCATAGAGGATCTTTCCCTTGGATCCCTCGATTACATCAGCTAATGCATAGCTTAGGTCCAGGGAACGCTCCTTAACATAGTACGAGCCGTTTTTAAGGTACTCACCGGTGGCAACCGCATAGTAAAATCCGGAGAGCCTGGATGGCGGAAGCCCATAGTAGCCCCAGAGGGCGGCCAGGATGTTCTGAAGAGATGGATCTTTCGTATAATCGTTCATGAGATCTGCTAAGGTCTTGTTCCGTACCTTCCACATCTTGCTATACTGAAGAGGAAAGATAGGTTTGAAGAACTTCCCTTTTTTCTTATGGAGTCTTTCGGCCTCTTCAGCAATACCGACCATTTCCTGGACAAATCCTCTGATACCTGCTTTTTCAGCAGGAAAGTGTTCGGCCAAAAGACGGATATATGCCTCTGGATCTTTTTGGGGAACAGATATATCCACATCCTGGGCTTTCAAACGATAGACCTCTGGGAGTTCAACCAGGTGTAATCGGTCAAGCACTCCCACATCTTTGAGGATGCGTGCCGTAGCATTGTTATGAACCGATGTCCCATGCAGGGAGACCTCAAAGGTAAACCTTCCGCCGGCACGGTCAAAGGAAGTCGCATACCCACCCGGGATATTGTGCTGTTCGATCACTGTTACCGGAATGCCCTGCTTGGCCAAATATGCCCCACAACATAATCCGCCCAGGCCGGCTCCGATGATCACGGTTGGATAATCGCTTTTAGGTCCCATGGTGGCGGCATAGGCTGCTATCCTTTTCCAGTCCAGTGCAAAGGAAGCCGCTGTCATGGCTGAAACAGTCAAGAAAGAACGTCTTGATATGAGTTTTTTAAGCATGCTGATACCTCCTCTCAAGTAAAAGGCTGGGTAGCCGTGGGCTGTTGCCAGCCCCAAGCTCCCTCAGAATCCGCTGCCGTGAAAACTATGGCTGGGCAAGCCCTACATGTGAGTTTCC
>Ga0307434_1001136_pt1 | contig 14952 bp, 12 predicted proteins | sample SalMarWE160220MG_FD_202156 | JGI IMG/M metagenome (GOLD analysis project Ga0307434, IMG submission 202156) | Salt marsh sediment microbial communities from the Plum Island Ecosystem LTER, Massachusetts, United States - WE1603-220 | ecosystem: Environmental > Aquatic > Marine > Intertidal zone >... | reverse complement strand
CATTAGAGCAGGGCTGTGAATACCTGATTTTCGAAATCGACACGTTCGGCGGCGAGCTTATGGCGGCCCATGATATCTGGGAATACTTTATGCACGATATCAACCTCAGGTCACACACGGTTGCATACGTGTCAAAAAAGGCCATTTCCGCGGGGGCACTGATAAGCGTAGCGTGCAATGATATTATAATGAAGCAGAACACCAGAATCGGAGACTGCGCACCGATTGCCCTTGGAGCCAAACTCGAGGGCGTGGAACGTGAAAAGGTTGAAACGGACACAAGGGCAGCATTCGAGGCAGCAGGTGAGGAAAACGGATATCCGACGGTGCTGCTGAAGGCTATGGTAAGCCAGCAGATCGAAGTTTATAAGGTAAAAAATAAAGAGACAGGCAAATTCGAGTTTTTTGAAGGTGACAGTCTGCCCGACGACCCGAACAAATATGAGCTTGATAATAAAAGTATTGTCGTTGCAAAAGATGAGCTGTTGACGCTGACCGCCTCGGAAGCATTAGAATATGGTATAGCACGGGCGGTTGTCAAAAACAGGGACGAGGTATTGAGCTATCTGGCAGGGCGTGACGGTATTGATTTTGACGGGGGAGTGCTGATTCTGAAGACGAACTGGTCGGAAGAGATGGTGCGATGGCTGAATTCACCTGTTGTGGCAGGGATACTTATTATGGTCGCTCTGCTGGGAGTTTATATTGAATTTAATACACCCGGAATCGGCCTGCCGGGACTCGTGGCTGTCATCTGCTTTGCCATCTTAATAGGCAGCAAGTATCTCATCGGTATGGCTAACTGGATTGAAGTAGCGTTGTTTGCTGTCGGGCTTTTACTTCTCACAATTGAGGTTTTTGTTCTTCCGGGTTTCGGGATTGCGGGCGTAACGGGAATAATCTTCATAATGGCCGGTATATTCGGAATGTTAGTCAAAAATCCGCCTGAGACGCTGCCCTGGCCGCGAAGCGAATTTGACTGGTATATATTTACGAACGGTTTATCGGGGCTTTTAATCGGTGTTGCAGGTTTTATCATACTGGCATACATTTTTTCCAAGTTTATTCCCAGATTAGAGTTTCTCAGCGGTTTGATACTCGTACCCACAGCGGCCAAGAAGGGCGATGAGGTAGAAATAAGCAGCACGTATCCGCCCGAGACCATCTCAGCAGGTATCAAGGTCGGTGACAGGGGTGTGGTTATTACAACTCTGAGGCCGGCGGGCAAGGCAAGATTCGGCGATGCTATAGTGGATGTCGTTGCTGAAGGTGATTTTCTTGCAGCGGACACGAAAGTAAAGATAATAGAGATTCGAGGTAACAGGGCGGTGGTGAGGGCATTGGAGAACTGAATGAACGTTCAACATCGAACTTTGAACGTCGAACTTTCAACAGGAAAAGACGGAGAACGGAAGACAGAGGGCGGATGACAGACCCTCCTTCGTTAGAACTACGGAGGGCAGGGGACAGAAGACGGAAATGTTAAGGATGATGATTTAGAGGGACAAATAGATGTGGTGGATTATATTAGCAGTTTTTTTTTATTTAGCCTGTGCGGCACTTATAATAGCTGAAGTTTTTGTACCGAGCGGGGGGCTGATAAGCATTTGTGCTCTCGGATGCCTGATAGGAGGGGTGGCAATATTTTTTGGCCAAAGCAAGACAGCCGGCTTGATAGGCATAGTAATCGCGGCGGTTATGATACCGGCGGTTGTTATCATCGCTTATAAGCTGTTTCCAAGGACGAGATTCGGGAAAAGCGTAATCCTTACACCGCCCCAAAGGCGGGCAGGCGATGCCATACCCGATACGGAGCAATTAGAAAAGCTTCTTGGCTGTGTAGGCGTGGTTCTGACGCCTCTTCGGCCTGTAGGAATGTGCGATTTTGACGGACGAAGGGTTGAATGTGTAGCCGAAGGCGGTTATATTGGTAAGGACAAAAAAGTGAAGGTTATATATGTCGAGGAAACACAGCTTACCGTCCGCTTATTAAAAGAAAATTAAAAAAAGGAGAAAGGAAATGCAAATTATAAATGCGATTTTAGGTATGAGTGAAGCGATGAGGGTGGCTCTTATAGCTGGGGGAATTGTTCTCGGTATAATAGTATTAGTGCTCTTTCTGCTATTTATGAAGTTTTTCCGTTTATGGCTGCAGGCCAAATTATCGCGTGCCGACGTGAAATTTTCCGAGCTTATCGGTATGTGGCTTAGAAAAGTTGACACCAGGACGATTGTTATAAGCAAGATTACAGCCATTCAGGCTGGACTGCAGGTAACGACTCGTGACCTCGAAAGCCATTACCTGGCAGGGGGGCGGGTGCCGAACGTTGTTCGTGCTCTTATTGCCGCCAACAGGGCAAATATCGATTTATCTCTGCAGACCGCAACAGCAATTGACCTTGCAGGCCGGGACATCCTTGAGGCTGTCCAGACAAGTGTTAATCCCAAGGTAATTGATTGTCCCGACCCGGAGAGAAGCAGAGGTACAATTGATGCGGTCGCCCAGGATGGTATTCAGGTAAAGGCAAAGGCACGCGTTACGGTTCGCGCAAACATCGAGAGACTTATCGGCGGTGCCACTCAGGAGACAATAATTGCCCGTGTCGGCGAGGGAATTGTTACAACTATAGGCAGTGCAATAACTTATAAATCTGTTTTGGAGAATCCGGATGATATATCCAAGGCGGTTCTTGCCAAGGGTCTCGATGCCGGTACTGCTTATGAGATTCTGTCTATTGATATTGCGGACGTCGATGTAGGCGAAAACGTGGGCGCCCAGCTTCAGGCAGCTCAGGCGGAGGCTGATATGCGTCGTGCAAAGGCTGAGGCCGAAAAACGAAGGGCTATGGCTGTTGCAAGGGAGCAGGAAATGAGAGCCCTGGTCGTCGAAAACGAAGCCAAAGTGCCGCTGGCCATAGCTGAAGCCTTTGAGAAAGGCAACCTCGGAATTATGGACTATTACCGGATGAAAAACGTCGTTGCTGACACAGATATGCGTGATTCTATCGCAAAACCCAAGAAAAAAGAATAAACCTCGATATTCAGGAATACGTATGAATTTCGGAATTCTACAATTTGTTGTTGCAAAGAACGATACTGATTTTAGCCAGATAATATTTATTATTGTAATCGCTGTTTTTTGGGTTATTGGTGCTATCGTAAAAGTAGTTTCAAGTAAGGCTAAAAAAAGTGAAACCATCGCAGAAAATCAAAAGTTAGTTAAACAACCGGGGCCTATTCAATTTAAAATTAAACAAAAATCACAAGTTCCTTCCCAGCATCTAAAACGTATTAAAGATAGTGTTTCAAAATTGATTGAACAAAAGCAAGCCTCTATCGAAAGTAAGATTTATAAAACCGAGCCCGATAGCGTTAGCACTGATTTGCCTGAAATTTCTAAATTATCTGTTTCTACGCCTGTAATTAAAACCGGTCTTGAAGGCATCAGTAAAAGAGAAAAGAAAGAAGCTTATCAGCCTATAGTAGCTGAATCTCTTTTGAGTTTTGAAAGTATTGATGACCTCAAGAAAGGCATTCTTTATTATGAAATCTTAGGAAAACCTTTATCATTAAGACAGCAGGAACGTTTGTTCTGATTAAAAGGGGCTTTTAATAAAAATAGGGAGTTTTATAGAAAGCCCATTTTTAATACCATATCCAACGTCCCATAATATATGTTATGTTTCATTCGTGTTTTTGTCAAAAAGGGGTATTCTGTTTAGAATCGTGCTTTCTAATAAATTTAAGGATTTTAAGGCTAAATATACTTCATCGCAAGATTTGTCGTGTCAATCAGATTCTCCCAGAGCGAAGTTACGGGGTCAAGCAATCCAAGATTCTGGAGCACTATTTCAATGTTATAAGCTGCATTGCTCGTGGTAAGACTGCTGGAAAGAAGATTTTCAAGATTTATAAGAGATGAAGCAAATTTCAATTTGTCACAATAAAGCAAGGCGGTCCTGTAATGAAGATTCAAAGTATCGCCCTCAAGGCAATTAGGACCCACGATACAATCAATCGCAGCTTTTTTTCGGCCTGTCTGAAACAGGGCTAAAGCCAGCTTATTTCTCGCCCTGCTGAATGTAGGATTTATATCAATTGCATTTCTAAAGGCTAATACGGCCTCTTCAAAATGCTCTATGCTGGTCATCAAAATACCCAGCCGGTAAAACAATTCCGGATTTTGCGGCTGCTGCTCGATTTGATGCTTGTGGGCATTAATGACACCTTCAATGAGCTTTCCGGAGTCTTCCTGCTCCATAGCAAAATTTTTATACAGGCCGTTTCTGAACTGGAGGACGGCGGTTTCGGCAAATAAAAATGAGCTGTTCGGCTCGATTGTAGCAGCCAGTGAAATGGTATCCAAGGCCTCATTTTCATTTCCAGCGAGTTTTTGAGCGATTGCCAGGCCGGTATAAGCATCAATAATCTGGTCGTTTATTCCAAGTGCCTTGTTGAACTGCCTTGCCGCCGCGGCTGCATCACCGGTGAGCATATGGTGTGTTCCGAGCTTAATGGCAGCCTCGAGACAACTTGGCTGGACTGAAATCGCGTGCTCATACTGCTCAGTGGCTTCGTTATCCTGGCCGAGCATAGAAAGCACATCTCCATACCTGATGAGCAGGTTCGCCCTTTCCGGTTCCTGGGCAAGCATCTCTTCAAGTCTTTCGGCAGCTTCTTCGAAACGAGCGTCGAGTATTATCTGCTCGACCTCGTTATCCTCGAAATTAAAATTATCGGGATGAATTAAAATTGCCGTATTGAAGGTCTCAACCGCCTGTTCATACTGGGCAGTTGCGATGTACAAATGACCGAGCAAGACAAGTGTAGGTATGTCATCTGGAGAGTGTTTTTTGAGGGATTGGAACTGCTGAATTGCCTTTTCGAGCTGTCCGTTCTTGAGATAAATCGCCGCCAGCCTCTCTCTGGGAAACTGGAGGTAATCCTTGAATTTCAGGCAATCCTGGTAAAAAGCGACAGCTTCAGCCTCACGTTCTTTTCGCTCATAACAGTGGCCGAGAGCATAAAGAGCCATTGTATTACCCGGCTGTCTCATATATACCGAATTCAGCTCCTCGATTGCGGCATCGATTTTACCGTGAGAAATGCAAATGGCTGCGGCGGCGATTCGGCCGAGAGTGCAGGAGGGATTCTCGAACAAATACAGTCGAAGCTGTTTCTCAGCAGAGTCTAATTTATTGTCTTTTAAGGAATTGACAACGCTCTCTAAAAGCTGCGATTGTGGGGTCTGTTCTTGCGACTGACGCGAAGTGACTAACTGTAGCCAGTTCCAAATCAGATCGGCAGTATCGACATTGACGGCCCTGCCGAGAATTTCCAGCAACCTGCTGCTCATTCACCACTCTCCTGCCCGAAGCCACCGGGTAAACTTTTCGGCCATTATGCCAAGCATTCCGGCCAGTAAAATTTATCGACAACATAGGGCCTGCTGTTGAATTGATACCTTATAAATCGAGCGTTAATTTATACTTTTGTGTGGTTGATATGGCGATTGTGTGTCCTGTAGTGGTTGTTACGAATTTCAATTTCGTGGGGATAATGACAACAGATTCTATAGTGTTTATCGGCTGTTAGACTTTTATCGGCAGCAGGCTCTCAGGTTGGAATAACAGGTATTGTTTTTATGGGGCACAAGGAGACACAGATATTGTTAAATGCACTAAAAAGCCAAATGATATTCACGGCCGACAGGGGTGAATTTATTTAGTCAGTTTCCGTGACCCTGGCCTGTTTTTCTATCTCACTGAGATAGGCCAGCGTCCGTTCGAGCTCATCGGTTAAGTGCTTGAGCTTTAACATTGTTTTTACACGCGTTAAAAGCTCAAGCTTATTGACGGGCTTGCTTATAAAATCGTCTGTCCCTGAATCGACGCCCCTTTCGATATCAGCAAACTCGTTAAGGGCGGTGACCATAATGACGGGTATGTTTTTCGTTTTCGGGGAATTTTTTATTCTTTTGCACACCTCGAACCCGCTGATTTTGGGCATCATAACATCGAGCAGAATCAAATCCGGCGGGCTCGAATTAGCAATCTGAAGTGCCTGCTCACCGGCAGTTGCGCCGATTGTCTCGCAGTCGAGGTCCTCAAGGTATGCCTGCAGCAGCTCAAGGTTCTGCTGATTATCATCTACAACGAGTATGACCGCTTGTTTATCTTCCTGTTTCTCAATCGGGCCTCTTTTCATATCAGCAGCTCCTGATTTTGAACACTGTTTGCAAGCTCAAGATATTAAATCATTTCAAGTATATGTCAATGCTATATTTACAAGGCAGGTCTTATAAATACTCAAATTGCATACTTTTCAACCGGATGCCATATTTTTCTCGATAAACTCTCTTATCTGCGGCTTGAGATATATGCTGTCGGTGTCAACAAGCTCTGAGACTGCCTTTGCGCAAACCGCGGCAGTTTCGGCAGCAGTAGCCTGAGTATCGACAAAGAAAAAGTTTTCTCCTTTAATAACGCACAACCCCCCGCCGTTTCCGCCGAGCGGCTCGGAGCGGACTTTGACACCGTTGGCCTCGAGAACAGCCAAAAGCTGTTCTAAAATGTTCTGCTCGTTCATCTTTTGCCTAAATAAGCTATATTTTATCGTCCCCGTCTTCAGAGGTCAGGCACTGTTCAAGAAATCAAGTGCTTCAGGTCGATATAACTACATAAAGCTATATTTACTCAACAGTTAACTTCAATATACCAAATATAGAGGCTTTGGTATATAATCAGGTTTTTGCCGGCAAAGAAAATTAGATGCCGGATTTTATATCAGGGGCAGAGAATTGACAAGAATAATAGAAAAACGCCGCTCGTTACATAAGCAGGTGGTAAAAGAGCAGAATGAAAACAGGACGTTAAAACTGCAGCTCGGTCAGCTTCAGGCCCTTGCAAATATTGGGCTTAATACAGCTATGATGGCCCACGAAATGAACAATCTTTTAACGCCTCTTACAAACTATGCGGACCTTGCCCTGAAAAATCCTGAAGACAAGGCACTGACAGAAAAGGTTCTGCAAAAAACCCTTCATAACAGCCGGCGTGCCTGTGAGGTTATGTCAAGCATTCTTGCGATGACAAAAAGAGATGCGGAAACAAAGAGTGATGTGCGGCTGCTCGACCTTGTCGAAGAGATTTTTACCTGTTTATGCAGAGACTTCTCGAAAGATTCGATAAATGTGCAGATTCATATTCCAGGCGAGCTGAGGGTTTACGGCATCGGGATACAGCTTCAGCAGATGCTTATGAATCTGATTCTGAATGCGAGGGAAGCGATGCTCGGCAACGGCGGCGTTTTGAAAATCACTGCGGAGCAAAACAGAGATTCAGTTATCATAAAGGTTAGTGACAGCGGCTGCGGGATAGCAAAAGAGGAGCTTGACAAGATTTTCGAGCCTTTTTTCACTACCAAAACGAGCAGCGAAAATCAGCCGGAAATTACGGGTTCCGGGCTGGGATTGGCCTTCTGCAAAAAGGTAATCGATTCACACAACGGAACAATTACGGTCGAATCGGGACCCGCGAAAGGCAGTACTTTCAAAATCGTGCTTCCGGCCGCCGGACGGGTAATATAAAAAAGTGGAGCCTTTTCTAAGAAATATCGGTCATATCATTTTCCTCGTGATTTTGCTTTTCTTTTCGGCTTTTTTCTCAGGCTCTGAGACTGCCTTCTTTAATCTGTCCCGCAGACAAATCAAGCTTATGGAAATATCAAGACACAAACTGCAGCATCTCGCCGCCCTTCTTATGCGCAGGCCTTCTCATTTATTAAGCAGTCTTCTTTTCGGCAATATGCTGGTCAACGTCCTGTACTTTGCCATTTCAAGTGTGCTTACATTCAGAATCGAACAATATGCCGGTGTTATGGGAGCGGCAATTCTGGCTCTTGGGCTGTTCTGCATTTTAGTGCTTTTCGGCGAGATACTTCCGAAGTCACTTGCATATTCAAATTCGAAAGCCATAAGCATCAGCGCAGCAGCACCTGCGTATATTACACTGAAGATGCTTTTACCCGTCATCTCGGCTTTCAAATTTGTATTCGTCGAGCCTTCACTTCGGCTGCTTCTCGGCCCGGTTCAAAGACCGAAGACAATCACGGCAGATGAATTCCGCTCTCTTATAGAACAGAGCAAGAAAAGAGGTTTGATTACACCCGACCAGAACAAGCTAATAAACGAAATCATAGAGCTTGCCTCGTTAAAGGTTCGCGACTGTCTGAATCCGAGAGTGGATATGATTGTCGGTAAGGTTACGGATTCGGCTCAGCAGCTTCAGCGGATAATGCGTGAGCATAACCTGGTAAAAATCCCGGTCTATGCCAAAAAAATTGATAATATCGTTGGAGAGATTCACCTTCGCAAGCTGCTGCTTGAAAGTGACAAGGCGGTTGATAAACTTGTTCAGCCGGTGCATTTTGTCCCCGAGCAGAAAAGTATAGAGTCGCTGCTCGAGTTTTTCCGAAAGACCCATACCGACACGGCGATAGTTACCGACGAATACGGAGGAATCGCAGGGAGCATCTGCCTGGAGGATATAGCCGAGGAGCTGCTCGGGCCAATGGAAGTTACCGAACACACCGAACCTGTCAAAAAAACAGGACCTTTCGAGTATCGTCTTTCGGGCAGCCTGCCAATTCACGACTGGGCCGATGCCTTCGATATCGAGATTGAAGAAACTCGTATTTCAACAATAGCCGGTCTCGTTACCGCCCTTCTGGGAAAAATTCCGGAACAGGGCGACCAGGTATATCTCGGCAATCTGAAATTCACGGTCGAACAAATGCAAAAACACAGAATCAAAACCTTAATCCTTACTCTTGAGCCGATACAAAATGATAATTAACGTGCTATTAATTTTTGTAATTGCCTTATCCGTGTTTTTTGCCGGTCTTTTCGCCGGTTCCGAAACGGGTATGTATCAAATGAACCTGTTGCGTCTTCGGCTGGGCGTTGAGAAGAAAAAATTCTCATTCATCGTGCTCGGCAAAATTATGCAGGACGGTCCCGGTCTTCTTATCTCAACACTGCTGTGTACCAACCTGTCACATTATATTGCGACAAGCATCATAACCTATCTTATGTTAAGCAGCATCCGCACTGCGCATACAGCCGAACTTTTTGCCACGGTCGTCGCCGCCCCGATATTGTTTGTTTTCGCAGAGCTGATTCCCAAAAATCTTTTCTTTTACAGGGCCGATTCGCTGATGCCCTATACCTCGTTTATATTGTATCTATTCAAAAAAGTTTTCACTGTTCTGGGTATTGTCCCCGCCCTGAAGCTAATCTCACGCTTTATCAGGAGCTTTGGTAGTGCAGTTACGCCTGCCCAAAGCAATATAAGTGCTATCCGTTCTCCCTATATAACAGCAATTATCCGGGATACAAAAAGAGAGGGCCTTTTGAGCCCCGTTCAAACCGGAATTATAAATCGAATGGCTCATATCGGCCATCTCACTATCAGCTCGGTAATGACCGCTCTTAACCGCGTCGAGGCAGTTGATGTCAACTCTGATAAATCATTTCTCTTGAACAAGTTAAGAAGTTACCAGTTTACCCGTTTGCTCGTTTACAGCCGGTCAAGAGAAAACATCATCGGCTATATAAATATCTACGAAAGCCTTCTTTCAGAGAAGAGCTTTTCCGACCTAAAAGCCTTTGTCAGGCCAATCGAGACCCTGGGGGCAGAGACAATAGTGACAGATGCGATAAATATTATGAGAAATAAAAATCAGAAGATTGTCCTTGTAACAAAACAAAAAAACGCAAAAACTGCGAGGCCGCTCGGTATAGCAACAATGAAGGACCTTGCAGAAGAAATATTAGGTGAGCTGACCGAATGGTAAGAAAAATAAATATGCAGGGTAAAATAACATATATCATTATACTATCAGCCCTGCTGTTTTTTTTGCTTTGTGCTTTTTCCAATAGTATGCTGAAGCCCCTTTCCCGGGATGAGCATATGTACTGCACAGCCGGTGTTCTGATGTCGCAGGGTAAAACAATCTATAAAGATTTTTCCTATATTGCTCAACTGCCCTATCATCCGCTGCTTCTGGCTGCAGTATATAAGATAACAAACACATCGCATTTTCTTCTTACCGCCAGGATTGTTTCAGTGATATGCGATTTTCTGATAATCTTTTTTCTAATTGCCATTTATCGCCGAATCTTCAGCCAGCAGAGTGCTATTGCATTGCTACTCGGCTTTGCATCTGCAGTTTTGTACCTGTTCAATTTTTGTGTAGATTATGCAGCGGGCCTGGCCTGGAACCATGATGCAATGACACTTGCTGTCGTGATTTCCTTCTGGCTATTTATTACACTTGATTTCAAAGACAAAAAATGTTTTTTGCGCATCTTTCTTATCGGCACATTTTTGACGCTTGCAGCCTGTATGCGGATAACAACCGTTCTTATCTGGCCCTTCTTTTTTATCTTTTTACTGATAAAAGGTGCGGGCAGCTTAAAACAGAAATTTCGCACCGCCCTGCCGTTTATTTATGCAACCGTGATTGTTCTTATCTGGCCGTTGTGGATAATAGCACAATCGCCGAAGGCGTTTTTCATAAATATCTATCGCATACCGCTGCTGAACGGCAAATTACTTCACGAGACAGGGATTGTCTTTGGTAAGCTCGATTTAACAGTCAGCTCCATTTTGAGGTCTGAATACATTTTGCTGATTATAATCGCCGTCTATTTATATTCCGCCTGCCTGTACTACAGGAAAAAAATCCCAAACTTTGACATTACTGATTCAGCTCTCGCTATAGTGCTCGCTGTTTTGTTTCTTTTTATTGCCTATATCCCTCTGACTATCTGGACACAGTATTTTGCGATACCTGTACCATTTTTAATATTATCGCTTGCTTTTGGGCTGCGATACCTGCGGCAGTCAGCCAGAATCCCTTTTAAGCTCGCCTGTATATTAATTATTGTTTGTGCATTGACAGGAGTCATCGAAAATCCTTTTATTTTTACAAGAATACCGAAACTTTTCAAAGCCGAAAACTGGACCGCCCTTCGGGTACATAAAATCTCGGAACAGATAGCACAAAAAATCGACACGTCAAAGCCGGTTCTAACTCTCGGGCCTCTATACGCCCTCGAAGGCGGATGCGAAATTTACCCGCAGTTTTCTGCAGGCCCCTTTGTTTACCGGGTCGCCGGCCTTATGAGTGAGGACGAATTTCAAGTTACCAATACCGTCGGGGCTAAACAGCTAAAAAAGCTGATTGAAAGAATACCGCCATCAGCGATTCTGACAGGAACGGAATCAGAATATTTCAAATTGCTGGAGGAGTCACTCGAGAAAGCTGCTGGGAGCGGCTGGAATAAACAATACCTTGGTAACGGAATGATACTTTTGCATAAACAGCCGTTCCGCGACGCCGGCCTGATTTAATCGAAGATTGCCTTTACAATATCGTTTATTGCGTCACGCGTTTTGGCGCTGCGCCCCTCTGTGAGAATTGAAAAAATAAAAGTTCCCCTGTCTGTAAAGCAATAACCGGAAAACGAGCGTGCTCCGGTGAAGTAACCGGTCTTACCAAAAATTCTATCTTCGTATTTTTCCTCCTTAAAATATTTGGCTATTGTGCCGTCCCTGCCTCCTACTGCAAGTGACTGCTTGAATACGTTTCTGTTTTCGCTTTTATACATATCTCGTAAAACCTTCGTTACGGCGTTCGGGCTTAATTTATTTTTTCTACTAAGACCACTCGCATCATCTATATTAAATTCCGCTTCGCTTATTCCAAGTGACACGAGATAATCTGAAATAATATGTTGACCTGCAGACCAGCTTCCGGTTTTGCCGCCCTGCTTTTGGGCGGCTGTTGTCTTCAGGAGAGCTTCTGCTGCGAGAGCGATGCTGTCCTTGTTGCACCGGGCAAGACAGTCCGGCAGGCTTGTTTTATATTCGGCGATTTTTTTGAAGCTGCAATCGCGGCTGACCGCCTTCTCAATCAAATTTCCTTTAGCAGCTATCCCTGCTTTCAGCAGAGTTTCCGCGAGGAGATGTCCGAAAAAGGCGGCCGGCCTTTCAATAGCCACGTCGAAAGGCCCCTGCTTCTTTCGGCACTTACCTTTTACTATCAGATAGTTTTCTTTGCCTGGCCGGCGGTAAGCACCAACACCTTCGCTGCCTTTTTTTATAATTTTTACCTGATTGGTAATATTGACATAACTTGTTTTTGGCTCGATACTTATAATGGTCCTGCCCTTATTATTTTCGACGGTCATCGCTATGCAGTTGTCGTTGTAATTCAATCCGCAGACCTCGGCCGCCCACCATTTATTCAAATCATTCGCAGGCCAGCTCGGATGAACGCGTTGGTCGTCAAAAACTGTTGTGTCGATAATAATATCGTTAAATTCTTTTATACCGGTTTGTTTTACCTTTTCTGCGATGTCATCGAGAATCCAGCCGATTTTTCTACCGTTTTTAATGTCAGTCTTACTGTCACCCAATAACGGGTCACCACTTCCAATTATGACAATGTTATTATCACACAGGCCAACCTGGGTTGTATATTCAAAGTCGGTACCCAAAAACCTTAATGCTGCCGCTGTTGTTATAACTTTCATATTCGAAGCAGGTGTCATCGGCTTGTCAGCGTTTAAGCTGTAGATAGTTTCGCCGCTGTCGGCATTTATAATATTAATTGCGAATTGCGTTTTCTTTTGTGACGGCCGACCGATTATGGACTCTATGCTTTTTTTCAAATCGGCCTGAGCAGTCCCCGCCAGCCACAGTATCAATGCACAAACAAATAGTTTTTTAATTTTACGCTTCATAGTTAAAAAGTGTATTACCACAAAAACAAATAAAATTCAAGGTGAACTTTTAAGGAAGGAAGAATATCTGAATCAATAGTTATTTTTAGAAGAAGTCTTTTCCTCTGCGGAGCTGTGTGAAACCTCTCGGGTTTGTGCAGGTCAAGATTAATCTTATTTTAAATCGAACATTGAGTTGTCCATCGGCTCGAACCAGCCCAGGCCGATATCCGACGGTATCGTCCCGTCATTATTCACACGGTCGTATTTGCCCATTTTTTCGGAGCTTGTATGAGCATCGGCCCAGGCGACATTTGCATGGTCGGCGTGCCTGAAGTGTATGGAGGGTTCCGGGTCCCACGTTGTGGCTATTTGGCCTTGCGTTACAAAGTATCTCGGCTCGGCGAATGAGTACTCAACGAGGCGCCCGGCCCGTGACATCGCGGTATCTGCGAACATAAGCGTCTGTCCCGGGTGCATAACCTGTGCATCTGTTGCTGCCGCCTTACAGCTAAGAGGCTCATATCCGCTGAGCCAGATTTTGGAACCTATATACAGCAGATTATATCCATAGCCGCCGCTGCCCGCTTCATAATCAGGCTCTATCGGGTCGAGCTCCATATAGTTGACTGCGACGGGACACTTCAGCTTGCCGAGGTTTATATATTCTGCCAGAGGCGCTCTTCTCACATCGAAGGGCTCACTGATATTTTCGCGAGCTCCAAACCATCTGTGCAGGTTATCGGTGAAAATGTCCGACGAGCCGGGGACGAAGCTTCCGTCGTTCTCGTGTGCATAGCCGTCATTTGCAAGAACAAGCTGGCGCAAATTATTTCTGCAGGAAAGCTGGCGGCTTTTGACTCTTAGCAGGCCTAATGCCGGAATTGTTATACTGATAAGAAGTGAAATAATCGATATTACAACGAGCAGCTCAATCAAATTAAAGGCCCTATATGCTGAGAATTGAAGTCTGTTTTGTATAAAATTTCCCCTGCTGAATTTAAATTTATCAGACCGGCTTTGGCCAATCACATCACTCATTATTCAATTGTCCCCTCAGACAACCGTATCAGCCATTCTATTCCCGGTTCGGTGCTCTTTTTTCGTTTCGGCAGCCTTATCTTTTCAGGCTCTGCGAACTCATCTTCGATTTGGCCGATATCCTGATAATATGTGAAATCCAATCGTCCCTTTACTTCACCATTGTCACTGAGAAACTCAATTCTGTCCACAACATCCGTGGTTACATCGATAAAATATCTCATTACAGGCCTGCTTTTCGCCTTGTCGGAAAACAGGGTAACCACCGCTCGTTCATGCTGGGACTTGTTTGGATTGTAGTCAAGCTTTTCCAGACTGAAGCTGATTTGTTTCCTGACGGCATCTCTCCTGATAAGGTCGGCCGTGTGCATACCCATCCAGGGCCGGGACAACCCATCGAAGAAACTGCCTGCAGGATACACAGTCATAATCTCGCCGTTGTCCGCGATGGTATATGCGCCCCAGGGACAATCAATAATCTGCAACCTGCCTGCTATATCCAGCCGAAGCCAGGGCTTATTCTCAACAAGTGCATCGTAAACAAACGGTATCCTGCCCTTTCCGTCAACAACCAGGTTATCAACTCTTCCGGTGACATTAAAGTATGCCCAGAGCCTTTTGTGCATCTGGTCACGTTGATCCACTACCGCAGCATCCTGCGGCCAGGGGTATCTGAACGAATCGAAAGTAGTTTTTTCAAGGGTGTTATATACGATATTATACTCGTAATCATCTACGTTGTAGAAACGATTATCCAGAACTCCGGTCAGCAGTCCCGTTTTCGTATCCCTGTAGTAATTGACGCCGGGGATTTTGCCTTCGACGCCGTCAAGAAATTCCGTAAACTGCTGAGTGTCGGTCGGCAGTCGCCTGGTCTGCAGACCCAGAAGCGGTAAATTATAATTATTAATGTAAATAGTGTTAGTACCGGAACTATAATAAAAGTTGCCCTCGCTGTTCTGCAGCCAGCCGCATAATCTTCCCTTGCGCTGCGGGTCCCATCGCTGCATCATCATAAACATAGGACCGTCAACACCTTCAGGAAAGTAAAACCATTGCTCATAGGCTCCCCTGCTGAGGCTTCGTCCGCGCATAAGGTTTCGATTGAACTGGCCGGTCGC
>Ga0307434_1001134_pt1 | contig 14970 bp, 10 predicted proteins | sample SalMarWE160220MG_FD_202156 | JGI IMG/M metagenome (GOLD analysis project Ga0307434, IMG submission 202156) | Salt marsh sediment microbial communities from the Plum Island Ecosystem LTER, Massachusetts, United States - WE1603-220 | ecosystem: Environmental > Aquatic > Marine > Intertidal zone >... | reverse complement strand
GATGCATGTGCATACATCTCATCGATATCAGGCGTATTAGTGATATTGACGACATTTGTCCCGTCGGCGTTTGAAACCACCAGCTCCCAGTTATATCTGCCATCGGTTAACCGGTAAGTCTCGTGAATAATCTTATAGGGTATCTTTTTGACATCTATTTTAGGCTCATCCTGAACCCCGGTATCAGTCCCCGCCTCAGCTCCCAACACCGCAGATATAACCAACAAAATCCCGATTACCGCTCCCGCTGAAACAATCTTTGATAAAAACCTTTCCATCGACATTCTATTTCTTAACTCACATAACTTCATAATTTGAAATACACTTAAGACTTGTCAATCGAATAATGATACACAAAATGTCAGCCGATTTCAATTACATTCGCTTTTACTGTTCTGCCTTTGCTTTCGGCTGTACCCTCTTAAGATGCCTGTCTAAAAATTCCTTCGTCAATCTCGGCACGTTCGGGTCCCTGAATCCCCCGTGTCCGCCTCCCTTGACAATATAAAACTCAACCGGCACAGAAGCCTTCTTTAGTGCATCCTCAAGCAATTTGCTCTGATGGCACGGCACTAACGGGTCGGTATCTCCGTGAATAATCAGAAACGGCGCATCGCCTTTACTCACGTAAGTAACTGGATTTGCCCTCGCTGCCTTTTCTTTATTCTCCTGTACCGGCCCGCCGATTAACTTTGCTTCCGGCGAGTCTGCCGCGTTATGAACCATACCCTCTGCAAGCCGTTGCTCATCCATCTGCAGAAAGTCTGTAGGCCCGAAGTAATCAACCACCGCCTGAATTCTGCTCGATACCCCTGTATTTCCCCCTTTATCAAAATCATTAACATCACCGCTCGTCCCCAGCAACGCAACTAAGTGCCCGCCTGCCGACTCCCCCCACGCCCCGAAATTATTCGGGTCTATGTTGTACTTGTCGGCGTTCGCACGAAGCCACCGCACCGCCGCCTTACAATCTTCTATCTGTGCCGGAAACAAGGCGTGCTGGCTCAACCGGTAATTCACACTCGCCACCGCATACCCATCGCGAAGATACTCAAAAGGAACATTGAATTCCTTACTGCCGGCAAGCCACGCACCGCCGTGAACATAAATTATCAATGGCAGCTTCTTTTCTGTTCTCGGCAGATACAAATCCAGCTTCTGCCTCTTATGACCGCCCTCCACGTAAGCCACATCCCGATGCACAACAACATCTTCCGGCGCCCGCCGCCTGTTTTGACCCAATCCCACTCCAGCAATTACAATACAAGCCAATGTGATTGACACAAAGAACGCCTGTAACTTCACAACCTTACTCCTTTTCCCATAATCAATAAATATTGACGTCTAACCTTCTTTGATTTCGCATTATTTTATCAATATTTTAAAAATTTAACCAATCCCATTTTTTAAAAAACATAATACCGTCATTGTGAAAGAAATTTACAAGGTATGGACAATACAATCCGCGACACGGTTGCAGTTACAAACAATTTACCGCATAAAGGCCGGGACCGCTTACCTCAATATAGTCGATATTCGCAAGACCTTCGCTCATCTGGCCTTCGAGACGTATATCCTTAATCCCCGTACCCAAAGTTACCCCAACCGAATCTGTAGTCCCCCCCAGCTTCTCCGCCGCCCTGATAGACTGCAACTACTCCGCGCCCCAGCCTCTCCATATACCTCTGTGCCTGGACCGGGCCGTAAAAAAACAGTATCGCTAAAAGCGCTATTGCGATTATCTGTTTGGCCTTTTGCTTCAACCACATCCCCCTTTCAGGTGCGGCTTCGATGTGCTGCTTTGTATTGAACATTCTTCTATATTGTAACATCAATACACTTCAAAATCAAGCTTTTTCCACGTTGTTTACAATGCTGGCTATTACTTATTCTCTAAAAAATATACAGGACGATGTCCCTATTTGTTCAAAATTATCCTCACCTGCCCTAAGTGGAATCGAAGGGCCTGCCCTGTATGTCCTGAGCTTGCCGAAGGAAGTGAAATCGAAGGAGCCGATTGATTTACGGTGGGGACTTTCATTTAAAACTCAAAATTTTATCCTCTGGATTTATCCAGCGGATTATCTTCGCAGTCTCAGGGAGTACAATCCAGTTTTTATCCTGCAAATTATTGCTATGATTTTTTACGTCTCAGCACTACCACTGAGCCAAGGCCCAGAAGGAACATTGTCGCCGGCTCGGGTACACAATTCGGACCTTCCGCAAAAGTGGCCAGGACTTCGTCACTACTCAGAGCTGTGTCGTAGATACTGAACTCACAGATTCTGCCGATAAAGGTCGCATCACCTGCATACAAACTCTTGCCCAGATAAGCAAAAGAGTTGCTGAGACCAGCGAGTGTGTTGTCGTTGGTACTATTGGAGCCTACTATCGCTCCATCTATAAAATAGCTTATTATCTGGGTGTCGGGGGAGCTTTCATCAGGACCGATAGTTAGCACATACTGATGCAGAAGGTCGTCATTGTACTCTGGCCCGTCCACGCCTCTTTCACTCATCCAACCGGGGTTGATACTACCATCGGTAATCATGGCTCTGGAAACCCCGGCACCGCTCGTGGAGATAGCTACGTATTGGATGCCATCATCGCCGTAAGTATCACCAAATGCAGCCGTCATACTGTACCCTTGGTCCATAGAACTCTGGATCGACCAGAGTTCGAGTGTCAGCTCGTCATAAGTGTTAATGGCAATCTCATCGGCAGGCATTGACACATAATCACCATTGCTTTGAAATTCAATACAGCAATCCACGAAGATCACTCCACCATGCACTGTAAAATCGGCGGTGCCGACGTGATCTTCCAAACCGGTCAAACCCTCTTCTGGGTCTATAAGGAAGTTGTAGAGGTGGGTTATAGCCGCCTGTGCACTTGCTGACATAAGAGCCAACACTAACAAAACTAAATACAAATTCCACTTTTTCATCTCTCTCTCCTTTTCTCTTCATTCATTCCAGAATATTCCCCTCTTATATTTTATTTATCTGTGAAGATACACCGTTTCTGCGGCCTTTTAGGCGGGGAAATAACACCCTTCTCCACAGAAAAACCTCTATCGTTGTCAGGATAGCACTATTAATTCTTTAGGTTTCTTCTATTTTCTTTATATTAAGTTAGAAAATATTTGTAAAGAAAAAACCTGAAATTTTTAAAATTTCCAAATAAACCCGTTTGCCGCCTATATAAAACAGAAAAATAGAGTAAATTAGTGAACATCCACCTATTAAATGTCAATTTTGAACCTTGATTTTCCATATTCTGCATTTTTCCGCCCTCCGACCTCCATTTTTTATTGAAAGTTGGATGCTAAATGTTCTACGTTGGACGTTTGTAATTTGCCATCTATCCTTAGTTCATAATTCCCTGTTCGATACTTGTCCGGCGCAGCCGTGGCGAAGACGGACTCGCCTAACAATAAAAAAGGAAAAGGGCCAGCGATTTCTCGCTGACCCTTTATAATGCTGGCAATCACCTACTCTCGCCTTGCGACTACCATCGGCCGTGCGGGCTTAGCTTCTGAGTTCGGAATGGGTTCAGGCGTTACCCCGTACGTATGGTCACCAGCAAATTCGTTATCCCGCACCTACTTTGAAATATCTATAGGCCAGCAATTAAAGAAGTCTTCTCCATAAACACCTGCTTATTTATATAATCCCAAAATATCCCAAAGTAGGTGCGGGACTAATTCAAATTAAAAAAAGCAATTCCCAAAAAATACGTGGATGCGTCAATGAGCGCTATCAACCAAAGATTGATATGGTCAAGTAATCGAGCGTTAGTACCGGTTAGCTGAACGCATTACTGCGCTTACACACCCGGCCTATATACCAGATAGTCTATCTGGGCTCTCTCTCCCGCACCTACTTTGAACAGAAAAGTTAAAATTCGAAATCCTAATATCGAAACTCTCCGCAGGACACCTTACGGTGGAAACAAATACGAATGACAAAAATTCAAATTATCAAAATTCCGTGTTTCGAACATTTGGACATTTGAATTTTGAATTTGTTTCGGATTTCTCTTTGCTGCGCAAAGTAGGTGCGGGACTGGAATCCTAATCTTGAGGCTGGCTTCCCACTTAGATGCTTTCAGCGGTTATCCATTCCCGACGTAGCTACCCGGCCGTGCCCCTAGCGGGACAACCGGTATACCAGCGGTCAGTGCTTCCTAATCCTCTCGTACTAAGGAAACATCCTCGCAAGATTCCTGCGCCCACGGCAGATAGGGACCGACCTGGCTCACGCCGGTCTGAACCCAGCTCGCGTACCACTTTAATGGGCGAACAGCCCAACCCTTGGGACCTTCTGCAGCCCCAGGATGTGATGAGCCGACATCGAGGTGCCAAACCTCCCCGCCGCTATGGACGCTCGGGGGAGATAAGCCTGTTATCCCCGGAGTACCTTTTATCTGTTGAGCGACGACCCTTCCACACAGTATCGCCGGATCACTAAGTCCTGCTTTCGCATCTGCTCGACTTATAGGTCTCGCAGTCAAGCACACTTATACCCTTACGCTCTATGCGCGATTGCCAACCGCACTGAGTGTACCTTTGAACTCCTCCGTTACGCTTTAGGAGGAGACCGCCCCAGTCAAACTGCCCGCCTAACACTGTCCTTTGCCCGGATTCACGGAACAAAGTTAGGTGTCTAACATAGCAAGGGTGGTATTTCAACGATGGCTCCATCCCGACCGAAATCGGAACTTCATAGCCTCCCACCTATCCTACGCAAGATATGCCAAACATCAATATCAGGTTACAGTAAAGGTTCACGGGGTCTTTCCGTCTTGCCGCGGGTATGTGGTATCTTCACCACAAATACAATTTCACCGAGTCCGTTCTTGAGACAGTGCTCCAGTCGTTACGCGGTTCATGCACGTCGGAACTTACCCGACAAGGAACTTCGCTACCTTAGGACCGTCATAGTTACGGCCGCTGTTTACCAGGGCTTCGGTCGCCAGCTTCTCGGTCCGAAGACCAATAACCGCCTTCCTTAACCTTCTGGTACTGAGCACGCGTCATTCTGTATACATCCACTTTAAGTGTTAGCACAGAACTGTGTTTTTGATAAACAGTCGCCAGAGCTACTTCACTGCGCCCTCAGCCTCCCGAAAAGTTAAACCAATCGGGAGCTGTAGGGACCCCTTATTGCGAACTTACGGGGTCAATTTGCCGAGTTCCTTAAGAACGGTTCTCTCGAGCGCCTTAGGATATTCTCCACGCCTACCTGTGTCAGTTTTAGTACGGATATGCACCTTCGTCCTGTTTGAGGTTTTTCTTGGCAGCGACGCCGGCTGCTCAGGAATCACAAATCGTCCTTCGCCGTCCTTCAGCGCCTTTGCGTCGGCGGATTTGCCTACCGACGGCACCTCCGGCAGGATAGCCACGACTAATCAGCTTCCAGCTTTTGCCGCTGCGTCACCCCCACAGTTATAACCTTGGGCACATAGTGCAGGAATATTAACCTGCTGTCCATCGTCTACGCCTTTCGACCTCGACTAAGGGTCCGACTAACCCTGGGCGGATTTACCTTCCCCAGGAAACCTTAGGCTTTCGGCGAACAGGATTCTCACCTGTTTTATCGTTACTCATACCGGCATAATCACTTGCAGCCGCTCCACGACTCGTTACCGTATCGCTTCTGTGCTGACTGCAACGCTCTCCTACCACTTGTCATCGGACGAATCCAACAACAAATCCGCAGCTTCGGTGTTCTGCTTGATTCCCGTTCATTATCGGCGCCAAACTGCTCGACCAGTAAGCTATTACGCACTTTTTAAATGGTGGCTGCCTCTAAGCCAACATCCTGGCTGTCACAGCAATTCAACTTCCTTAAGAACTTAGCAGAACTTCGGGACCTTAGCTGGCGGTCTGGGTTGTTTCCCTTTTGACCATGGAGGTTATCCCCCACAGACTGACTGCCCGGGTAAACTTTGCGGTATTCGGAGTTTGGTTGGGGCAGGTAAGCTGGTGGCTCCCTATCCCCATTCAGTAGCTCTACCCCCGCAAAGTAGTTGCCAGACGCTAGCCCTAAAGCTATTTCGGAGAGAACGAGCTATCTCCAGGTTTGATTAGACTTTTACTCCTCCCCACAGCTCATCGCCCAACTTTTCAACGTTGGTGCGTTCGGTCCTCCAGGGATTTTTACATCCCCTTCAACCTGGCCATGGGTAGATCACCTGGTTTCGCGTCTACCACCTGCGACTGATATTTCGCCCATTTAAGACTCGCTTTCGCTACGGCTGCTCCGCTTAACGGATTAACCTTGCCACAGACGGTAACTCGCCGGCTCATTATGCAAAAGGCACGTGGTCACACGTTTCCCGCACCTGCTTTGAACAGAACAGCAGCACGGGCTTCCAGCCCGTGCAGACACGGCCATCCTGGCCGTGTTACAGCGCTGTGCAAAGTAGGTACGGGACATAGTGCTTCCACCGTTTGTAGGTATATGGTTTCAGGTACTTTTAACTCCCCTAAAAGGGGTACTTTTCATCGTTCGCTCGCGCTACTTTTCACTATCGGTTGCCGAGTAGTACTTAGCCTTGGAGGGTGGACCCCCCAGCTTCACACAGAGTTCCACGAGCTCCGTGTTACTCTGGAACACCAACGAAGATTTCAAGCTTTCGCATACAGGACTATCACCCTCTATGGTCGGCCTTTCCAGACCGTTCTGCTGACCATCCATCTTCTTATGTCGGTGCCCACAACCCCCAGCACCTACTTTGGACAGTCGCTTGTAACACGGGCTTCCAGCCCGTGCTGTTTACCAGTCGCCGGTACGGCGACTTCCAACTGTACAAAGTAGATGCTGGGTTTGGGCTATTCCGGTTTCGCTCGCCGCTACTAACGGAGTCTCGGTTGATTTCTTTTCCTGCAGGTACTTAGATGTTTCAGTTCCCTGCGTTCGCTTCTGACGGCCTATGCATTCAGCCGCCGATGACGGAATCTGGTTGCCCAGTTCCGACGGGTTTCCCCATTCGGAGATTCCGGGATTAACGGTTGCTCGGCACCTGCCCCGGACTTATCGCAGCCTGCCACGTCCTTCATCGCCTCTCGGCACCTAGACATCCACCATACACCCTTAGTAACTTGACCATATCAATCATTGATTGATATTCTAAGAGGAATTTTCGCCGTTCGAGATAATCATCTCGACTGGCGAATCTCTCCCAAGTTTTCGCTCATTGTATTGGCTGTTCTGATTTTTCAGAACAACCTAATGCCCGCATCCACATATTAACTTGTCAAAGAACGCTTAAAAATATCGAATATCCAACAAGGAATGTTGAATACCGAAGTATTTTTTTCTCAAAGTCCGCCTTCGCCCTATGGGCTTCGGCGAGACAGCTTTTTAATCACCGAGTGATTAAAAAACTGGAGACGATGGGACTCGAACCCACGACTTCCGGCTTGCAAAGCCGGCGCTCTCCCAGCTGAGCTACGTCCCCGAAGCCCGCTTATGCGGGAATCTCAAATTTGAAATCTCAAATCTCAGATTCCGAAATGGGCCCGGGAAGAGTCGAACTTCCGACCTCACGCTTATCAGGCGTGCGCTCTAACCAGCTGAGCTACGAGCCCAAATAATTTTCAATTTATTATTTTCTATTTACTATTTTACAGGAACCCATCCTGAACAGAATTATTATTAATTTCGGATTCCCAAACGGATTACAATAATAAATAATCAATAATAAATAATCAACTTCGCTGGACTCGCATTTTATAACTATAAACTTAGAAAAGAGCAATAAAAAAAACCGCTACATAAACTACCAGCGGTTTTTTGTCTGTACCAGCTATGAATTACCGGCAGTTTAATGTAAGCAAAAACGTATTAGTAAAGTCTCTTTCAATTCCCTACCTAACCTTTTAATTTAGAGCAGCCACCTTATGACTATCATCTAAACTCTCGATTCTATTACGATATTGGTTGCTCGTCAAGTTTTTTTCAAAAAAATTTTAATTTCCCTGCTCATATTACGCTTTTCTCCTTACTTTGTTCAAAAGACAGTGGAAGCAGAGGTCTGAATAATCCGGAAATTGACTTTTTTAGCTAAAATCGCCAAATTAACAGAGGGAGATGCCACAAAACATATCTTTTAGAAAAAAGGGCTGCTTCAGATAGATGAATACGTGCAAAGTAAACGATATTTGTTATAAAAGGACAGATGAAAGGCCTGCGATTGACTCAATTCGAGCTTTTGGGAGAAATGCAATTTGTCGGCTGACAAACAAAGGGACGGAAATGATTAATATTAACGAAAAAAACAAACGGCTATGGCTGGTTTATTCTACAATTCTGCGGATTCTTGGATGGCTGTGTGTTTGTATGGGCGGCATTGGTTTTGTAATGCTGCTTTTAGAATATATTCAAACAGGGGGCGAGGTTACCTTTAAGGGGGAATTTCGTGCGTTCAAGCGCTCGTACAACATCTTCGTAAACATTGGTTTGCTGTCATTGGGCCTTTCTCAACTCCTCAGGTATCTTTGCGGAAATAATAAAAAAATGGGGCCTCTTCTGCGCTATGGCGACAAGATTCTTTACCTTTATGCAATTATTACAGTTTTGAAGGTCGGTTTCTGGATTTGGCTCGATGCTATGAGCCGGATGGATAGTATCACATCTGCTTTTCCGAATCAGGTACAGTATATTACAATACATACGTCAAAGGCGGCCTATGGTTTGCATTGGTTTATTCTATTTCTGCCAACATTGTTATACCAGGGCGCAAAAGTGCTCATACTAATCGGCCTGGGAAAATTTCTAAAATATTCTGTTGCTATAATAAAAGAATCAAAGCAATCTTCAGAAATCAAAACCGCCGTATAAAATGCAGCATAACTTAATAAGAATATTGTACAATTTCGGCTGTGATTTTATTCTCAGTTGAAGGCTACGGATTCCAATATTTCCTGAAGAAACGATTCATCTTCGTCTTCGGTAAAAGAGACGGTGAGCATTAAGGCGTATCCTTTGATTATGGCTACATAGAACTTTTGATGTACGGTCATCTGCCCTACTGTTAAATCGGCGCTCATAACATCGAAATCCATACCACCAAGCGGAACGGTATAAATTTCTTTCGGGAATGAGTATTCCAAACGGCCGGATTCAAGCAGATTACGAGAGTGGTAAAGATAGTCCTTTCCGGCCTTTATGCCCGGAGCATGGCGAACTCGTTCCGCTACACAATTGATATTCGGATTAAACGAGACAGGTGCGCCTACGGGATGCTTATATGCTGAGAGAAGGTTAACAACCTGCATTTCAGAATATTTGATTGCAGCTTTTAAATTCTCGTCATCACCAGCCATAATTTCAGCACCACTATCCATAATCTGTTTCATCGACTGCTGGTCCTGTATGCTCCAGTCATCAGGCAGTGTCATACTGAAGCCGAAATACTCGTTGCTATAGACCGAATCCTCAAAAGTTCCAATGTCGATTTCCTGCGATGCCTTTTTTGCACAGCCTGATAAAAGCACAGTAGCGGCAATAAAGAAGACGAACAGCATTTTTTTCGCATTAATCATCTGTTTGTCCTTTCATATTTTTCCAACAGATTCCACGTGTTATAATCATAAAACCTTTATGTTCCGGCTGAACCTTCAGAAGCTGCTCAGACAATATAATAATAGTCCCCAGCCGGAAGATAAACAGAAAAATTCGGGCTTGCAAGGTCGGGTAATTAATGATAGAATGCAGTTGTTACAGGCGGCCCATATTTTAGGCAGAATAAGGAGTATGACAATGCCCGGGAAAAAGACAAAGAATCGGGTCGTCGCACGCGGCTTTACTTTAATGGAGCTGCTGGTCGTCATATCCATCATATCGCTTCTGATGTCTATTATGCTTCCCGGCCTGACAAGGTCCAGAGAACAGGCTCAGCGAGTCGTCTGCGGTTCCAATATGAGACAACTGACAATGTGCTGGACAATGTACGCATACGAGCACGACGACAGACTCTGCTCGGCAGAGACAGAATTTAATTTCTTCGGTGAGGGCAACTGGGTCGCCGACGGGCCGATTGACCTGCCGGGAAATTTCATCGGGGGGACCGAGCAGGCCATAAAAGACGGGGTACTTTTCAAATACACTCAGACAGCCGATTTGTATAAATGCCAGACCGACTCAAGCTACCGCCTCAGAAGCTACTCTATATCACGGGCAATGAACGGAAAGACCTGCAACTGCGAATGCGCTAATCTCCAGCACTATTTAACGTGGACCTCGATTACAGCCCCAACGACAAAAATAGTGTTTGCGGATACAACCTCGCAAACCGAATGGATGGAAGGCTCATTCTGCCCCGTGGAAGATGTAAAGGCGGCAATCCCGGTATGGTACCAGAGGACAGTACCCTCAAGCGGGCTGATAAGCAGAAGCATTACCGCAAGACACGCCGACGGATGTAATTTTTCTTTCGCTGATATGCACTGCGAATATCTTAAATTCAAGGACGTCAGAACAGCGGACCTTGCTGAATTTCAGACATCCTGCATTGACGCATCTGGTAATAATCGCGACATTGAGCGAATAATAAAATTAATGGGAGGACCGCAGTGATGAACGCCAGGCTCGGGGGATTACAAGAACCGGATAGTATCTACGGAGAAGGCTGAAGATGGTTGACTTCAAAAGCATTAAGTTCGAAATACAGGAGCGCCTGAAGGATTTAGCAATCCGCAAATGGATTAACAGGAATCGGCGGGCCGTCATAATAGTGACTAACCTGTCGGTAATCGTGTTTATTATTATCATCATCAGCTTACTCAGGCCGAATGAAACCGTGCAGGTGAATAATCCCAAAAAAGAATGGTACTACGACCTGAATACGGGCGAGCTGTTTACTAACAAAGCAGGCCGGATGCCCCCGATTGCAGCTCCTTCAGGACCCCTGCTGAACGGTGAGCCCGCCGGCGTAAGGGCTTATGTGTTCAGCTATGTAAGCGAGCCGAATGATTCGCAGCGCTTTATCGGTTTCCTTGAAACCAAAGACCCGAACTACATCGACGACGCCAGAGGACACCCAAAATACGGAGAAGGGATGCTGATAAAAAGAGTAAAAGACAAACAGTGGTTCACTTCTGTCAGCTGGCAAGGCAGAGCCATTTTACAACGGGCAATAATGCCGAACGAAAACGGCGATGAACCATACTACTGCCCGCCAAAATAAGGCCAAGGGGGAAAACAAAAAAGCTGTATATTAAGCGATTGTAAAGTCTTTTTGTGCAGCCTGTCTTCTCAGAAAGAAGCTGCCGGGCTGCTGTTTTATCACGCCTTTAAGCTGAAGTGAAATAAGTGATGAATTGATATTCGCAGCGTGCATTCCCGTCTGTACGATTATCTGGTCTATATGTAAGGGCTCGTGATTAAGGCAATGGTACACTGCTTTTTCATTGGAGCTGAGTTTCAATTGCTCCACGTCAAATAAACTCGGCCCAAATTTTTCAGATGCCCTTTGGGCGGCTGCCGCGGTATGCTCCGAGAGCTGCCGGCCGACGTAACCCAGCGCTTCTGTAATATCGGTTATCGACTCTATGAGCCTTGCACCTTCTTTTATTAACTGATGTGTCCCCCTGCTCAGAGGAGAATCGATTTTCCCGGGGACAGCCAAAACTTCTCTGTTGTAGTCGATGGCGTATTTTGCAGTAATCAGCGCGCCGGAATTGAAACCCGCTTCAATCACAATAGTACCGAGGGCAATGCCTGCGATGATTCGATTCCGGGCGGGAAAATTCTCGCTTCTCGGCTCGAACTGCAAAGGCAATTCACTAATGCACGCGCCCGACCCGGCTATGCGGCCGAAAAGCTTTTCATTTTCCGGCGGAAAAATGTGCGACAGGCCGCAGCCCTGGACTGCAATCGTGCGTCCTTCTGCAGCAAGTGCTCCGTAATGAGCGTCACTGTCGATTCCCCTGGCCATCCCGGAACAAATTGTAAAGCCTGCTGATGCGAGCAGATGAGCAAATCTCGCCGACTGCTCTCGGCCGTAAGCGCTGCAGCGCCTCGAGCCGACTATCGAAACAGCTAAATTGTCAGCTTTTGTCAGGCTCCCCTTTACGTAAAGTACCGGCGGCGGGTCGTAAATCTGCTTCAGAAGTGTCGGGTATCGTTTGTCCTCAAGATTGATTATCCACACGCCGAGCCGCCCAGCAAGGTCCAGCTCCGTTCTTGTATCGAATTTATTACGTGTGGCGGCAATTGCCCTTGCGGTTTTCGCCCCGATGCCGTCGATTCTTTCAAGCTGTGCTGCCGAGGCGCCGAGGGCCTTGTCGGCTGAGCCGAAATGATTGAGAAGCTTCGCGAATGTCACCGGGCCGACGCCGTCGGCACGAATCAGCTTCAGCCAGTTCTCAATACCAGCAGAGTTTTCAGGAATTTCAGTCACAATAAATCTCGCAAAAAACCGTGCCTGAAATTTAGCTTCTGATTTTGATACGTCAAGAGAAAAATTTGAAATAAGCCGGCAGCGGGCGTCGGTGGTAACCAAAAACTGCGGGAAATCGGGGTGATAGGATTCGAACCTACGGCCTCCTGCTCCCAAAGCAGGCGCTCTATCCAAGCTGAGCTACACCCCGAATAAAAATGGCCTCAAATTCCGGATTCTACTGAAAAATAATAAGGGATGCAATAAAAACCTGCCGATGTTTAATAGTAAAGGCAGTCAGAGAAGCGTTTTCAAGGGGGGCCTGGATAAGCTGCAAAAAATGACTTGCAAAAGGGTTGATATTAAAGTATAATTTTGATTGTAAAAAGATGCTTGAAAAATAGTAAAAGCGGGCTAAAGGCCTGCAGGAGGACCTAATATTATGGCGGGTATGTTTTACTCATTACAACAAGTCGCTCAAAAGCTCAATAAGACAGAAGATGAAATACAAGAGATGGTCAAAACTGGTAAACTTAGAGAGTTTCGTGACGGCGGCAACATACTGTTCAAGATAGAAGACGTCGAGTCTTTAATGTCGGAAACGGCGATTATGCCGGCAGAAGAAATTGAGATTGAGCCGGCAAAGACAAAGGCAGGAGAGGTGGAAGTAAAAGCTGAAGAAGGCGGTCCTGAGACTGAGGAAGTAAAAATCGAAGAAGAAATACCTGACCTAAAACCAGCAGAGTCTGAGGAAGTCAAAATCGACGAGACGTCTTTCGAATTGAAAGAAGAAAAACCCGAGGAGGAAAAAGCAGCAAAAACCGAAGCCGAAGAGGAAGGTATCAGCCTGGCTGAGGACACCGGTGCAAAGGAAGATTTGATAAGCTCCGACACTGCGATAATCGGTGAGGAGACAGGCCTGGATGTGAAAGGCACAGACGTCGATAACCTGGAAGAGCTGATGGTGGATACGAGCGAAGGGAAAACGGGTGTACCAGCGGTTGAAGGAGAAGAGGATTTGAGCCTTGATACGTTCGGCAGCGGCGGGCTGCTGGACGTTTCACTGCAGGCGGATGACACCTCACTGGGCGGTATCCTCGATGAAATATATACCTCCGAGGGCGAGGCGGAAACGCCCGTAGAAGCGACAGCCCCGGAAATGGAGGCGGTAGCAGAAGAGATGATGGCTGAAGATGCACATACTTCTCTGGAGGCGGCGTTAATGCCGATGGCTATCGAGGCCCCGCCGGATACTATGAGCAACGCATTCGGAATAATGCTCATTGTTCCGCTTATCGTGGTTTTATATACGGTCTTAATGGCGATGCTGGGCTTCAACGGCATTATGCCGAAAGCCCTGCAGAATCTGCTCAAGAACGGCCCGTACGGAATACACATCATCTGGTACATTATGGCTGTTGCGGCCGTAGCCGGCGGCCTGATAATCGGCGGAGCAGCTATGATGAGCGGCTCAGCAGCAAAGCCGAAAAAGAAGCCGAAGGCCAAAGCACCCAAGAAGCCAAAACCTAAAAAGCCTAAAAAAGAGAAAAAGCCAAAGAAGTAACCGCGGATTTCGCGAATTGACACGGATTTTTTATTTTTCATTCCTGTAAAAACGGGAATCCATAAATTTCTCCCTCTGTCCTCCGCAATACGTCTTCTGTCATCCGTCCTCCATCCTTTCACCGCAGGTTTTTTGTTGTTGTTTTCAACCACTGATTAACACAGATTCACACAGATTCTTTTATATTTAGCCTGCGGTTTTACCGCAGGTTTTTCATTTATATGCAACCACGGATTTTTTATTTGTCATTCCCGCGCAGGCGGGAATCCATTTTCTTTTTGTTTAGCCCCCAACTTTATGTTGGGGGTATTGTTTTTATATATAGCCCCCTAATTTATTAGGGATTTTTTTCGATTAGCCTCGCCGCTCGCGGCGAGGGAGTTGGTCTCTTTGTTTAGCAGTCGCCGGCCTGCCCTGAGCGAAGTCGAAGAGAACGGCGACTATACTTCTTTTCACCTCCCAAAAATTGGTATTTAATTTAAATTTTCTCTTGATTTTTAACTTATATAGTCTAAAATAACAGTTGTGTATATCAGGCCTTCGGCCTGTACAAGAAGAAGTGTGGATAGTGATGAGAAGAGAAGAAGTTTCAAGTCTATTTGTTCATTCAAGAAACAACAAATCTGTAATCATAAATTTAATAACCATTTTTTAAGGAGAAGAAGATGAAAAAAGAGATGTTAAATCCAATTATGAGAAAGATGTTGTTAGCGATGGCCGTTTTGTTTTGTTGCTCGGCGAGCCAAGCAGGAGTCGTTCAATATGGATTTGGTGTTGATGATTTTGTTCAATTTTACATAGACGGTAACTTAAAAGCATCTTATGATGAGTATCCTGCAGGTGCTGTATATACGGATTATTTGAATTTAAGCAATGGATGGCACGATATTCAGATCATTTACAAAAACCGATGGATTTCCAACTATCTCGAATTAGATGAAATATCAAATACTGGCATATGGAATCCTGTACCGATCGAATCATTACGTTCTCTGGATTCACATGGAAACCTTATT
>Ga0307434_1001133_pt1 | contig 14976 bp, 11 predicted proteins | sample SalMarWE160220MG_FD_202156 | JGI IMG/M metagenome (GOLD analysis project Ga0307434, IMG submission 202156) | Salt marsh sediment microbial communities from the Plum Island Ecosystem LTER, Massachusetts, United States - WE1603-220 | ecosystem: Environmental > Aquatic > Marine > Intertidal zone >... | reverse complement strand
CGATGTGAAAACAATGAGAGAAGTTGAAGTGGTCTTTTTGGGGACGGGGGGTGGAAGATTCACCACCATAACCCAAAAGAGACGAACAGGAGGAATCCGCATCCTATCCGACCGCCTCAACCTTCACGTTGACCCCGGTCCAGGCGCCCTCATCTACTCACTGGAAGCAGGCTTGAATCCCCAGAAAATCAAGGCAGTGCTGATTTCCCACCGGCACCCAGACCACTGCACTGACGCAGAGATTCTCGTAGAAGCCATGACCCGGGGCATGCTGAAAAAGCGGGGAACCGTAGCCGCGCCCTCCAACATCCTAATCGGAAACAAGGAAACTGGACCCGCAATCTCCACGTACCATCAGCAGATGATAAAAGAGGTGATAGTGGTGAAGCCCGGAGTCAACTTTATGGTTGGCAGAACCAAAGTAGTTGCCACACAGGCTAGGCACACTGACCCCGAGGCTGTGGGTTTCAGATTCGAAATCCCAGAGGTCGGAGCCATAGGATACACGGCGGACACAGAATACTTTGAGGGCATCGAAGAAGAATACAGGGGAGTCAGAGTCCTCATAGTCTCGGTGATGAGACCGCTGGGAAGCCCATGGACAGGACACATGACCCCGAAAGAGGCAATCAAACTCGTTGACGCCGTGAAGCCTGAGATGGCTGTAGCCACCCACTTCGGAATGAAAATGCTCTTCAGCGGACCAAGCTACGAGGTTAAACTGATCGAAGAAAAAACTGGGGTCCCCACAGTAGCCGCCTTTGACGGAATGAAACTGCGAGTGGGTAAAAGAATCACTGTTGGAAAAACAAGCAGAAACCAGCAGGGATTAAACCAGTTTCTGAAGCGCAATTGACTGAAGTCTACTTTTTCCCTAAAAGAATCCTTGCGTAGGGGTCATCAGCTTCCCTCGGAAACATTGTTTCTTCCCCGCTTTTGACCAGAACACGACGCATTTCTTTGGTGAAAGAACCCACAAACTTTGCCTCAACACCGTTCCGACGCAGAACGTTCTCAACCTCGTCTCTGGCTTCAGGGCTGACAGCAGCCAACACTGTACCAGTGGATGACATGGACAAAGCCTCCGCGTCTGACAGCCTATAAAACCCCATAAAAACATCTACTTCTTCAGGAATCAACAGCTCATCCCACACAACATTGAAGCCAACACTGGATGCCCCAGCCATCTCATTCAATGCAGCTGTTAACCCCCCTTCGGTGGCACCGTGCAAGGCATGCACCCCCTCGATCTCCGCGAGCAGCAACGCCTCTTTAACGCAGCTCTGCAGGGCAACAAGTTTCGCCAGTTCTCTTGTCCGTTGTACGCCAAACAGCCTTTCAGCCAGTGCCCCATGGGTCAAAGCAAAATTCACTGCAACCTCCAAACCGATGGGTTTGATACATACTATATGGTCTCCAGATTGTGCGCCTCCGGGCGTGATTAATCTGTCTTTGTCTACATGGCCGTAGCCTGTGCACACCCCCAGCATGGTTGATAAGCCATTGTAGGTTCCGGTATGCCCAGCCACCACAGCGGCTTCCAGTTCGTTGACGGCACTGCAGACCTGCTCCATAATCTTCTGGAAACGCTCTGCTTTGGTTGCTGGAGAGCCTAAAAGGTTGACGGCACAGAACTCCATTTTGGCTCCGAAAATGGCAATGTCAGAGGCTACGTAGTGGACAAGCAGCCAGCCGAACCACTCCTCAGGAACCCCAACACATGGGTCCGTTGAAACAACCAAATATCTGTCGCCGTTAAGAAGGTGGACGCCGGAATCGAATCCCGGCTGAGGCGGAACAACGACTCTTGAATCTTTTTTGATGCAACTCAACAGTTTTTTAAGGTCTTCAGTCGAGAGTTTCCCCATTCGTCGGTTCCTCTCACAGGTAAATTTTCAACACGTTGCTCGCCCGCAACACGTATATTACGTAGAGGCTCAGCACAAGCTCGACCATCATATAGCCTCCATTGTAGAAGGCAGAATAAATTGCAGGATGCACTCCCTCCGGCGCAAAACTGGCAAAAAAGATTATGCCCGAAAGAAAGTGGGAGAAAAACCGCCCAAATATTCCTAATGCTGTACCTATGAAGGGGCGCTTCTGGAAGAACCCAGCAACCCCAAGCAATCCAAATGCAAGGGGATAATCTAGCACTACCTGTGCGGGATGAAAAATGTATGGCTCAACCGCAAACTGGACTAAGCCGTAGACTATAGCCGCGAAAAGTCCCACTTTTGGTCCTCTTCGTAGGGCTAGCCACAGAATGGGCACCATCGAGGCAGCGGTTACGGATCCTCCTTGGGGTAGACTGAAAATTTTGATGTAGCTTAAAACCGTGGCTAGAGCCACAAACATGACTGTTTCTGCTATTATTTTTGTTGAAAATCTATATGCTGTTGTGTTCACTTCTTCTTTTCCCTCCGCCAGCATTACCTGGATCAGGTTCCTAGGGTCGACAACAAGCCAGTTGTCCTCTCAGCCGAGTTAACTCAGCTCCCCATGCACCTTACAGTAAAGGAGTATGCTCTTCATATTTAAGATTGACTGATTGGTTTCATCTTGGAGTCTAGGCGCCCTAGCATGTGCAGTCATAACTGTTATAAACCATTTTTTGGTTAATTCTGGTTATGTCAAACAAAGTTCATTGCGCCCACATCCTCGTGAAAACAGAGAAAGAGGCAAACACTGTTTTGGAGCGGTTAAAGAAGGGAGAAAAGTTTTCAGCCATAGCCAATGGCGTTTCTTTGTGTCCCTCCAAAAAGCGCGGCGGAGACCTCGGAGCATTCGGCAGAGGACAGATGGTGAAGGAATTCGAAAAAGCCGCCTTCGACCTCCAGAAAGGACAAATCTCTGGAATAGTGAAAACCCAGTTTGGCTATCACATCATTAAACGTCTTGAGTAACAAAATTAATCGGTAACAGAAAAACTTTAATCATTATTCAATATATGTTGTATTCATGGTTCGAGTTAGTCAATCTCTTGGAATAAAGGGCAGCCAGAAATGGATTCAGAAAGTCGTTAATGAGAAACCAGAATTACTCACGAATAAAATTTTGGAGCATCTCAACAAAAATGAACAGATATATTGGTTGTCTCCACGTGAAGAAGATGAGTATGCTGAATACTCGGATAAGGAACTCTTGAATCTTTTAGAAACTAATCTTGAGAAAAGACCTTTGTCAAGCTTTTGGCCTGTTGGTGGACCACATTGGGATGGATTAGGTAAAAGTGACACTGACAAGCTATTCTTGGTTGAAGCTAAATCACATATCAGCGAGTTGTATTCCTGTGTCGGAGCCAAGGGAAAATCATTGGACTTGATTCGTAGAAGCTTAGAAGAGGTCAAACAATATTTAGCCCAAAAATCGCCAGTTGATTGGTCAAATGGCTTTTACCAGTACGCTAACAGGTTAGCCCATTTGTACCTTTTTAGAACATTGAATGGCAAATCTGCATATTTGGTTTTTCTTTATTTCGTGAATGATTCAGAGATGGGTGGTCCTTCATCAATAACCGAGTGGAAAGCTGCAATAAAATTATTACATACATTTCTAGGGATTAGACAACATAAACTGCAGCGTTATGTCTTAGATATTTTTATTGATGTATCAAAGCTTTAGGAAAAACAGCAAGTTAATCAAATGTTTAATTGAGCAGCTTTTAAGTAACCAAATAGTAAGTCATCGTTTCAATGTGAGTTCTGATTTCTTGACTATTTAGTCGATTTGGTCGTTCCAAAAGTGGATGTTTGAGTATTTTTCCTCAAAACTAAAATTGGGGTCATCGTAGATTATGTCCAATTTTAGTCCGTATTTTTCGATGAGCTTGTTCATGTTTTCCCAAATCAGAGGAGACAGGCTGTCGTAGCCCCATTCTGGGAACCAGATGTTGTCGTCTACCCGTCGCATGCCCCAGCCGTAATCCTTGGGGAGAACAAATGCTGCTTCCGCCTCCGTTTTTCCATACTCTTCTGGATGATGTTGCATGTAATCCCAGAATTGCCGCATTGCCTCGAAGTGCTCATCGTCTAGTATGCCGTAGGGGTTGTCTGGAGGGTATGTGGGATAGTTGAATACAATCAGGTATTTGGCGCCTGCGCGGTAGGCGGTTTTCATGTCCTCCAGAATCTCTGTTCCATTCCCCAGGTAGGGCTCATCTTGGTACGTCCATGTGATTATGGCTCCCCACTCTTTGTTCTGCACGTTTGCGGCGCCTCTTCCGAGCGCTATTTGCTGTGTTCTGCTGTGGTTCCATCCTAACTCAACGAAGACGGCGTCGTATCCAGCCAGATAGTCGAACCAGTATAGCGCGTAATCGGAGGTGAAGGCGGTGACGTTTCTGTTCTTGAGGTCCTGCATGCTCCAGGTGGAGGAGATGCTGGTGACGAAAAGTTCGGCTGCTTCGCTGTAGTCTGACACCCTTTCAATGTAATCATTGTTTTGTCCTTCCCAATCTCCTGAGTCAATCTGCCTTCCGCCAGGCTCATCGTAGAGGTAAACGCCCAGAAACTGGTTGTTCCACCTTTCCTTTGCGGTGTCCAGCCATGTGAGATGCCATGGATAGCCAATGTGCGAAAGGTAATCGAAGAAGACCATAAAGTTCAGGTTGGCGTCCGCAGCGTATTCGCAGATTTCGTTGAGGGCGGTTTCGTTGATGCTTGCTTCCCAAGAATTTACGAGGAGGAGGTTAGTGTATCCCTTCACTTTGTCGATGAGCAGGTTTGCTTCGCTGGTCGTGTTTCCGCCGAAGGAAACGCCGAAAAACAGGTCTTCCTCAGAAACTTCGTCGTTTTTGGAACTGTAGTGAACATAGATTATAACGGAGCAGAAGAGGGAAGCCAACAAAATGGCGGTTAGAATCAGCCAAGTTAGTTTCATCGGGTCTCCATTTAGGGTATACAGGCGAGACATAAAGATTTTGTGAGGCAAAAACATTTGTTGATATGTAATATAATTAGCTTTGAAGAGTTGAGGAAATCCAAAATGGGCAGGTTACCGTTCCGGCGCGTTTTGCTGCTGAGCCTATTCGTGCTATTGACGATTACACCAATCGTTGTGTCAGCGGAAGCAAACGGAGCAGTCTACATCAGGGCTGATGGAACAGTTGAAGGAACAGACAAGATTCAGAGAGAGGGAAACGTCTACACCTTTACGGGCAACATTTATGGTAATATGGTTATTGAAAAAGACGATGTTGTGGTAGACGGGGCAGGCTACGGTCTCCAAGGAACCGGAATTGGGGCAGGAATAAATCTGACGGGAAGAGTCAATGTGACGGTCAAGAATATGGAAATCAGCAATTTCTTTTACGGCATCTACCTTAATTCTTCTCTAAACAACAGTCTAGCAGGCAATAACGTAACGGCTAATTTTTATGGCATCTACCTATCTGCATCTTCCAGTAACACTATCCTTGGATGTAACATCACCGAAAACGGCTCTTCCAGCATCTGGTTTCGCTGTTCCTCAAACAATACTATAATCGAGAATAGAGTAACCGAGAACGGTCAGGATGGCATCTGGCTTTCCTGCTCTTCAGACGACAACAAAGTGCTGGGAAACATAGTTGCGGCGAACGATTACGGCATCAGAATTGATGACTACTCAAACAACATGCTCAGAAACAACGAGTTGATAGACAACTTTTGCAACTTCGGTGTGTTCGGATCGTTGCTTCCCGAGTTCATCCAAGACATAGACGAGTCAAACACCGTGAATGGGAAACCAGTCTACTACTGGGTTAACCGACAGGATGCGGCTGTTCCGCTTGACGCGGGCTACGTGGCTCTAGTAAACTGCTCAGGCATAACCGCCCAAAACCTGAACCTCAGCAGCAACGGGCAGGGTTTACTGTTAGCCTCCACAACTGAATCTTCGATAACCCAAAACAGCATAGCATCCAACATTCACGGCATCTACATGTGCGAATCTGCAAACAACACTGTTAGCGGGAATAACATAACCAACAACGCGGCGCATGGCATCTACCTATACTACTCGCAGAATAACAGGTTCTTTCATAACAACTTCATAGGCAACACAAACCAAGTCTACGATGTGGGAGACCCCTCCAACAGTTGGGACAATGGAGTTGAAGGCAACCATTGGAGCGACTATGAAGAAAAATATCCCAACGCCGCCGAACTGGACAATTCAGGCATCTGGAACACACCATACATTCTCGATGAGAACAACCAAGACAATCATCCACTAGTAAACACGATTCCAGAGTTCCCATCATGGATCATCTTGCCACTACTTATTATCGCAACCTTGTTGGTCATAATCTGCAAACAGAGACTACCCAAAAATGCCAAAACAGCAATCATATTTGAAGCCTAATAGCAGAAGATTGTTGAAAACTAACTTTTTTCTTTTTTTCATTCCAGCGAGTTACTGTTTACCGTCTATTCGGTCATCTTTTTCTATAACGGCTACATATTTTGACGCTTCAGAGTCAATGAATTCCTTAACCGTCCATCCGGTTCCTTTAAGCAGTTCTTTCATTTCCTCTTTGGACACCATCAAGTAGTCAAACCATCCACTAACATAGTTTTGGAATCGTATTCTGATTCTCACTTGACCAGCCATTCTGCCCTTTTTCTTGTTGAGCCTATGATACGTTAAATGGTTGGGGTCATCTGTCTTGTATGGGTCACGGGTCTCTGCAATAACCAAAGCATTCTCAGAAGTCATTCCATAAAACTTCTTCAGTAGCTCACGGGCTTTACTGAAACTGCCGAACAAACCAAAGTTGTTTCCCATCATGATTATTGTGTCAAAAGAGTTTGGCTTGAAATCTAAATCTTCGATTGACATAACTTTTGCTTGTTTTAATCCTCTTAGTTTGCAAACTTTTATGGCAAGAGGAGAAACGTCGATTCCAAGCACTTCAAAACCTTTTTCCTGCAAATACAGCGAATGTCTTCCAGCTCCACAACCGACATCTAAAACTCTTGCTTTCACAAGCTGCATTGCTTTTTGTTCGATGGGGTGCCAGTCTTCATAACCAGAAAAATATCCTTTTGCAAATATAGTATTCGTTAATCCGTCATCTCTTTCCACAATTTCAGAGACATCTCTGCCTTCATAGTAAGCCATTAGCATTTGACCGAAAGCATCTTCTTTAGGCTCCACGGTAAACTCCCTCAAATCAGGAACAGAACACAACAAACTTTCTAATCAAAGAGAATAAAAACTTTTTAAGCATTTAATTCGCGGGTTCGGCTGGTTTGGGTTTTCGTTTGAACACGCAGACTCCGAGCCAGTTTCTGATCCGTGACTGGCAGTAGCCGTCAACATTGTTTACGCAGTTTTTTGCAGTGCATTTTACTTTTCGTCGCACTTGATACTCTCCACAAAATTGAATCTCCAGCAGAAAAGAGAACCGCGAGCTTTAACCCTTTCTTTTCGGCTGCCCCTTTTTTGGTTTCAAGCGCACCTCTGGAACCAGTATGCCCTCCTCGGTTATGACCGCGTCCACGTACTCTAGGGGCGTTATGTCAAAGGCTGGATTCAGCACCTTGACGCCTTCAGGCGCGATTCGCTCAGAACCTATATTCGTGACTTCCGTTGGATTTCTTTCCTCGATAACCGCGTCGTCTGAGGTGCGCAACTGATCCATCGTTGAAGTGGGAGCAGCCACGTAGAATGGAATCCCATGCTCAAACGCCAAAACAGCCACATTATAGGTTCCAATCTTGTTCAAAACCGCGTCCCCAACAATACGGTCCGCGCCAACCACAACCTTATCCACCAAACCCTTAGACATCACATAGCCCACCATAGTATCCGTAATCAGGGTCACAGGAATGTTGTCCCGCATCAACTCGTAACAGGTGAGCCTAGCCCCCTGAAGCCGCGGACGGGTCTCACAGGCAATCACCTTAACGTTTTTGCCCTCCTCAACTGCAGCCCGTACAACCCCAAGTGCGGTGCCGTAATCAACCGTAGCCAAACTGCCCGCGTTACAGTGGGTGAGAACCACGTCACCATCCTCGATGAGCGTGGCTCCATGCCTGCCCATCTTCCTGTTAGCCTCCACATCCTCATCCGCCATCCTCTGAGCCTCCGCCACCACAGCCTCCGCCAAATCCTCCTTGGTTCCAGAAGTTTCCTGAGCCTTTTTCATCACCCTGTCGATTGCCCAGAAAAGATTCACAGCGGTTGGACGGGTCTTCCGCAGCACCTCAGCCGACGCATCCAGCTCCCTCATCAGGTCCTCCCTATTTTCCGCCTTTGAGTGGAAGGCTGTAAGAGCCAAACCATACGCAGCCGCTACGCCGATGAGGGGGGCTCCCCGCAGCTTCATCTCCTTAATCGCGGAAGCTACATCATCACAGTTTTTCATTTCAACCCAAACAACTTGGTTGGGTAGTTTCGTTTGGTCAACAATTACAACCACGCCGTCTTTCCACTCTATGGTTCTCACGCATAAACACCTGCCTTTTGATTCTGTCTTGCCTCGATAATATGTTTTCTACAAAAAATAAAGATTTCAACCTCACCATACAACTCAATTATATCACTGCATAGGGGGTGTACGCTATGCAAGACACTGCGTTCACATGTAAACCTACAATTTAATTACTGGAAAGAACACAGATTTTTTAGTGACTACGGGAAGCGTCCACCATCGGCAACGACGTGGAGGGTTTTTCATTTTTTCCCTACCTGCGCTTCCCACAGTCCCACCGCAATAAATGTTATATTACGGTTGCCAGTAGCCAATTTATCCTTTTTTGTTGAGTTTTATTACAACCTCAATCGGGCTTCCCTTAGGAAGCTTCAGATTCTGCTGCCACTCGTCCCCAACAGCAATGAGAGAGTAAACGCCGGAAACCTCAGCCTTAGCTTTCTTAACAAAGTTAACCAACGCAGCCTGAGTCTCCCCTGTCTTTATCATGTCATCCACTATAAGCACGCTGTCCCTCCGCTTCAAAGCGTCCTTCGGCAGATACAGGGTCATGGTCACGCCTGAGTCACGCAGAACATAGGTTTCCTCCAGAAAAGCGGGAACCCCCACCTCCTTGTTCCGTTTCGCAATCAACAAATCGACACCTAAAGAGTTTGCAACCAGCGCCCCAAGAGGTATACCGTCCACGGCAGCGGTCAAAACTTTTGTCACTCGCCCCCCAGCAAAGGTTGCTAGGGCGTGATGTGCTGCCTGCTGAAGGATGTTGTGGTCGCCTATGATCCATGTGTTGTTGAAGTATCCTGCTGCGTTGAATTTTATTCTTCTTCGGAGTTCAGCCTTCAAGCCGACAAGTTTGGTTAAAACTTCCCAAAGTTCTTTGGCCCTATCCGCGTTTGGCAGAACATGACCTTTAGCGTACCTGCTTAGAACTGTCACCGGCAGGTTGGTTTTGACTGATAGTTCTCTGTAGGTGTACTCCTTTTTTGCTGTTCTAAGTAGCTCGATGGTCATTAACCGAAGTTTTAGGTCTTCTGCATGCGTGTTCATACTATCATCACTTTTCTATGCACACCAACAAATCAAACTGTGAGTGTGCAGGTTACTTATTTTAACTTGGATGGATTTATAATTTCCGTATAACGTGGAGCTCATAGAGACAGCACGGCGCCGAAGCCTGCTTTAGGAATTGGTGGTGGCGGATCCGCGGGGATTTGAACCCCGGATCATTGGATTTCTTCTCCCGTAGATTAGAAGTCCAATGCCTTATCCTGACTAGGCCACGGATCCTTGATTGTCATAGTTTAAGAATTGCTTAGATATAATCTTTCATTTAAGCTGATGCTGCGAAGTTTCTTTGGTTATGCTATGTAGATTGCGGGGCGGTATGGTCTGGCTAACCCCGCTTTCTTCTGGGGGTCATTAAGCTGCTGATCGTCCTCCCGATAGGTGTGGATTTTGGCGTTGAATTCTCTTGCAAAGAAGGTTTCGGCTTTTCCCAGCAACTTGGCTTCATCTAGGGCTCCGATCTGCAGTTGTCTCTGTTTCATGTCTTCGGGCATGCGGTTGATTTCCTCCGTGATTCCTTGGGTGAATTTGGCAACCTTTCCGCCTATCTTTTTCAGCTCCGGGTCGGTCATCAGTTCCCTCATCAGCTCGCTTATGGTAAGTGTGACGGATACCGATTTTTTGAGTGCTGTTAGGTAGATTTTCCATTTCCATGATGCGGCAGAGTAGTAGTGGATTTCTTTGGGCACCATCTTTGTTGCTCTGAGAATGTTGGAGGTGTCTTCCAGCACGTTTTTGACTAGGTTTTCGGTCTCCTCCGCTTCGACGTTAGTTTTTGTTTCGTCGTAAGCTGGCCAGTCAGCGAGGGAGATGAAGCCTGTTTTGTTGAGTTTGCTCCATATTTCCTCGCAGATGTATGGTGCAAAGGGCGCCAGCAGTAGAATCCATGTTTCGAGCGCATGTTTCAGGATTTTTGGGTTGAATGTTTGTTTTCTTCTGTTGTACCATCGGAAGTCGTTCCAGATTTCGAAGAGGGCGTTTTCTAGGGCTGTTCTGGTTTTGAGTGCTTCCATGTTTTCGGTGACTGTTTTGATTCTGTGCTGTAGCATGCTGATGAGCCACGCTTCCAGATGTTCCTGCTCGGCTTCTTTGGCATTTTCGATTATGCTGTCTGTTAGGCTCTGGAATCCGCGGAGCTTGGTTTTGACGTCTCTGACGGTTTCTTTTCTCCAGTCTGGGTCGTTCATTCCTTCTCCGCCTAGGAGCAGGGCGCAGCGGGTGGCGTCTGCTCCGAACTGGTTGAGGGCGTCCTTGAGGGTTATGAAGTTGCCCTTCGATTTGGACATCTTCTTTCCCTCTATGCTTAGCATGCCGTTTACGCCGATGCCTTTGGGCAGATGGTCTGGAAACAGTGCTGTATGCTGGAAGAGGAAGAAGGTTAAGTGGTTGGGGAGCAGTTCTTTGGCTGAGATTCTTAGGTCCAGTGGGTACCAGTAGAGGAATTCGGTTCGCATCTCGTTTAGGAGTTTTGTGTCGATTTGTGTTTGTTGTGAGATTTTTTTGGGGTCTCCTTTTCCGTGGAAGATGTAGTCGAAGACTTGTGGGGGTAGCTGTTCGGCTGTTATGTTGTGTTTTTTGAGGTGGTTGTTTATGGTGTAGAATGCCATGTACACTGTCGAGTCGGTGAGGGTTTCGACTATCCATCCGGGGCTCCATGGGAGGGGGGTTCCTAAGCCGCTTTTTCTTGCGCATGGCCACTCTTTTAGCCAGTCGATGATGTTGAGGAACCATTGGCGGGCGGAGTCGGGGTAGATGGATGCCCGATTTAGGGTATCCTTGGTTTTCTGTTTCCATGTTGGGTCAGAGTATTTTATGAACCATTGCTCTTCGAGGAGTTTGACTATGCAGGGGGTCATGCATCTGCAGACCACGGGCTCGGGCAGGTCATACATGTAGTCTGCTATGTTCTGTTCTTTGTAGTCTTGGATTAGAGTGTCTTTTACTTTGTTGACTTGTTTTCCTGCGTATTCGCCGCAGATTTGCTTCAGGGTTCCGCCGTGGAACTCCTTTTTGTAGAGAAGTTTGGTTGCTTCTTCTGCTTTGGGGTCATGCTGGTCCTTCACGTTCATCTGGTCGACGAGTTCGATGGCGGGGTATTCTCCGAAGCCTTCTACTTTGATGAGGGAGATTGGCTGTATCTTTTTGACCTCTTCTGGGTCTATGTTGAATTCTTTGAGTAGTTGAGGGTTGTTTTGGAGGTCTCTTAGGGCTAGCCAGTCGAAGGGTGCGTGGGCTGGTACGCTGTAGACTACTCCGGTTGCGTTGTCTGGGCTTACGAACCAGCCGGGCAGTATCAGCATCTTTCGGGTGCTGAGGGGGCTGGTGAACCTTTTTCCGATTATCTGTTTGCCTTTGAAGGTGTCCTGGATTTTGACTTTTTTTAGTTGTTGTTCGAGTTTGTTTGCGGCTGTTTTGCTGATTATCCAGTTTTCGCCGTTTACTTGTGCTTTGACGTATGTTGCATCTGGGTTTATCCACAGGTTGGTTATGCCGTAGATGGTTTCTGGTCTGAAGGTGGCGGATGGGAGGATGGTATCGTCTTCCATCTTGTATTTGAGTAGTGTGTATTCTTCGGGGACAACGCCTTCTCCTGTTTGTCGGTCGTGGTCTCCTGTGGGGCTTTGGTCGTGGGGGCACCAGACTACGGGGTAGGTGCCCTGTATGATGTAGCCTTTGTCGCGGAGCCGTTCGCATTGCCACTCCACGAACCTGCTGAAGGCTGGGTACAGGCTGGTGGTGTGGAATTCTCTTCTCCAGTCCACTGAGTAGCCGATTCTTTTGACGGCTTCTCGGCTTTGGTCTGTGTAGTATTTTGCCATGTACACGGGGTTAACAAACTTTTGGAGGTCCTCCTCTGAAACGCCGTCTACCTCTCTGAAGGCTCGGATCAGGGTTTCGTCCCCATTTTTTACGCGTTCGCTTGCTCCGGCTATGGTTTCGCCTGTCCAGTGCCAAGCCCAAGGAAACAGGACGTTGTAGCCCTGCATGCGTTTGAAGCGTGCGTACGCGTCGACGCGGGTGGCTGTGAAGCCATGCCCCACATGTAGGGGGCCGTTCATGTAGGAGAAGGGGAAGGTTATGAAGAATTTTTTTCTGGATGGGTCTGGGTCAGCCTCGAAGATTCTGGCTGTTTCCCACTTCTTTCTCCACTTTTCCTCGATACGCCTTAAAGATGTCATTAAAGCCAATGGAGTACCCAGAGCATTAAAAGTTTTTCAGTTAAAATTGGCAGTTCAGGAAGCAACCGATGGAAGAAAAAACAGAAAAAACACTGTTTTCAACAATGAACCTCTATTAGACTACAAATATGAACAAAAATACTAGTTCTTTTATACTGATTAAACACTTTCACGACTAGCCGAAAGGACTGAGCGGGAAAAGCTAGTCTAGGATGTTGTTTCAGTTTTCTTATGCTGGACTAAAAAGGAAATGTATAAAAAATGGGTGTGGAAAAAGCGTGAAAAAGTTAGGCTTGTGTTAGCCATCTGAGGGGTATGTCTTGGTATGTTCCGTCTGGCAGCGTTCTTCTGATGGTGATTGGAAGTATCCCTGAATCCAGCTCCAAAAGTGCAATGTCGATAGGACCGCCACGGGCTTCCTGAACCTCAATCAGGATAGGCGCACCCATGGCAATCTGCAGCGCCCTAGCTCCCACTATCCGAGCCTTCTCAAATCGGGTCAGTTTGGCTGGCCCAATGGAAACTTCATTTTCTTTTTTCGTTTCTCTAGTACGCTCCTGCGCCCGGGGGCATTCCCATGCCTCCCATTCCGCCCATACCGCCAGCACCGCCCGGCGGCATTGGGGGAGTCTTCATTTTTCCTGAACCAATTACGTCGTCAATCTTTAAGATTAGACATGCGGCTTCTGAACAGGATTTGATGATCTGTTTTTTTACTGCTATCGGTTCGAAGACGCCGGCTTTTTTCATGTCCCCAGCTTTGCCTGCGTTAACGTCTACTCCTGCCCAAACTTTTCCTTTCTCATGCTCTGCCCGTAGTTCAGATATGATGTCGATGGGGTCGAGCCCAGCGTTCTCAGCTAGGGTGGTTGGTATTGCTTCGAGAGCCTCAGCGAACTGCATAACCGCGAGTTGTTCTCTTCCAGGAAGCGACTCGGCGTACTCTCTGAGTGCCTTGGCGACCTCCATTTCGGGGGCGCCGCCTCCAGCCACAAGTTTAGGTTCCTCAACCACGTCGCCTACAACGCAGAGAGCATCATGTAATGAACGTTCTGCCTCGTCAACTATTCTTTCTGTTCCTCCACGTATGAGGATGGTGACCGCCAGCGGGTTTTTGCATCCTTCTATGAAGGTCATCTTGTCGTCGCCGATCTTCCGCTCTTCAACAAGTTGGGCGTAACCGAGGTCTTTCTTGCTTATGTCAGTGAGGTTGGTGACAACTTTTCCTCCGGTTGCTTTAGCCAGTGCCTCCATGTCCGATTTTTTGACTCGGCGAACTGCTAGGATGCCTTTTCTGGCAAGGAAGTGCTGTGCCAGATCGTCGATGCCTTTCTGGCAGAGAATAACAGTAGCGCCTTTGGCGACAAGTTTATCCACCATGGCTTTTATCATGTTCTCTTCCTGTTTGAGGAAGGCGTCCATCTGCTCTGGGCTTTCTATGTTTATTTTTGCGTCGAACTCTGTTTTCTCTATTTCTAGGGCAGTATCTATCAGAGCGATTTTGGCTTTCTCCACCCTCTTCGGCATTCCGGAGTGGACAACGTCTTTGTCCAGAACTATTCCGTTAATGAGTTTTGTGTCAGTAAGGGACTCGCCAGGCTTCTTCTCCACCTTTATGTTGTCAATATCTACGCTGTATCCGTCTTCAGTCTTTACGGCAATCTGCAAAACTGCTGAAGTAGCAATCTCCCCTAGATATTCCCTGCTCCCTGCCACCAGTTTGCTAGCCATAGAGGTCATGGCAGCTTTCTTTATGGTATTCTTGTCAGTGGGGCTGACTTTTATTGCGATTTTCTCCAGAGTTTCAAGAGCTTTTTCAGCGGCTTTTCTGTATCCGTCAATGATGACTGTGGGGTGAACATTCTTTTCTATGAGGGTTTCAGCTTTTGCCAGCAGTTCTCCGGCTATAATCACAGAAGTTGTGGTGCCGTCTCCCACCTCGTCGTCTTGGGTTTTGGCAACCTCCACCATCATTTTGGCGGCGGGGTGCTGAATGTCCATTTCATCTAAAACGGTTCGTCCGTCGCTGGTTATGGTTACGTCTCCAAAACTGTCCACCAGCATTTTGTCCATTCCTTTTGGTCCAAGGGCGCTTTTCACTGATTCAGCCACTATCTGCGCAGCCATGATGTTGGCGTGCTGGGCTTCTTGCCCTCTTGACCGTGATGCTCCCTCACGGAGTATAAGAACGGGTGTTCCTGTTAATCCAGAAGACAATCTCAATCATTTCTCCTTATTTTGTTTCGGAAGAGTAGAAAATGCCTTTAGATATAAAGATTTCTCTGCAGTAAACTAGAATTTCACGAATGACAATGA
>Ga0307434_1001132_pt1 | contig 14979 bp, 9 predicted proteins | sample SalMarWE160220MG_FD_202156 | JGI IMG/M metagenome (GOLD analysis project Ga0307434, IMG submission 202156) | Salt marsh sediment microbial communities from the Plum Island Ecosystem LTER, Massachusetts, United States - WE1603-220 | ecosystem: Environmental > Aquatic > Marine > Intertidal zone >... | reverse complement strand
CTGGGCCAGGATTTCCTCCGGCTGGGGCCAGTGGCCTTCCCTCATGTCCTGGCCCTTGATGCGGGGCTGGAAGATCAATGTGTGCTTGGCCTTTGTCAGGCACCGGGCGGTGCGTTGCAGGTAGTCGGGTACGGGTTCGTCGGGCTCGCGGACCGGGCCGCCGTAGCAGAAAGTGCCGGCAGCGGCGAATCGCGGCAGCAGTTCCTCGAAATCGTAGTACTCCGGCTCCCCGAAGTTGACTCCCTTGATCTCCGGCGCGCTGAGATAGGCGTCGAGTTGATGGGATATGTCGCCGCAACTGTGGGCCCACCCGCCACCGAACGGGGCGAGACATCGGCGCACGTAAGGGAGGGAGTGCTCGCGGTAGTGCTGCGGTGACAGCATGACGCTGACATCGTCTACGACGCGGGCGCCGCCGGCGGCCATGTACATGGCCCCATGGTAGCCGCCGTCCAGCGGCTCACCCAGTTCGCGCTTGAGCCGCTTCGTGAGCCGGACGAACACTTCCACGATCCTATCCATCAATTGGCGGTAATAGCCCTCATCATCGATCATGTCGAAAAACACGTTCTGCTGCCTCAGCAAGAAGGCGGTGTTCATCGGCCCCTGCAAATCGGGCATGAAGACCCGGACCGGAGGGACCGCCTTCAGGAAGCCGCGGGCGAGTTGGATGAACTCGATGACGCGTGGTACGAGGCCCGCCTGGTCCAGCCGGTCGAGGTCGATTTGCAGGAGTTTCTCCTTCGCCGGCCGATGGGTGACCCACGGCATGTCGTTCTCGGCGGTCTCGGTGTCGCAACCGAAGACGCTGGCGACGAGACCGACGCCGAAGTTCGGCCTGAGCGACAGTTGGGCGTCACTGGGGGTGCGCGCCCACCCGATGATGTCCCACAGGGACTCGATCAGCATCTTGCGGGGATCGTGGAACTGCTCGCCCAGGGAGTAGTGATCGAATTCGTGGTACTCCGGAACCGGCCGCCCGCCGCGAAGCTGATGCTCGCAGAGGCGAAGGTGCTGCGGGCCGACCCGGTCGGGGACCTGGCGGGACTCGCTTCGGCCAAGGAGAATAGGAACCACGTCGGGCACCTCGCCTCGCCAGACCGCCGCCTGCCGCCGGCGCCCGATCTCAAGGCGTCCGGTGTCCACGCTTAACATGTCGAGCATCTGATTGAGTTGCGGATACATGTCGGAGCGCTCCTTCGGCCACCACTGTTGGCGGGCCCTGGCGAAGTGTAACGCCCGCCAAGGCCCCGATCCACCTGCGAGGCGCTTCTCATAGTTCGCTGGGTGCATGACACTTTGGGCGGCTTGTTGGAAGGCGCCGCCCCCAGGTGTTTCCGAACCGCGCCCGTAAGGAAGCGGACCCCCTCTCCGTAGCGAGCCCGTAAGGAAGCGGCCCTGGCGTATCCGCAGATACTCCCCTCCCTGACGGTCGGGGTTCGGAAAAGCGAGGTGCCGTCCCCTTCTCCGCCCAAAGGTCCCCGCCGGAACTGTCACGCACCCTGGTTCGCTTCGCGTGTCTGGCATCGCATGTTTGAGTCCGGTATAAGAATCACCGACCGGCCGCCGTCGTGTCTGCGGTGAGTCGCTCTCGTGCGAGTCGTGGGTTCCTTGGGAGGTATGCGACCATGTTTTCAGAACGGCTGTTTCGGATCGCGGCAACGACTGCCCTTGTCCTGGCCATGGGGGGGTGCACCTCGCTGACGCCTGACGTCTACGAGTCTGCCGGCCAGGCGGCTGCCCCGATGACGATCACCACAGGCCTGCAAGACTATCAGGTGCTGCAGCGCGACGAGAGCGATCGGGGTTCGATCCTGTGCCGGGGAACCTGCCAGCAGGACGGTGACGTGGTGGCCCGCGTCTTGAGTGAAGGGAAGTCGCCCCAGAAGCTCGATGGGCACCGCGTCGGGGAGGCGAAGGGCGGAGCGTGGTCGGCGAGGATTCGGGATATCCCCGTCGGCGGGCCCTATCGCATCGAGCTCAAAATCGTAGGTCCGCCCGGTGACGTGCTTGGGGCGACCGCGAGGGGGAACGTCCTCGTCGGAGACCTGTGGATTCTCGCCGGGCAGTCGAACATGCAGGGCCGGGGCGCAATGATTGGCGTGGCGACGCCGTCGCCGTGGGTCCACTGCTACGGCATGAACGAGAAGTGGTCGATCGCCTCGGAGCCTCTGCATTGGCTGAGAGAGTCGCCGGATCCGGTGCATCATCGCGGCGCACCACGCAAGGAGCTTGAGAATGCCAGGAAGGGGGTGCGGCCCAAGGTTGCACGAGGGGCCGGTCTGGGCCTGCCATTCGCCAAGGAACTGCACGCGCGGACCGGCGTACCGATCGGTCTGGTTCCCTGTGCCCACGGCGGCACGAGCATGGCGCAATGGGACCCGGCGAAGAAGGACCTCGGCGGTGAGTCGCTCTACGGTTCGATGCTGCGCCGTTTCACCGCCGTCGGAGGCCGGGTGACGGGAATCCTCTGGTACCAGGGCGAGGCCGAGACCCGACCGGACTCCAAGCCGCAGGAGTACCGGGATGGGCTTGAACGATTCATCGCGTCGGTTCGGAGCGATTGTGATGATCCCAATTTGCCCTTCTATCTGGTACAGATCAGCCGCACGACGAATCGGGCCTCTGCCCAGGGCTGGATGAGCGTGCGCGAGAATCAACGCCTGATTGGCCGCGAGATGCCGGGCGTGGTCACGGTTTCGGCAATCGACCTCGATCTGGATGACCGCATCCATATCGGCACGTCGGGCTTGAAGCGGCTGGGCCGGCGGTTGGCGGTTGTTGCCGATTGCGAGCTGTTCGGCAACGACACGGCCGCGACGGGGCCGCAGCTCAAGTCGGCAGCCGTTGAGGACGCCGTTTGGGGAGGGTACCGGGTAGCGCGCGGCGCCGTCCGGGTCACGTTCGACAACGTCAACGGACAACTGAAGCCGGACTGCCATATCGCCGGGTTCAGCCTTCGTGCCGACGACGGCACCGAGGGCCCGGAGCTCTTCGACGTCATGGTCGATCCGCAGAAGCAGAACAGCATCCTGTGCCTGATGGGCAAATCGATCCCACTGGGGATGAATCTGTGGTACGGGTACGGGCTGAACCCGTACTGCAACGCGGTTGATGAACTGGACATGGGGGTGCTGGCATTCGGCCCCGTTCCACTCGAACCGGCAACGGCGACTACGCAGAGGGGCGAGTGAGAACCGCAAACCAGACAGATCAGCGGTGATGAGTCCGTACGGATGTTGTGTTCCAGCCGGGCGAACTGCTCCTCGCCGGGCAAAGCGCGTCGTCCCGAACCTTCCAGTGCCCCGGGTTCAACGATGCCGGCCAGGGGCGAGAACACTCGGGCGAAGGGCTCAAGGAAACCAGGCTTGTCTCAGGATCGCGTAGATCTTGTAGGCACCGCCGAACGTCACCACCAGAATCGCCAGGACCATTCCGGTATTCCAAACCCACCTGCGGAGCCCTTCCGGTCGGTCGTCACCCAGGAACCTCCTGCTGTTCATCAGGATGAAGAACGTGACGTACGCGATCGGTATGAAGAAGAAACAGAAAACCGAGATCGGCACCATGAGCCACATCCCGAAATCCCCGAAGGCCAGGGGGCCGAACATCCCCAGGGCCGGTATCGCCAGGCCAATCCTGTAAGCGAGCCCGTTGGGCCGCCCGCCACATATCTCGCACAAGGTGAAGCCGCTGACCAGCATCATGGTGACGATGCTGCTCGTGGTCATGCCCAAAAAGCCCAGGCCGAAGACAATGTGACTCCAGCGCGCCCCGAGCAGAGGCTCGAGCGACGCCGACATCGCCACCGCGCCGTGCAGGGACTCTTTCGCATCCGCGATTGCCTCGGCCCGCTGGTCCTGCGTCAACGAGGTATCCGCCTTGATCTCGGCCATGCGGGTCTCGAGCTTCTCGTTCAGGACGTTGCCGGCGGAGATCATCAGGCAGCTCGTCGCGAAGACGAACGGGATGAGCATACCCACGCCGAGGTCGAACTTGGCCAGTCCGCGATGCTCCCGGCCCCATCCGCGGGCCAGCAGCGTATAGGGGAACAGGAAGGTCATGTTGATCCCCACGGCGGTGGCAAACATCGAAATCACGACATCGAGTTGATCCTTGTCCTCGGCAGTGGGTCTGGGCATCTCAAAGCGGATGAAGCCCCTCAAAACCTCGCCCCATTTCGTGTCCGTCTTGAAGACGACGACAGCGAAGCAAACGATGATGGCCCCGACGAGGATCTTCATCGCATTCTCGAACCAGCGTACGCCGCGTGAGCCCTTGCTGTAGTGCCAGGTCACCCAAAGCGTGACGGCGGCAATAAAGGGTGCGGCCAGGATGCCCCAGGCCATGCCGGCCGACTCGGCGGGCGATGCGTCGGGGCCGACGAACATCCTGCCCAGATTGACCGCGAAGGCGGGTGTTACCTCCCCGCCCATGGTGAACACGTCTCCGATCACCGAAGCCGACACGTTGAACTGCCCGAAGATCCAGATGAAGTTTGCAACCAGCGTTGCCAGCGCCCAGCCCCATCCCAGGACGGGGTGGGCGTAACGGTTGACTGCATGGAAGGGCCGGATCCCCGTCGACAGCGTCATGTACGCCATCGCGCCCATCATGATCGCGCCGATGAACATCGAGGTTGGCTGCACCCAGAGCAGAGCACAACCCGCCAGGGCCCCGGCAAAGAGTGACGTGCTCCCGCTGCCGCCGCCCAAAGTCAGGGCGCTCTGGATCCAGCCCGGACCGCTCAGCTTGAAGTAGCCGCCGGCGCGGGCGAGCAGCGGCTTGTTGCCCAGCTCGCGCAGGTACGCTTTCTCCCTGGCCAGTACCTCCGGATCAAGGGCCGCTGCCATCGGCAAGCCATGTTCGCGATCAAACGCCTGAGGCACCTCGCCCCGGGTTTGCTGATTCTCACTCATGTCATGTACCTGCTCCAGATCTGACCCGCCTCCTTGGGGCCGTCCACCTCCGTTATGACGGCCAGCCCACCCGAGGGAAGCTTCTCGAAAATCCAGTCCATATCCGGTTCGGAAAGATCGCCCCATATCACCAGGGGCTTGCGTTCCAGTATCTTCAAGTGCGTTTCATACAGGGCCTCGGCGTCGGGGCCGCCCTTGTCGATGTGGAGCTCCAGGGCGGTGAATGGCATCTGCAGATAGAAGTCCGTGGGGACAAACCGTGCCGGATGCTGGTGCATTATGCACCCGTCGAACGCCTCGGCGATGCGCTGGTCGTGCTCGCGAATGAACTCGTCGTAGAGCGGCGGCGAGAGCAGCGCGGCCGCGTCTTCCTGATGCCAGACCGTCCCCGCCGGCGCCCACATGTTGTAGTAGAACGAGCCCACACCGCCATGAAATGCCGGGATGTGATCGAGCTGCAGCCTGCCGAACGCAATCCAGAAATCCGTCAGCTTCCTGCACAGATCCTTGATTTCATCCGGCTTGTCCATCATGGCATAGACGAAGGCGTCCGCACCATAGAGGGCGGCGATCAGGTCGGCGATACCGCGCATGCGGGTCGTGCCGACGGGCCAGCGCCCGGCGCTGCGTTCGGCCATCCGGTCAATGAACTCCACCGCCTTACGCATCCACGGTGAGCACGGATCGAACTCCTCAAGGTCGAGCGGGCCGGCGAACGCCGGTGGGAGTTCGGCACGGATCGAGCCCGTTGAACGGTCGGCGAGGATGGGACAACCCAGCGCTGCCTCGAGCCACGGGATGCCCCAGAAAGCACTCGCGCTCCAGATGAAGTCGCCGCCGCAGGCCTCGTGCTCCTCAAACAGCCGGTCGCAATCATCAAGGTACGGCGCGACGTCGAAATCATCAGGTTCCAGGGGCCGCCCCTCGGGCAGGACGTTTGAAGCCCTATAGCGGTGAAGCGGGTATTCGCTGCCCACAAAGAATCCGAGCAAGGGCCGATCGTTCACCCGCTCGTAATACCGGCGGAATCGAGCCACCCGCTCGTCGATTGAGAAGTGTCCCATACTGCTCCTACCGCCCGGCCGCTTTCAGGCACGCCCTGGCGCTTTCACCGAGAAACACGTTGTCCAGGCCAAGGGCGATGAGCGTGTAACCCTGGTTCAGTGCCCGGCGGGTGTTCTCCTCGTTGGGCCGGACAATGTGCAGGCCGACCGACGTATCGTGAGCCCGGCACGCCGCTCGACACTTTTCGAGTGCGGCCACCATGTCTGGATGATCCATCTGCCCGGTGATTCCCATGGATCCGCTCAAATCCAGCGGGCCGATGAACAGCCCGTCCACGCCCTCCACGGCCAGAATGTCGTCCAGGTTCTCGATCGCATCCTTGTGCTCAATCTGCATAATCATGGCGATCTCGTCATTTGCGCTCGCGATGTACGCGTCGAAGTCGGTCCCGTGCATGTTGGCCCGGCTGTAGCCGAAGCCCCGGACGCCCCGCGGCGGGTACTTGGCCTCGCGCACGGCCGATTCCGCCTCGCCGGCCGTCTTCACCATGGGAATGATCAGCGCTCGCGCACCGGCATCCAGGCTGCGGTGGATCCAGACCGGGTCGTTGAGCGGGAGTCGCGCCACGGGAACACAGTCGAACCCATCCAACGTTCGGAAGATGCCGGTCATGGTCTCCAGGTCGATCGCCCCGTGCTCAAGATCCACGCACACCCAGTCAAAACCCGCACCGGCGAAGATCTCCGCGCAGGCCGAATGCCCGATCTGCATCCAGGCACCGAGTGTCACTTCCCGATCAACAAGCGCCTTGCGCAATTTGTTCTTCATGGGCCTCTCACCGTCAGGAAGCGAGAACCGGCCGGTTCAACAGATCCATCTCGCCGAACCGACGCTCCTCGGCCAGTATGATATTCTGCAGCGCCCGCTGCGCCATACGTTGGCACGCCTCCCGCGTGCTGCTGCCCACGTGGGGCGTCATAATCACATTATCCAGCGTCCGCAGGTCCTTTCCCGGCACGGCGGGCTTGTACGGCTCGTTCTCGAAGACGTCAAGAGCAGCACCGGCAAGCTGACCCTGCGACAGGGCCTCGAACAGCGCCTCCTCGTCCACCACTGCTCCCCGGGCCGTGTTGACGAGCCACGCCCGTTTCGCCAGGAGGCAGAGGCGTTCGTGATTGATGAAACGTCTCGTGGCAGGTCCGGCAGGAATGTGAAGGCTCACGAAGTCGGCGTCAGCCGCCGCGGCGGCGAACTCCTTCACCACCTCGGCGAACCCGAAATCTCTTCTCATCTGCTCCATATCGACGTCCCGCACTTCGCAGCCGCGGACTTCCATGCCCAGGCCCAGCGAAGTGATCCGGGCGACGCGCCGGCCAATCGGGCCGCAGCCAATGACCGCGATCGTTTTCCCTCTGAGCTCCCGGCCGACCACCGGCGTCCACCCGCCCCGCCGCGTCGCGTCGGCGACCGCGGGTATGTGGCGAGCGGCCGCGATGATCAGGGCCACGGCATGTTCAGCCACCGAATCATCCAGGACGCCCGGCGTGTTGGTGCACAAGAGCCTTCTCTCGGTTGCCAGGTCCTTGTCGATGCCGTCGTGCCCGATGCCGAACCGCGCGATGACCCCGCCCGCAGGCAAGGCGTCATAGATAGCTCCCGAGTAACGCTCAACGCCGACAATCACATACCGGATACCCTGTTTGCGCACGATTTCAGCCAGCTTCGCCTCTCCGCTCGGGGCGCGGATACATTCCCAGCCGGTTCGAGCGGCGGAGGCAAACGCATCTGTTGCCTTGTCGTACTCCAGTTCCGTGACCGCAATCCGAGCCATCTTGATCGATTCTGTCGAGCACCTCTCGCCCGCGGGCCTTCGGGATCGATCCGCTCCAGGCTGCCCGATGCCGGTTGTATACCGTCCGGCTGCGACGGGCTCAAGCGAATTCGACCTCGACGTGGTTCACGCCGGTCTCAGCCAGGGACGCCAGCGGGATGCACCCCTCATACGTCTGCGCGTTCATCGCGATGCGGCAGCCCGGGGATCCGGCCCGGAGGAAATGGGCGCAAATCGACCGGCCACGCCAGATCTTCCGCACCTCGTACTCATCCCAGTGGTCCGGCGGACAGGGATCGATCCTCAGCGTGTCAAACCCCGCCGTCACCCCAAGCATCCGCTCGATCACCCTGCGATACCACGACACCGAGCCGGTGAAGTTGCTGAAAAGCTGAGAGCCATAGTCCGGATGATCGGGCCCCACCGTGAAGTTGGATTGCTGGTGCCGTGGGCCGGTGGCGATGTCCTGAACCATCTCCGAAGGCAGCGTCTGCATCAGGGCGCGATAGCACGCTTCGCCCTGCCGGTCGACGATGAGCGCATAGAGATAGAACGCTTCACCGTGCAGGTAGATGCTGCCGTTCTCGAACATGCCCGGCTTCTGGTCGGCGATTCGTCCCACGTCACTGCGGCTCCTGCTCGTGTAGGGTGGAGCCAGGAGCATGTGTCCCACGGGCGTGGCCAGGCGTGCGATGGCCTGCCACACCTGTCGTTCCCGTCCCGCGGCCCGGGCAACGCCCGTGAACAGCGCCCAGGTATTGACGTTCAGATGAATCCGCCCCTGAGCACACTGTCTGGATCCGATGGGCCTGCGCCGGCCGTTGATCGCATAGATGTACCATTCACCGTCCCAGGCGTGCTCGTTAATCCGCCCGGTCATGGTCTGCGAGGTCTCGCGCATATCGGCCGCGTCGCCGGCGCGGTTCAGACGGGTCGCCAGTTCCTCCATGCGTTGTGCAGCATGCACGCAGGCACACGACAGCCACACGCTGACGCCCTCTTCCCCGCCGATGCCGGAGAGGGCGTCGTTCCAGTCGCCGTAGCCGATCCGGCACAGACCGTGGTAGCCCGTCGCCCGGGCCAGTGAACGCACCGCTCGAAGCGCGTGCTCATAAACCGTCCCGCTTCTCGACTCGTCCGGCTGCTGCTTCGCCAGGTCGAAGAACGGAACCTGTTCGTCGAGAACGGCGAAGTCGCCCGATTCCTCGAGGTACCGGACCAGGGTATCCGGGATCCACGAAGAGGAATCCATGTACATGCGCATGTCGTGTCCCGCTCCACGACATGCCTCATATTGACGGACCGCCCGGCCGTCTTCCGACTGGTAGCGAAGCGTGTGCAGCAGCCTCTCCCGGACGTGCTCCGGCTCACATTCGCACACGGCGATGAGATCCTGAAGAACGTCGCGGTAGCCCACCTTGTCGAGAGCCCGACAGAAGCGGGCCTGGTTGCGAGCCTGATACTTCGACCAGACGTTGAAGTATCGATCCAGCCCGGGACTGGGTGTCTTGGCCATGTGGGCGGCGGTGCGGCGAGCCCAGATCTCGCGAATCGCCGCCGCAGGCCCCGACCCCGACAGCAGGACCTCAGACCGGACGCGTCGAAGGTATCTCTTTCGTTCCGCCTCCTCGTACGGGCACGCGCCGTACGCGCATACCCACTGCCCGGTTTCGCCCGGTTCGAGGGTGGTGTCGAATTGAGCCGCCGCCACGAGTCCGGCGTAAGGCTGCCGGCCCGGGGAGTTCCGGCAACGTCCCTCAAGAACGGCGGCGGGGATGGCGCTCCGCCCGCTGGCCCCGTTGAACGTCTCGCCCGTCATGTCAAAGGCGTCGAATCCCGGCTCGGCGGTGAAAAACGCATGCCTGGGATGCTTGTTGTTGCGGTCGTGATTCATGAACACCAGAGCCCCATGCTCGGACAGCCCCTCGCACACGACACGCGGCACGAAGTAGTACGCCGGAAACGACCCGATATCGACCCGAACGGACGTGAACCAGGAAAACGCTAGGCCCCGATCGCCGACGTTCGTAATCCGAACCGTCCACGTTTCAAGCGGCAGGCTCGGATGAACACAAACCTCGAGTTCCGATATCAGGTGCTCACGCTGGGCGCGCATGACGTGGCGGTCCAGGCCCTGGACGCAGCGGCACTTGGTGTACGCAGACTCGTCCAGAAAGGACACCGGGAACATCGGCCAGGCGTTTCCCTCATGGCGAATAAAGAAGCGGCGCACGTCCTGCGGCTCGGGGGCGGTCGGAACGTAGTTGCTGTCCAGATGGCTGGTCATCTTCCCCGCAAGGACACTGCCCAAACAGGAGAAACCGCCCCCGATCTGATCCCAGAAGCTGCCCCACACGCCGAACTCGTCGGAATGAGTCGAGGCCATCAAGTGCAAGCACGGCCTGGGCGTATGGAGCGAGTTCAGAACCGCCTCGCTCGCGATCAGGTAGCCGTTCGCATCCCTCCGGTCGACGAAGCGCGAATAGCGCTCCAGCAGCGCCCGCCATCTTTTCCGGTCGATTCCGTCTTTCACACTTCGGCCGGCACGCAAGTTCTCACGAGCGGTAGCCAGCGTCTGATCCAGGTCGTCTTCCATCTGATGCTCCACCGACAGGGCCGAGTCGCACGCTCGCCAGGGGCGGCGCTGTACTGCAAGCGTACGGGATCCGGCCTTCCTGGCAAGACCCCGCCGGCCGGGCGACTGGTCCACGCTCGACCAGGTGACGTATGAGTGCATCCCGTTCTCTTTTCGCCGAGAAGCCGAGGCAGCCAGACTCACATCTTTGGGACTTTCAGGTCGGCGAGGAACTCGCCGGTGATCTTCTTACCCACCAGGAAGAACTTGCGCTCGGAGTGCCACAAGACGTTGTTGCCGTTGCGGGTGGTGAAGCTCGAGTAGAGCCCGATCCCGGTTTGGACGTCGCGGTGCTTGCTTGAATCACGACCGTCCACGCCGATGCCGTCATTGTCCATGAGCTGTTTTGATTCGCTGAACCAGATCGGCTGGTCGGCACCGGGCCGGAACTCGCCGAGGGCGATAAAGGCGGGCCGGCGCGGGCGGGCCGTGTTTTCCGGGCTGCTGTCGATGTCGCCGCGGTTATTGTGATGCAGCAGCACGTAGCGCTTGTCGGCCAACTGGTAAATCGGGCAGCAGCCGACGGGCTGGAGAACGGGCCGCCCGTGATCCTTACGGAGCAGCGGCCGGGGGTTGCACCACGTTTCGCCGTCGTCCTGCGACACGCTGTACCAGATGCAGCCGCTGTTCGTGCGCATGACGCAGAACAGGCGATCGTCGGGCAGGCGGACCAGACTCGGCTCCTGTGCGATGCTGAGCAGAGGATCTTTGTAGTACGGCACCCTCAGCGCGTTGTCGGCCCAGGCGGAGAACCGGATCCGAAGATCCGGCGGCTCCGGGTCGTCATCGATGTTCTCAAACCGCATGAACTCGCAAACAGACTCGATCTGGGTCCATGACTCGACCTTCTGGTAGTACGCCCGGGCCCTGTTCACCCAGCGGGTGTACCCGACGAAGTAGCCGCCCTTCAGGTCGCGCATGGGGATCTGCCAGACGATCCACTCGCCCGGAATCCGCCCCTCGGGATCGTCGTAGGGGCTGCGCGGCATCGGGACGTTCTGCGGCTCGGACCAGGTGACCCCGTTGTCGTCGCTGAACAGGCCCTCCATCGTACCGGTATGCATCTTGATCCAGCCCCGGCTGCCCTGGTTGCGGTTATAGAGTACGTAGATCCGGCCGGACTTGGAGACCATGGGAAAGGCCCAACTCGCCATGTGCGCCGGATCATCCGGCCCCGTCGGCCCCACCAGATGCGTGGGCGGCGCCCAGCTCACCCCGTCGTCGTCCGAGCGCGAAAACACGATCCGGTTTGCGGGGCCGGGCACCTTGACGGACTGCGTCCAGACGGCCATGAGGGAACCATCCGGCCCATCGAAAACCAGGAAGTGTTCGTTGTGGGAATCGTTGGTCGAACCGTCGTAGTGGCCGGGTACGTAGGCGACGTAGTCCGGCTGGCTGCGCCGCAATTCCCTGTGCAGGTGATCCTTGATGTTGGACTCTCGCGCAATCCTGGATCCGGTCATTCCTAGCATCAGCATCGCACCCACGAGAACGGCAAGTATTCGCCCAAGCGGCCAACCAGCGCGATCCCGACCGTAACCCGGTTTGTCTCGATCCATGACGCGTGGAAAACCGGCCGAAACGCCCGCTGCCGCGCCCGCACCCTGGAGGAAGGTGCGGCCCGGTATCTCCCGGTTCTGCCTGGTCATCTTGTACGCCTTTCCGAATGCAGTGCTCTAGCCAATCTTACCGATCAGCCGCCGGCCATGTCTTTCACGGCCCGAGCTTCAATCTGCAAACTACTTGTATCCCGGTCGGATTCAAGTCCCCGCTTGATTCCCGCCCGCGGAACACCGAAGATGAGCGCGGCGACGATCCCGGGGAACAAAGAAACGGGCAGCGCCCGGCGTGATTCCGGACCGACCTGCCTGTGCCGGACACCCGTACCGGAAGCGCCCTGTCAACGCCGCCGAGAGGCCGATCACGAGGAGATCAGGGGAAATGGGACACAGACCAGGTTGCGCCCCCACGTTCTCGCGGCGCGCGTTTCTGCGCGCTTCGGGGGCCGGTGCTGTGGCTCTGTCCACGGGCCGGCACGCGCGGTCTGAGCCACGCACGCCGATGAACGTGATCGAGTTCGAGAGGACGCTGGCGGGCATGAGAGCCCGACACTACCGCCATCGGGAGGTGGATATCGTCCAGACCGGCTTTCGGCCAGTCGGCGGAAGCGTGGCGGACTTCGCGGTCGCCGAGCATGAGGGGCGAATCCACTTCTTCTACATCGAGCGGCGCCTGACCGAGGGCACGCCGTTCTACCCGGGCCATGAAATTTACTTCGGCCACGCCTCGACCGCCGATTTCTTCAATTGGCAGGTGCACGATCCCGTCATGCTGGTTCGTCCCGACAGTTGGGAGGAAGCGCACGTCTGGGCGCCGTGCATCGTACGCCGCGGCGAAGGGTTCATCATGGCCTACACCGGCGTAAACCGGCACATCTCGCAGAACATCGGCCTTGCCTCCAGCACCGATCTCTTCTCGTGGAAGCGGTGGGAGACGAATCCAATCTCGCCGTGCAAAGACAAAGCGTGGGCCTCCTGGCGATCGGACGAGATTTCGAGCTGCCGCGACCCGAGCATCTGCGAGTACCAGGATCGGCACTGGATGATCTACACGGCGAACACGAAGGAAGGGGCGTCGTGCATCGCGCTGACTTCTACCGCGGACTTTTGTACGTGGAAGGACCGCGGCCCGATCTGCGTCGGCCCCGCCACGGGGTACGAGCCGAGACTCAAAGGCGGCCACCCGCAGGGCAGTCTCGAATCGGCCAACCTGCTGCGAAGACGGGGCAAGTGGTTTCTGCTGGTCAAGGCGAAAGTGCGCGATAGCGACAGGCGTTCGTGGGTGATCGAAAGCGACCGCATCGATTCGTTCGACTTCGCGAACCGACGGGTCTTCTGGCCCGGGGCCTTCGGAATCGAAGTTGTCAAGGACAAAGGTGGTCGCTCGCTGCTGGCCACCTTCTCTGGGGGCCACATCCGGTTCGGCCTGGTCAACTGGACTGATCCGAAACCCGCTGGCCGCTTCGTCACCGAGCCCCAAGAGCTGGCAACGTGGCGTCCATGAGCCCTCCCCAATGCGCTGCCAGATTAGCATATAATGGCTGGAGAGAGCAGGCCCGGGCTCCCCGGGCCTTGACGTGGTCGAGATCGGGCTTCTGGTCATGCTACCTCGTACGCCAACGGCAGCGGAAACGCGTGCAGGACGCATTGTGTTGATGCCGGGTTTGGAGAAGACCCGACGGTTATCTGCACGCCAGGCGGCAGCGTTCACGCTGATTGAAGTGCTCGTGGTTGTCGCGATCATCGCCCTCCTCGTGGCGGTGCTGATTCCGTCGCTGGCCAGAGCCCGCGAGCAGGCCCGAGGTTCGGCCTGCCTTTCGAATCTCAAACAGCAGGGCGTCGGCTTCTCCACCTACTCCGCCGACCACGCGGCCTTCCTCCCCTGGGCCGGTTCCTTCCGGTATTCCCTCATGGAGGGCAAGTACTACCTCGGATTCGACGATCCGGAGGACGACGATTGGGCGCTCGTCAACGGCGGCGCCCTCTACCCGAAGTACGTCGGAAGCAACCCTGAGCTGTTCTACTGCCCCAACAACACCCGTGCCGACATCAACGGTCCAAACGGGCTGGCCTGCTTCCTCCAGCGATACCGGCACCCGCTGCACACGGACCCGGAATATGAGAATGCACACGACTTTCCGATTTCGCCCTTCGGCGCCTACGGCTACGCGGTCCCCGTGATCCATACCAAGTGCCCCCGGGATGCCGGCAAGAAGATGTACCCCGAAGAGGCGGTGCGCAACTTCGCGTCCACGATGAACCAGGAGTACCCCTACTGGCAATACCTCAACGACCCCGCCGAGCCCGATCCGTCATTCCTCGGGCCCTTCCCCCAGTCCACCCGAGGCAAGCACAACGTCCACGCCCTGCTTTCCGACGGCTACTTCGGCGGCTACCAGGGCTACCACTTGCGCGGGTATAACGTCCTGTACGGCGATTTCCACGCCCGACGCGTGCGCGACCCCGGCGGCAAAATCCGGGCCGCCGACCTCGGCCCCATTCGACCCTGGAACTACCCCGGCATCAACGACGCGAAAGTCTACATGGTCTGGGACTACTTCTCCCGTCAGCCCTGAACCGGCTCCTCCGCCACCTTGTCCTCTTCACGGACGGAACCATCGTCGGCGTCGTCTCGTGCCATCGCGCGGAGGCGACGGAACATCTCCTTGAGATCGTAGATGCCGCCCACCGTAAGCCAGACGGTCGTGACGATAGCCAGGGCGATCGCCATCCGGACCATGAAGTGCCAGAACATCATCCAGGATTCGTCGGCGACCTTGACGCCGAATACACCGGCATAGATCAGGTTGTAGAGGGTGCCAATAATGAAGACGACGGTCCAGAGGAGAATCCAGCCGATGGATGCGAGATAGAGTATCTTATCCCGGCGGGTGAACTCGCTGCCGACTCCGAGCCATCGCCAATGGGCTGCCACACCGGCGTCACCCCGGGCGGCATCATCCTCGACGGCGTACTCGCCCCGGTGAAGCACCCGATCAAGGTTGAACACCTTCGGCGCGGCCAGGAGGG
>Ga0307434_1001130_pt1 | contig 14999 bp, 23 predicted proteins | sample SalMarWE160220MG_FD_202156 | JGI IMG/M metagenome (GOLD analysis project Ga0307434, IMG submission 202156) | Salt marsh sediment microbial communities from the Plum Island Ecosystem LTER, Massachusetts, United States - WE1603-220 | ecosystem: Environmental > Aquatic > Marine > Intertidal zone >... | reverse complement strand
GGATGCGCTGGTGTGGGCCGTGACGGAGCTGATGCTGGGCAAGGGCCCGGCCGAGACCCCTCCCCCGCTGGACTTGAGTGGCCTGACGCGGCCGAGCCGATGGAGGAGTTAACCTGAGATGAGAGGAGCGAGATGCGATGAGCGAGGGGCAATATTGGCCCGGAGTAGTTGGCTGCCTGCCGCCGGGGGAGTGTACGGAGCAAATGCCTGCACAGGCGATTCATGAGGAGGTTTATGCTTATGGTCGGCTGGAGTGGGAGGGTCTGGCCTTAGATCTGGGCCAGCTGGTCCGGCGACAAATGAGGCGATACATCCATCTCGTACCTGGAGAGATACGGAGATCAAGAGGCGAAAAGACCGTGACCGTTCCGAACGGCGGCGAGGACGGCATCAGGGCAGACATCCAACTTGCGGACGTCGAAACCGTACTCGACTTAATGGGCCGGGAACCTCCCGTGCTGAGAAACGCGATACTCGCACTTGGGGGTGATGAGATGTTAGTGGCAGATCTGATTGTGACGGCACTCCGGGATAACGCCCCTCTGCCTCCATCGGTGGATGTCACCATATGGAAGGCTGAGAGCATCTGGGGAGAGAAAGGAGCGAGATGAAGCGCAACCGGGACGCCCGGCGGATCCCGGGAGCTGAAGGAGGCGGGCCACCTGCTGGACCACGAGGGGGGCACGCAGTTCTATCACCGGGCCCTGAGCCCCCGGGCCCGTGCCCACAAGAGGGCGCGGCGACGGATGGCCCGCGAGAGCCGGAGGCGCAACCGATGAGCCCCCGATGGGCCAAGCCGAAGCCGAAGCCCGGGCCCAACGGCGGAGGGGCGCGGTGCAGTGAGTGCGGGCGGCCGCTGAAGAGCCCGTGGCCGGGCGGAGCACCGGTGGCCTACATCACGGGCAAGGGCCGGGCCCGGGCCGCTGAGCGTCAGTGCAGCCGTCGGTGTATGCAGGCCCGGCTGGAGCGGATACAGTTCAACCCGAAGGGGGGTGATGCCAGTGCCGGAGCCGACAACAGCAGTTCCACCAGAACAGATGCAACCGAGCCCCCTGGGGACATGAGCCGCCCCGGGGGGCCGGAGGGCCAGGATAGCAGTGGGGTGGGGACCCTGGAGAAGTCAGAGGCGGGAGCTAGGAAGGCGCTCAGCAGGCAGGAGCTACTGGAGCGCAACCCGCACCTACAGAGACCAAGCCAGCAGCCAGGGGGGGAGACAGCCTGAGATGAGCGCCAAGGTGAAGAAACAGCAGCCAGCCACGGAGCCAGAGGCCGGGGGGTTCACCTTCGACCCCACCGAGGAGCTAGGCGTCAGTGGCCTGAGGTGGGACCGGGGCGTCCCGGCGGACCAGGCACTGAGGATGCTCAAGGGCGACAAGGCCGTCAAGACGTGGAAGGAGATGAGCCGGTACGATGCCGTGGTGAGGCAGAGCCTGCTGGCCTATCAGATGCTGGTGGGCCGGATCGAGTGGTGGGTGGAGGCCGGGGAGCCAGGCAACCCCAAGAGCGAGGAGGCGGCGGAGTTTGTGGACGGGGCCCGCGACGACATGAGCCACAGCTGGGGCTCGATGGTGGGCGAGATAATGACCTACCTGCCCTATGGCTGGAGCTTCATGGAGCTGGTCTACAAGCGACGGCGCGGGCCCAACCCCACGTCCCCCGGCGAGGGCAGCCACTTCAAGGACGGGCGCTGGGGCTGGCGCAAGATCGTGGGCCGGGCCCAGGACAGCCGGGCCCGTTGGGTCAGGGACCCGGAGGGCGGCATCGGGGGCATGGTGCAGAGGAACCCGGCCAACCGGGCTCTGGTGACCATCCCGATCCAGAAGGCCCTGCTGTTCCGCACCACTGCCGAGGCTCAGAACCCGGAGGGACGCTCGATGCTGGAGGGCGCCTTCCTGGACTGGTACTTCAAGAAGGGCATGAGGGAGATCGAGGCCATCGGCGTAGAGCGGGACGCGGCCGGTTATCCTATTGCCTTTGTGCCGCCGGGGCTGCTGGCCGCGAACAAGACAGCGGCCGATCGGGCGCTGTTCCAGTCCATCCAGGAGATGATCGTCAACATGAGGAGGGATGAGCAGGAGGGCATGGTGTTCCCGCTTGTCTATGACGAGAACGGCAACCTGATGTACGACTTCAAGCTGCTGAGCACGGGCGGGGCCCGGCAGTTTGACATCGACAAGATCATCCAGCGCTTTGACACGCGGATCGCCGGCACGCTGATGAGCGACTTCATCATGCTGGGCCACGGGGAGAGCGGCAGCTGGGCGCTGAGCAAGGACAAGACCGAGCTGTTCGAGGTGGCGCTGGAGGGTGTGGCCGACAACATCGGCGAGACCTTCAACCGCCATGCCGTGCCCCGGCTCCTGGCCCTCAACGGGATGGAGGGCACGGTGGAGCCCCCAGTGCTGAAGCACGGGCCCGTGGAGCGCGTGGACCCGGAGGTGCTGGTGAAGGCCATCCTGGGCCTCTCGCAGGCCGGTTTCGTGATGGCACCGGACGCCGACCTGGAGAACGCCGTGCGGGGCCAGTTGCATCTGCCGGACAAGCCAGAGGACGAGGACGAGGGCGAGGGGCTGACCCTGCCGCCAACGGAGGAGGAGGGGGCCGAGGGATGAGCCCCTGGAGCTTCCCCCGCACCGAGCGCCCCCGGGGCCGCAGGAAGCCCGTTTCGGTGGCCAAGGTGAGGCCCCCCCGGCAGACCCCCCTATGGGCCCAGGTCAACCGGGCCTACATGACCGGTGAGCGCGACATCCGACGCCAGGTGCTGGAGGCCCTGGGGGACATGTTCGACGGCGCCACACTGGGCAAGCTGGAGGCCGCCTTCCTGACGGGCCGCATCGACACGGTGCTGAGGGTTGTGAACGTGCCCGAGGTCATGGAGCGGCTGGCGGCCCGCCTGAGCCCCGCGGCCCTGACCAGCCTCAACACGGGGGTCAACCATCTGAGCCGGGAGATCCTGGCCAGCGGTGGGGTGCCAGCCGGGGTGCTGGCCGAGACCTTCGGCGACCTGTGGACCAAGGAGGCGGAGCGGTTTGCCGGGCTATGGAGCAGTAGGTTGGTGCGCGAGGTGGGGGGCAACACCGAGAAGGCCATCCGCCAGATCACGCAACGGGCCTACCGGCAGAGCCTGGGCACAAGGGCGGCGGCCAAGGAGATCCGCTCCATCATAGGGCTCACCGCCAACCAGGCCGAGGCCGTCACCAACTTCCGGGCTGGACTCATCCAGGCCATCGAGGAGGGCAGGGGGATCAAGTCCATCGAGGGCCGCTGGGGGCTGAGCCGGGACATCCTTCGCTCCGACCGCCAGCTCACTCTGGGCAACGTGGACCGCCTCACCCAGGCCTACCGGACCCGCTACATCACGCACCGGGCCGGCACTATAGCCAGCACCGAGAGCGTGCGCATCTACAACAGCGGCCGCCTTCTGGCCATGCGGCGGCTGGAGAAGGAGACGGGGCAGAAGGGCACCAAGCGCTGGCTGACGACGCCCGACGAACGTGCCTGCGAGATCTGCCTTCCTATGAACGACCAGGAGGTGCCGGTGGATGGCGTGTTCGAGATGGGGCTGGGCGGCACCATAGGCAGCCCCCCGGCGCACACCAAGTGCCGGTGCAGCATGGTCTGGATCAGTGCGCGGAAAGCGGCCAAGCCACGCAGCACAGCAGAGAACCGGGCAGCCCGTAGGTTGAAGGAGATCAGCGATCAGAGGGCGGCAGCCGCTGCGGCAGCGCGAGCAGCACGCACAGCGGCCCAGCTCGCCCCCCGGGGCGCCCCCGCCGGAGGTGCCGGATTCAAGCCAGGAGCCACTGCCGCCAGGATAGCTGACGACAGCCCGGTAACATTCAACGCCGCCGGGGATCTCGAGGGCTTGTCGCAGGCCAGGGTCGCCAGGTATCTCAGCGAGAATGGCGTGACGGCCACCCCAGAGGAGTTCCTGCGCCGGGTCGCTCATTTCCCCGACGACGCAGTGCTCCACGTGGACCAGTTTTCCGCCGTGACGACATTCGGCTCCGACAAGCAACTGGAGATCGCGTTGAGGGCGGTGTCACCGTCTGGGAAGCCTATGGGCAGTATGCACCGAATCGTTGACCTAAGGGCTGGCTACGCCAAGAACATCGCATTGGAGCTGAGTGAAGCCTATCGCGGTCATGGGATAGGGAAGCAGATCCTATCGTCCCAGGTGGAATTTTACAAGACTCTGGGCATCAAGAAACTGGAGCTGTCAACGTCGGACATTGGCCGGTATGCCTGGGCCCGGTACGGCTTTGTTCCGGACAGCCGGAGTTGGACCCAACTGGTCGGGAGCATGAAACGGGCACTAAAGGCTCCGCTCCGGGGATCTTTCTCTGAGGATGCGATCAGTGACATGGCGGCCCTGCTAGAGAAGGTGGCGGGTGACCCAGAGGGGATCCGTTTGGTGGCGTCCAGCCCGCTCGGAAAGGAGCTGTTGCTCAATGGTGCGAGTTGGACCGGATCCTTGGATCTGGCGAGCGCCGAGGCTATGGAGTATTTCAATGCCTACATCGGAGGGTGAGATGGCGAAGAAGCCGACCGAGGGCGAGGTCGAGACGGACCGGGGCCTACACGAGGATATGCTGCCGGACGATAAGTTGCCGAAGAAGCTGCTGGACGAGCTACGTGCCAAGGCCCGGAAGTTGGGAGTGCCCGAGGGCGTCGTGGTGAGATAGACCCACAAGCACCCAGAGGAGGGGACCCGATGGGCAAGAAGAGTGAGGGTATCGGACCCGAAGAGATTGCCCGGGAGACGGCCCGGATCCGCAAGGCGGCGGACCGCATCACCAAGCGGAACGAGAAGGAAAAGCGGAAGCGGCAGAAGAAGGGCAAGCGGGAGGCCGAGACGGTGGAAGTCTATGCGCCCCCCTTCACCTACCTGGACGGCGACGGCGAGATCGTTCACTACCCGGGAACGCCGATGCCGGAGGGGCTGACGCTGGCCGAGTGGAGCCGGAAGAATCCGCCCCGACGGGCCGACCGAGTGGCCATTGTAGGGTTCTGGCCCGGCACCTACCAGCTGGCCCCCCTGGGCGAGGAGGGCTGGGAGTGCTGGGGCTTCAACCCCCCGGGCCCGTGGCACCGGGAGCGCATCCACCAGTTCAGCCGCTGGTTCGAGCTTCACGACCTGGAGATCCACGCGGTGAGGCGCCCCTGGTACGTGGACTGGCTGCGGGACGTTGACCGAGCGATGGAGGACGACGAGCCCCCGCTGCTCTACACCCAGCAGGGGGCCGAGGCCCCGGGGTTCTACGAGGCCAAGAGGTTTCCCAAGGCCGAGATCGAGGCGCTGGTCCCGCACGGGCGCTACCACGCCGGCAGCTTCGACTGGCTGATGGCCATGGCCGTGCTGATGGGCTTCCCCGAGATCTGGGTCTACGGGGTGGCCTTCTATGCCCACGGCGAGCCCTACAGCGCCCGGCCCTGCTTGGAGTACTGGAGCGGTGTGGCAGAGGGGCGCGGGCTCAGGGTGTTTGTGGACGAGATCGGCGACCCAGCCCAGGAGATCCTACGCAACTGCACGCCGGAGGACTTCGAGCAGCTGAGTGCGGGCAGCCCGCAGTACGGCTGGGAGACGGCCAACTGGCTGACGGCCGGGGAGCGTCTGGGGGCAGCCCTGGACGGCAAGGATTTGGCGGACCCGTGGGCAATGGCCCCGGGCCAAGCCCCGAAGGCAGAAAGGAGCGACGAGGAATGAGCAAGATGTGGAAGCGAGAGGGCATGGGGCAGGTCGTGGCGGCGGGCGTCTTCCTTCTGGCAGTGCTGGCGGCCCTCTGGGCCCTGGCCGAGAGGGGGGCCCGATGAGCGCCTTGACGCACATCGCCTTCATCCCCATCAAGGCCGAGAGCCAGAGGTGCAGGGAGAAGTGCACGCGGCCCATAGGGCCAGAGGGGATGCCGCTGTGGTGGTACACGACCCGCGAGGCATTCAGGGCCGGGTTCTTCAGCCGGGTGGTGGTCATCGGGGACAGCCCCGGACTGCATCGCGGTGTGATGGAGTTCAAGCCCTTTGCCCCAGACCTGTTTATCACGGAGAAGCCCCCCACGGGAGGCGGGGCGGCCGGGGCGGTGCTGAAGGCCCTGGACGACCTTGGGCTGGAGGCGGCGGACGAGATCTGCTGGATGCTGCTAGCCACCAGCCCGCTCCGGGACGCCCAAGAGCTGCTGGCCATGAAGGTGGCCTATGAGAAGCTGGACCCGGGCCAGCAGGCGCTGATAACGGTGACGGGTATCGACGGGCGCACCTTGAGGGACCGGACCGGACCTGAGCCTATGCCTATATTGGGGACAGCTCCACCACGGGCCTGGGCCCTGAGCAATGGCGCGGCCCAGGTAGCTAGTGCGGCCTTCCTGCGCCACCACCGGGGATACCACGCCAGCGGCTTCACGCACGGCTGGGACATAGGGCCGTTGCGAGGGTTGGACATAGATACGGAAGAGCAGTGGAGGATGGCCGATGCGCTCTTGTGGCGCGAAGAAGGAGGGGGCCCGGACCATGATGACTGAGGCGCAGAAGGCGGAGCGGCGGGCAGATGCCGAGCGCATGGCGGGGGTTTTTGCTGAGGGCTGGAAGGGTGACTACGAGATCCTGATCCGGGGTATCTGCCGGGAGTGCGGGCTGACGCTGACGGAGGCCATGCTATACTACGCCATCACCAAGCTGGGGGGCCTCCAGAACCAGCTCCACTGGAGGAACGAGGTGCTGGCCAAGAACCAGCCCCTAGTGGAGCAGCAGAAGCGTCTGCTGGATCTCCAGGAGCAAATCTTGAAGGAGCAGGCGGGGGACGACGAAGACTGGAAGAAAGGGGGACCTGACAGTGAGTGACGAGCGATGCCAGTTCTGTAACCAGGCGATCCTGGTGCTATATGGTGGGAGTGCGCAGCCCATCCCGGTGAACATGCCGGGCCAGGTCAGGTGGGTGGAACGGGAGGTGCCGGGCAGGCTGGGCATATCAGCCATCAGCCGTGAGATCCATTACCAGGAGCACGTGGAGACGTGCACGGCGGCCAAGCTGCTGCGCAAGAAGCTGGACGAGGCTGAGGCGCAGCGCCAGAAGGAGGTACGGGTCCGGGAGGCCACAGCAGCGGAGGCGGCTGATGGCGAAGCCTGACGACAAGCCCGGCGACGAGCTTGAGGGCGAGTTTGAGGGCATCCAGGAGATCCCCTGGATGGATGTGGCCACCTGTAGCCGATGCGGCGAGCCCATCAAGGTAGGCCAGGTCATAGGGCTCGACCCGAAGAACAAGCTGATTACCCATGAGGGGCCCGACCTTTGCCATCCACCGGTGGATCCGGCCAAGGCCCACCCCTCCATGATAAAGAAGGCACGGGGAAGAAAGGGGACCCCAGAGCAATGAAGAGACTGAACGTGGGACTGGTAGGGGCTTGGAACCGGAACGCCGGGGACCGGGCCCTTCAGGCAGCAGTGATCCAGCAGGTCAACCCCCGGGGTGTGGCAGTGGAGTGGTGGTGCATGGATTGCCAAGAGCGATTCTTTGACCCGGGGACGGTGGCCAACCTGGGCCGGAAGCTGGACGCGGTGATCGTGGGGCCGGGGGGGCTGCTGTGGAACCGGCCGGGCACAGACCCGGTGAGCGGCTGGCAGTGGAACATCCCCACCGACGTGCTGAGGGACGACTGGCGGATCCCGTTCGCGGTGTACGGCATAGGGACCAGCGTGATGCCCTACGGCGACACCACGGTGGAGCACCCGGAGATCCGGCGCAACCTGGAGATTTGCCTGGCTAAGGCCGTGCGGTTCAGCGTGCGTCTGCCCGAGGTGAAGGTCTGGATGGAGAAGGAGCTGGGGCTGGACGTGAGCCGGGTGACGGTGGCTTCCGACCCTACCCTTGGGCTGAAGGTGTTTCGGCCCTGGAGGCCGGACCAGATCGACATGGCCGAGGGCGAGCAGGGGGGGGACGCCATGCTGTGGCGCGAGGACCGCCTGACCATAGGGGTGTCGCTGGCCACGGACAAGCCGGAGCGCCGTTTCGAGGACGGCTTCGGCGGGATGTTCCGTATGGTGAGCGCCCTGGGTGCTGCACTCCAGAAGGTGGTGGAGGAGACGGACGCGCAGGTGGTGTTCATCCCCCACATAGCGGAGATCGACCGCTGGGCCGTCCAGCTCCTGAAGGACAGCTACCTGGGGGCCAGGATCATCAGCACTGAGGACTTCTGCCCGGGGCTCTACCGGCCTATGGGGATGCGGAACGCCATGACGTTGGCGGGGCTGTATGAGCGGTTCGACGCCGTGGTGGGCGGCCGGAAGCATGCCCTGTGGCTGGCTGCGCGGGCAGCGGTGCCGGCCGTGGCGCTGGGGGAGATGAAGGACGTGGAGTGGACGGCCAACGCCTTGGGCTTCAATCGCTTCCCGAATGTCCCTGAAGAGGGGGAGGAGCTGTGGGTGAAGGTCGCAGCGGAGACAATAGGGAAGATGGCCATGGTGGGCCAGATGGGCGGCTGGAAACGACGGTACAACGAGGGCCGCACGTATTGCTCAACCAGTCCCCCAACCCGAGAGCAGGCCGACCCCCTGGGGCGCCGGGATCCGGTGCTGGCCCTGGTGGAGGCAGCCCAGGAGGACGCAGCGGCGCTGAGCCAGTGGCTGCGGGAGGAGGTGTGCGAGCGATGAGCGACATCAAGCCAGCGCTGACAAAGGAGGAGTGGACCCGCGATCCTCGCGTTGTTCGTGACGGATTCGAGTTTCACTTGCCTGCCGACAAGGTCCCGTGGCTCTCCCTGGGCCTAGAGGGGTCCGAGGAAGGTTACGCTCTAAGCCCGGACACCTTCCACGCCCTAGCCGCCCTCTGTCTCAAAGATCAGCCGTATGGGTTCACGAGGGAGATGGTGGAGAAGCTGAGAAAGCTTGAGTCAGAGTCGCATCACCCGGCGGCATCCCCATTCTTCGGAGACGTGAGCTTCCTTTTAGATGTCGCTGATTCCATCGACGCCCTACTGCCCCGGGAGGTGACGCCATGACCTTTGCCTTTGACATCGACGGCACCCTGGCCGCAGGCGGAGTGCCCGGGGACTATGAGGGGGCCGAACCGATTCCCTCCCGGATCCAGGCCGTCAACGATCTCTATGGCCAGGGCCACCGCATCATCATCTTCACGGCCCGAGGCCAGCTCCGGGGCAACACCAGGGGAATTCTCAACGCCACCCGTCGTCAGCTGAAGCGGTGGGGGCTGAAGTTCCACGAGCTGCGAGAGAAGCCAGCGGCCGACGTGTACGTGGACAACCTGGCCGAGCGGCCGGAGGAGTTCTTCGGCACGGCCGAGCACATGGGGGAGGTGCCAGGATGAGCGCGGACACGGTCAGATTCATCGAGGTCCGGGTTGACCCCAAGACCGGCCTGTGTAATACCACAATCACAAACGCCGAGGCGCGGCTCACCATCAATCAAGGGTTTACGGCGCTGGGCGTTCTTCTCGGGCAATTGATAGGCACCAACCTCCTGGAAGGAAACTTGGACGCCGGGGAATGTACGGCCCACATTGACCATGCGCTCCAGGTGATCGGCAGTAGAGCCCTGAGCGACATTGACAGCGTCTTGGCGGGCGCGACTCGATACGAATGGCAGACACCGGAGGCAGGCGAATGAGCGCAGAACCGAAGGCCAGATTGGTGGAGATCAGCCCCGGCATGTGGGTGGACCCGGATGTGGTGTTCGCCGTGCAGAGGGCCGTCGACGAGAGCGGGGCCTACAAGCTGGGGTACAGTGTGGTGCTGACACGGCCCGGGCTCCAGATGGTGCCGGCCCGGACACCCGACGAGGTAGCGGGCATCGTCAACGGCACGGTGCGGGAGGAGGACCTGGGGGAGCCTGCGCCAGAGGTTCCGCTGGAGCAGGTGGAGCGCCCCAAGCTGGTGCTGGGGGATCAACGCCTTGACGGAGGAGACAACTGATGGCACGCACAATCATCGTGTCCGAAATAGGGATCAACCATCAGGGGAGCCTGGAGGAGGCCCGGCGCCTGATCCGGGCCGCGGCCGATGCGGGCGTGGACGCCGTGAAGTTCCAGAAGCGCAGCCCCCGCGATTGCGTGCCCCGGGAGGAGTGGGAGCGGGAGAAGGAAACGCCCTGGGGCGAGGTGATGCCGTACATCGAGTACCGGGAGCGCATGGAGTTCAGCCGGGAGCAGTTCGAGGAGCTGTGGGAGCTGGCCGATGCCTGCGGCGTCGGGGCTTTCTTCAGCGTCTGGGATCACGCCAGCCTGGACTTCGCTGCGGGGTTCAAGGCCCGGTTCATCAAGATCCCCTCGGCCAAGCTGACGGACCTGCCGCTGGTGCGGGCCGCGGGGTTGCGGTGCGGGCTGGACGGCCGCGACCTGGTGCTGAGCAGCGGCATGAGCACCCAGGTAGAGGTCAATGAGGGTTGCGAGGCGGCGAGCGAAGGCCTGGCGGGCGTAGGAATGCCGAAGGTGGCCGTAGAACGTCACCCCCACATCTGGCTCCTCCACTGCAACTCAGCCTATCCTGCCCCGACCCGGGAGCTAAACCTGAAGGTCATCCGCATGTGGTCAGAGGGGTGCCCCGCTCTTTACGACCACGTTGGCTACAGCGGCCACGAGCTGGGCACTGCCCCTACGGAGTGGGCCGTGGCGCTGGGTGCTGAGATGGTTGAGAGGCACATCACGCTGGACAAGACGGCCAAGGGCTCTGACCACTCGGCCAGCCTCACGCCGGAGGACTTCCGGCGCATGTGTATGCGGATCCGCAGCCTGGAGGAGGCTTTGGGGGACGGGCGCAAGCGCGTGTGGCCCAGCGAGGAACCGGCCCGGCTGAAGCTGCGGGGCGCCGATGACTGAGGAGGGGAAGCAGGCCGAGGCCCTTCTGGAAGCCCTGGGGCCGCTGGTCGAGTTCGATGTGCACCAGCGCGGCACCACCCACCAGATCCCGCTCCGGGGGGTGAGCTACGGGGTGGACACGGTGCGCTCCCTGGTCAACGGGCGCCTCAACCCGGACCTGCCCCTGGTGACGTTGAGGTTCAAGGGCGAGACCTACGTGCTCACGCTCAAGGACCTGAAGCTGGCCGAGTAGCGCATCAAGCGGCGGCAGACGGCCCGTGCGCCCCGGGGGAGGCTTAGACGCCGGAACCCCCTGGGGCGCATAGCTTAACCGCCCCCCTGGCCGCCTCCCCCCTTCCCCACCCCCCCGCCGGCAACCTTTACCTTCCGTCCCGCCCCGGGGTAGTTTTCCCCAGGCGGAGCTACTGGGCCCTGGAGCCCGGAGAGCCTGCCGGCGGCGTGCACGAGATAATGGGCCTCAGAGCCCGATCCGGCCCCGTTCCGAGATTACCGTGATTGTTGGGGGAGTTTGTTCGCTCCTTTCGACCCCAACTCCATGGCCTCGGGCGGGGCCTTTTTCGTGCCCCCCAGACAGCGCGACGGAAGGAGGGTAGACGGCATGGCCGGAGAGCTTGAGCTGCGCGGCACATTCCGGAAGCTGGATGAGGAGCGGCGCCTGGCCTTCGGCTGGGCATCGGTAGCCAGCAAGCTGGATGGTGGAGGCCTGCGCAAGGAGATCGTCGATCATCAGGGCGACATCCTTGACCTGGGCCCCCTGGAAGAGTCCGTCTACAAGTATGTGATCGAGAGCCGGGATGCCGACGTTATGCACGCCCAAGATGGGGTCGGCGTCTTGGTTGAATCCATCCTCTTCACCCCCGAGAAAATCGAGAAGATGGGCCTGGACCCGGAGGTCGTGCCCGTGGGCTGGTGGGTCGGCTTTCGAGTGCTGGACGACGAGGTGTGGAAGGCCGTGAAGGACGGCAAGCTGCGCATGTTCTCGATCCGGGGGGAAGGCGTGCGGGAGGAGGTATAGGAGCACCGTGCCCAATCTGCTGAAGGTGAAGCGGATTCAGACGGTCGGGTTTGTAACAGAGGGGGCGAACCCAGAGGCCGACATCCTGATATGGAAAAGCCGGGATGAGCCAGTGACATTCAAAGAAGTGAAGGGCCAGGAGGCCGCTGATCAGGAGGTCTGGGACTTCACGTCGAATCTGGGCCGTAGCTTGCGAAGCATCCTCCTGGAAGGGGATGGAGAGGTGGATGATGCGGCAAGACTGGCCCTCGCCACGCAATCCCTCGAAGAGTTCGACGCGGCCGTACTTGCCGCAATACCTGCTTGGCTGAGCGGCCAGGCTGTGAACAAAGGAGGACCGAGCATGACGTTCGACATCAACAAGCTCAGCACGGACGCCCAGGCCGAGTTCGGGAAGCTCAAGGAGCAGGCCGACAAGGTGCCCGGGCTGGAGGAGGAGCTGACCAAGGCCCAAGAGGCCCTGGAGGCGGCCACCTCCACCGCACCCTCCACGAACGAGGAGGAGGACGTGGTCAAGGGGATGACCCCGGAGGTCAAGGAGCTGTTTTCCAAGCTCCAGACCGAGGCCGACGAGGCCAAGACGGCCACCGCCGAGGTGGTGGAGAAGCTGGCCCTGGGCGAGCTGGAGACGTTCGCCAAGGCCGAGCTGAGCGACCTGAACGGGGAGGCCCCCGAACAGGCCCGTATGCTCCGCCTCATGGAGACGGCCCTGGAGGAGGAGGACTTCGGCAAGGTGAAGGAGATGCTGAAGGGCGCCTCAGAGGCCGTCAAGCAGGCCGCGATCCTCACCGAGGAGATCGGCTCCAGCACCACGGAGGCCCCGGGCGGGGACACCCTGGCCAAGGTCAAGGCCAAGGCTGCGGAGTTGGTCGAGAAGGGGACCTTCAAGACGGTCCAGGAGGCCACGGCCCACATCTGGAAGACCGACAGGGAGCTGGCCCGGGAGTATGAGCAGGAGCGTTCGGCCCAGGCCTAATCCTCCGCAACCACGGAGAAGGAGAACAGCACAATGGCAACTGAGCAGGGAATCAACCCTTTCTCGTTCGAGGCCAACGCCAGCCTGAGCACCAAGCAGTATCGGGCCATGGCGCAAAACTCGACCACCGGCAAGGTGGATGTCCCGGCCGCGACTACCACCCCGGTCCTCGGCATCCTTCAGAACAAGCCCGGCGCGGCCGGACGGGCCGCCTCGATCCAGACGATCGCCGGGACCATCACCAAGGCATATCTGGTCTCGACCGCCTCGGGCGGAGGCATCGCCATCGGAGCCGAGCTGGTGGCCCAGGCCACTGGATACCTGGGCGTCAACAGCACGCACGGCGCTAATTACGTCTTCGCCAGGGCGCTGGAGGCGCAGGCCACGTCCACGTCGGCCCTCGCCATCCTCAGCGTCATGATCACTCACGAGGGCCTCAATTCGTCCGCCTGATGACGGCTGACGATCTTTTTCTACTCACTGAGCACGGAGGATAGATCATGCCTCAGCCGTCGTCCCCCGATGTCCATGTAGATGCACCGCTGACCAACATCAGTGTGGCCTACATCCAGGCAACGGATCTCTTCATCGCCGGGAAGGTCTTTCCTGAGATCCCGGTGGAGAAGCTGAGTGACAAGTATTTCGAATTCCCCAAGGGAGACTGGTTCCGTGACGAGGCCGAGGTGCGCGGCGAGGCCGCCGAGAGCGCCGGGTCCGGGTACGGGGTCAACTCCTCTGCCACCTACAACTGCCGCGTCTGGGCCATGCACAAGGACGTGCCGGCCCGGGTGGTGAACAACGCGGACAACCCGCTGAACCCGCTGGGCGAGGCGGCCGAGTTCGTGACCCAGAGGCTGTTGGTGCGGATGGAGAGGCTGTGGATCACCTCTTTCTTCAGCACCGGGCTGTGGGACACGGAGAGCACTCCCAGCAATCTGTGGTCCAGCTACACCAGCTCGGACCCGATCACGGACCTGGAGACAGGGATCCAGACCATTCTGGAGGACACCGCCCTGATGCCCAACACCCTGGTGCTGGGCTACCCCGTGTGGCGCTACCTGAAGCATCACCCCGACATCGTGGACAGGTACAAGTACACCAGCAGCGAGAGCGTCACCACCGAGATGTTGGCGGCCCTCCTGGAGCTGGAGCGGGTGCTGGTGGTGAAGAGCGTCTACAACACGGCGGCCGAGGGGGCAACGGCCTCCATGAGCTTCAACGCGGGCAAGCACGCCCTGCTGGCCCACGTGGCTCCGTCTCCCGGGATCATGACGCCGAGCGCAGGCTACACCTTCAGCTGGACCGGGGTGAGCGGCGGGCTGGGCGAGACCGTGGGCATCGACCGTTTCGAGATGCGCAAGCTCAAGGCCGAGCGGGTTGAGGGCGAGAAGGCCGTGGACATGAAGCTCGTGGCCAGCGACCTGGGATACTTCTTCGACGGTGCTGTGGCCTAATAGGGGCCCGGCACGCATGACCGCAACAGGACGAAAGGGGACCTGACGATGGACATGCTGAACCACGTGGTATGTAAGCAGTTCGGAGACGACGCCATCGAGGCGGCCGACGAGCTGCGCAACCGGATGCCCGGAGAATGCGTGGACGCGCACGGTTGGAGAAACCTGCGCACCATGCTGAAGCACAACTTTGTCGACGTGCTTCCCGAGCGTACCGACCCGGTGCCCGACACCCAGGGCAGATGGTGGGCCGACGAGCCGACCCTGCTCCGGTACAAGCGGACACCAATGGGGAAGGCTGCGGAGGCGGCTGCTGGGGGCGATGAGGGAGCCCCGGCCGCCACCGCGCCTGCTCCGCCTCCCCCACCCTCAACTCCCGGGACGGCCGGGCCCGCTACTGGGCCCCCCTCAGACGCAGAGCCGTCCTACAAGCCAGAGATGTTCAAGCCGAATCGCTGGCGCCTCTCGGACGGTTCCGTTGTGATGGGTAAAAAGAAGGTCGTTTGGGCCTTGCAGCTGGAGCTGGAAAGGGAGGGCGCTGGCGTCTGACGCTGGGGCATCTGGGAGGAAAAGCAAAGCGCATGGTCAACACCCTATCGCTCGGCCAGGTGAAGGTCGGGAAAATCATCGGAGAGATCCACGCCACGGCCGGGAGCATCGGGTCTTCGGAGCTGGCCACTGATGCGGTGATCAGCGCCAAGATCGCCGCGGCTGCCGTGCTGAGCACGCACTAC
>Ga0307434_1001125_pt1 | contig 15022 bp, 10 predicted proteins | sample SalMarWE160220MG_FD_202156 | JGI IMG/M metagenome (GOLD analysis project Ga0307434, IMG submission 202156) | Salt marsh sediment microbial communities from the Plum Island Ecosystem LTER, Massachusetts, United States - WE1603-220 | ecosystem: Environmental > Aquatic > Marine > Intertidal zone >... | reverse complement strand
TACAGCAACGGTTACCTGTTCAGTTTTGCTTATTTCGGGTTTTAGAAAAATATGGCCGTTCGGCTCCTCGACATCGCAATCGAGGTACTGAACCTGTTTGCCCGTTTGGGCAAGAGTCCAGGCCAGGTTGGTTGCGATGGTCGTTTTACCTGTGCCGCCTTTGCCGCTTGCAATAGCAATTTTCATAAAATACCCTTTCTAAGATAGGGGACATGTGCCTGTTGGACAGGAACTATTTCCCTGGCTGCTTTGCCCAACGGAGAATCCTGAAAACAATTTCTGCATATCCGAACTACCGCACTTTTCGCAACTGTGCTTCCTGGAGCTTTTAGCTTTTTCCAAGAATTCGGTCTTGTGCCCGCACTTTTTGCATTCATACTCAAATATTGGCATTGTCCAAACTCCTAATAAACTCGTTAAAGCCTTACCTCAAAATACAGCGTTCTTAAACACTGTATAAAATATACCTCTCAATTGCCGTATGCAACCGAGCACGAAACTGCAGAAAATACCAACGACAGTGTTGAGTGTTGTATAGACACACCACTGCCTTAGAAACCCAGAAGCATCCAATAAGATAAATCCTTAGCTGTCTTTTTCTTAGTCCTTGCTGCTTTTCTGACTTTCGAGCTCTTCTATACGCTTTTTTATTCCGTCAAGGCTATCTTCAAGATATTCTGCCTGACCTTTCAGGCCGTCCAGTTCCTGCTGGGCTGTCACTGCTGGAGCAAACGGCGCACCACCATAAGCGTATGGGTTTACAGCACCACCATAAGCATATGGATTCACAGCAGCACCATAAGCTGGAAAACTGTATCCGGCTCTGCCCCAACCATGACCTCTGCCAAAACCTCGACCTCTACCCCAGCCCATACCCATACCACGTCCGCCAACAGGATCTGCATAACCCGGCACCGGATAGCCTGCACAAAAACCTGCGGCTCTACCTGTCATTGGTCCCATACCTCCAGGACCTGTTCCATCGCCACCTGGCATAATAAATCTCCTTTCAAAAAATGTTAACTTCTTGTCATTTTCGTACCACATTTAGGACAACTTATTGCATTACAAGGCTGCCCGACAACATGAGCGACTACTGCTCCGCAGTTCGGACAGACACAATTTCCGCCCGGCCCTGCAGCAAATGGTCCGCCCATCCTGCCTCTACCTTGACCTTGGCCTTGACCTTGGCCTTGACCTCGGCCCATACCCCGGCCTGTGCCAGGACCCCGGCCAGCCGGTCCTGTTCCATCTCCTCTTGGCATAATAACCATCCTTTCTGCAGTTAACTCCTGAGGAGTTAACTGCTAATTTGAATCTACTACCAATATCCAGGTCTGCCTCTGCCGCGACCACGGCCCCAGCCTCTGCCTCGACCGAAACCTCGGCCAAAACCAAAGCCTCTGCGAAGCCACGGATTGACACTGCCACCATAAGGCATACCATAACCGGCACCATATGGCCCGACTGCCGGCGCGCCGGCACCGTAGAAACCAGCTCCACCCACAGCAGGGTTCATATACCCTGGCACTGGATAGCCGGCACAGAAACCAGCGGCTCTTCCTGTCATTGGCCCTAAACCAGCTGGACCTGTTCCATCTCCAAGTGGCATATTATTCACCTCCTTTCCAGTATTTTTAAAATTCTTAACTTTTTGGCCAACGGGTACACTCTGTAATCCCGCAAAACCTTTCACCTGGCCTGCATTTTCTTCGAAAGTTGTCAAAACGCAAAACCCGAGACCTCGCCCTGTCATTGGTCCTTGACCTAAAGGCCCTGTACCATCAAATCTTGGCATCTATTCGGCCTCCTTAACTAAATCAACCGCATCACTATAATTTTGGTTTCTTCTCAAAATCATTTCGCCAACTTCACAGCCAATATCATTGGCAATAACAGGACATTTAGCTTTCAGTATGAAAAATATGTTCTTATCTACATCGCTGAGAGTTTCATAATTGCCCTGTCCCTTGGCGATAATTAAATCCGCATTATCAAAACGACCCCTAAAAGTCCGAGAGCAACTTTCCAGAATTGTCCCGGGTGCATCTGAACCGTTATCGATTACTTCAACAATTTTAGGTAAACCGGCAAGTATCGCATCTTCCATTGTGGCATCATTTATTACAGGTGAGCCTTTCACGACCACAGTAATCTTTTCTATTGGCATTTGCTCGATCAGCAAACGGTCAAAAACAATCTCGCCGGCATTATCTGCAATATAAAGAATATCCCGGGCTCTGTTTACAGCTTCCCGGAAAGAGTCAAACCCAACGGCAGAGAAATCTCTGTCCATACATTCACTGATTGCCGCATCAATATCCGCCTTTTTCAATTTGCTATTCACTCCAAAATCAATAATGTTCCCGGCAATAGCCAAACGAATTGCTGTCTCAAGCGGTTTTTCAGATTCAATAATCAATTTCCGCAGTTTAGGATATAATTTCAGCGAGAACTCATTAAACTCACTTTTTACCTTGCAATACGGATCCTCCACACCCACCAGTTTTCTAATTAACCGATGTATCTTCTGTCCCATCAACGGCGGGCTCTGACTTATGTCCAATTCATTTGCAAGAGCAAGAACCTCTCGCACCACCTGCTCATGAATCTGCTTATCATCAGTTGCCAATCTTGCAGCATCGAGTGCCTGGCGAATAAAACAGGGAATACAATCTAAAAACGTTCGCATTTTTCTACCCTACAAAAATACTTAAATCCAATGTCCCTCAACATTGGCATTATCTACTTCTCTCAACTTTCCCGCCTTGAATAAATCAATCGCTTCCTGAACCGTCTGTGTTTCAGCTAAAAATATCTTTATCCCAGCAGCGCTTAGAGTTTTAAAAGCGTTAGGGCCGACATTGCCGGTTATCACCGCCTCGACACCGAGATTCGCTATATTCTGCCCTGTTTGAATACCGGCTCCCTGGGCAGCATTCAAATTGACTGCATTATCGTATGCCTGTAAATCACCTGATTCGGTATCAACAACGATTAGCCACTTTGCTCGTCCGAATCTTAGGTCAACTTCGCTCGAAAGCTCTTTTCCTTGCGATGTTAATGCTATTTTCACTTTTTCTTCCTTTCACTTTTAGAGAAATATTTTTCTAAAAACGTCTTCCGCGCCAACGACTTTTGCCACGACCGTGCCCAGGCATACCTTGTGGAATTTGCGGTAAAGAAGGACTTTCGATGGGACCTCCTTCAATACATATCGCTTTGCCTTCTGTTAACGCCTGAGCAATTTTTTTACGCGCTTCTGTATAGATACGGGTAACTGTCGGTCGCGATATACCCATTAATTCAGCGGCCTTTTCCTGGTCAAGGCCTTTATAATCAAGCAGGCGTATCGTCTCGAATTCATCAAGGCCGAGAAAAATCCACTCTAATGCTCTTGCGGGAATACCAGCCGGTTTATACACAACCGAAACAGGCCAGCCTGAAATGAATCGGTTTTTAAAGGGTCTCGGCATAATATTCAGATACTCCAATTATGAACATATGTTCATAATCATTTTCGGCAAATTTCAGATATAAGTCAAGTGGAAAAATACATAAGCAGGATAAGTGCTTATTAGGTAAGTGCTTACAACTGAATAAATTTTTAGAGCTTACTATAGATGAAGTTACTACTTAATTAAAATAACATAGTCCAGCGTATGTCTGGGAATGTTTATAGCATCACCTTCACGGCTCGGCCGACTCAATAGACAGCAGTCCGCAAGCACGCAGTCCTGTCCGCGCCAGGTGGTTTTAACACCTGTGTCCTCAAAACCAGCAGAAGAAAGTGCCTGGCTTAGATTTGCAGCTTCCTTTTGCATTTGTTCATTGGGCTCTCTCAAAGTAATTTTTGGAAAAGTGCCTGTTGAATAGAAAACATAGACCGTTGCATCAGCGTTCAGCCGTAAAGAGACGTCTGTTTTCATTTCAGGGTCACTGAGTCGCCTTGTAGCAATCCAGGATGCTCCTACGACTTGCGATGGCAATGTATCAAAGGTGTTGTCCGATGAACCGTCAACATCATAGTAAAATGGACCCTGACTTTCAACAGGACGGTTAATGAAGACGGCTGGATTGTCGGGATTGGAGCTTGTCAAATCGGCTACGAGGGCATTGTTGTCAGCCGGCATAGGTCCATCGGCAGGCTTTTGATAAATGACCATACTCCTGCTTAATCCCCTGTTGTCACGAACTTCGATGAGATTGCGTCCCGGGACAAGCGGAGTATCGAAAAAGAAAACGTTGTTAACTCTGATGCCGGGGACAGTCGTCGCCGTGCCGCCCCGCTGCCTTTTTTCACTATCGGGCAAACGATAGTCGCCATTGTTGAGTTTGCCCTTTCTGTTACCGTTAATTATGAGCTCGACTTCATTGGCATCAGAGTAAACCTTGATGCCGTTGTCTGGGGGAGTCTGCCTGAGGAAATGATGGCGGCCGCAAAGATGAAGAACAGGTTCATCGGAGCCGTAGAATGCCTGAAACAGGTAGTAAATATCCTTGGGCATACCCGCGAGTGTGATAATTCCCTTGGTGTTGCGGTTTTTCTTGAATTTGAGATTATAAAATTCGCGAAAATTCCACCATAAAAACATCGGGCGGTTATTGGGGTCATCAACGCAAACGGTTTGAAGACGGTATTCGGCGAACATACCCGCATATTCCTCCGGCTCGAATTTGTCAACCGTCCATTTAATCAGGCCGTAAGGTATATGATGAGTAATCCAGGAGCCGGCGCCGGTTTCCGAGATAAACGTATTCTTTGTGCGGTCATTGAAGTCAGTATAATGCCCCCCATACCAGCCGTCATAGGTGTTGAAGGCGACGAAATCAGTATATTCCGGATTATTTCTGTTAGCCGCGAATGTGACCAGCCGGGTGGAATCTTCCTCTCGAATAACAGCGGCGTATCGCGAGGCCACTTCCTGAATGGTTTCATTTCCGCTGCTCCAGAAAAGTATGCTGGGGTGATTCCAATTCTGGCGTACCATCTCGCGTGTTATGCGTTCACCATCGGCGGTTATATACTTTTCCTCATTACCAGGATCGTTCCAGAGCTGACCGGCCAGGCCGTTTTCCGCCCATACTGCAATTCCGGCTTCGTCGCCGATGGAGTATTCCAGTTGGCTATGAGGATAGTGAGCCAAACGTACGGTATTAACACCCATATCAATCATCATATCCCATTCACGACGCAGGTCCTCGTCGGTCAGAGCGTTCCATTTGTGCTCGCTCTGGTGATGCTTATTGACACCGCGAACTCGGAACTCTCGGCCGTTAAGATAGAACTTATTGTCCCTGACGGCGATGGTTCGAAGACCTGTCCGCTCGGTGACTGCATCGCTGAGCTTGCCGTCGTCCAGCAATTCGGTGCGTACGGTGTAAAGGTTGGGCTGGTCAATATCCCAGAGTCTGGGCCTTCTGATGACGCCGCTTGCGCTGATTGTGGCCTTTTCATTCGATTCAAGTTTTTTCTGTTTCTCGAAGCGCACATATTGTGCACCGCCGGGCCCGGTGACGATATGACGCACGGTAACTTCAACTGCTTTCTCAAGAGGATTATACACTACGGTGCGCACATTAAGCACTGCCTGGTCGTCAGAGATGTTCGAAGGCGTGATATAAACTCCACAGGAGCCTAGGTCCGGGCAGATGTGAACCGCGCCGGTCTTGATAAGCCAGACCTTGCGGTAGAGACCGCCGTTAATGTAATAAAGCGTTGAACGGGACAAACAGTCTGCAGATTCACTGTCGCGGTTGCTTACACGCAGCATCAATGTGTTGGTTTTTCCGAACTCAACGGCCGGCGTCAGGTCAAAAGCTGCGGCGGTGTAGGCACCGCGATGTTTACCGATGTGCTGACCGTTGACAAAAACGTCCTTGACCGTAGCAGCTCCTTCAAGCAAGAGATAGAAACGCTTGCCTTTATCACGGGAAGCTGCCTTAAAAGTTTTGCGATACCAGCCGGCTGATTCATCAGGCAAGCCTGACTGACGAAACACATGAGGTATTGTAAGCTCTGTCCAGTCAGCGTCTTGCGGCGGTGTGGGCTCATTGCCGTCGGGAGCATTGTCCTGGCAAAAATCCCACTCGACAAGCGCTATCATTTGCCGTGGTCCCTTTTTGTCAAACAATTGAAGGTGTTTTCCTGTTGTGCACCCGCTAATGCACAAGAAAGAAATAATCAGAAAGCAGGTAAATTTCGAATACTGATTTATCAGATTCCGCACCATAGTGACATACTCCTTTCGTCATAAATAGAATCGGTTACATACCTGTCAAATCTTTTTCAAACCGTTGATATGCATTCAAACGCACCGGTCCGAACAAGCCTGATTCAAGGCGCTGCTTTTCACGGTCGGTTGATCCCTGATGCCACCACCCGGCCCTGGCGTTTTCAAGCATACTATCCGGTGTATCCCAATAGGCCTCGTTGGCCCTTAGGTTTGAGACGATAACAGAAATCTTGTTCACACCCGGTTTTACACAGTCGGTGATGTCGGCTGAAAACTCGCCCCAGGGGAAATATTTGACCAGCTTATCGTTGACCCAGAGCTCGGCAAACCAGTTGACCTTGCCGAGATCAAGGATAATCTTCGTTTCCGGATTGATGTATTTTTCAGTAAGATTGATTTCTTGTGAATAAATTCCTCGTCCCGAGAACCAAGCCAGACCATATTCAGTCCAGTCGGCAAGCTTTACAGGTTCCGGTTTGCAAATCACATTCAGCGACTCCTGTAATCCGTCAGTCAATTGAGAAAATACGCATTTAATTGCCAGAACAATCCCGGTGTGCTCTTTTAAACTGCTTAAATCTATTATGCCGTTAACCGGTTTGAACTGTTTTCCATTTATATAGAATGTCAGTTGTCCCGAGTATTCGGGTAAGATTATTTTCTGCGTGCCGGCCGGCAAAATCTGCCTGTACCATCCTGTAACAGGATACTGGATTGACCTGCCGGGAAATGCTGCTTGTCCAAGACTGCCCATCGGTGGTTTGCAAACCTCAAAGGCATTTTCTGTGCCTCTATCAAGCTCAACTGTCCAGGTTTTGTTTGATAAAATAAGGTATCGTGCTTTTGTCGTCTGTATATAGCCCTCAACAAGCAAACTTTTGTTTCTCGGCACTTCTACTTTAATGGAATTTTCACCTGCTTTCAAAAATGAAGCGATGTCAAAGCTGCGTGCCTCTGAAGAGTTGCGAGACTCACCCGCCTGCTTTTGATTAATAAGCAAACGAAATGAAGGGTCGGCAATCACGGTCAGGGAAGCACTTTCGAGGTTGCCTTCGATATTAACAGTTTTTTTGAATACCGCTGTATCGCCGCCGAGAGAAGGAAAATGATGGCTTGTGTCGAAACTTACGATTTGACAGGCGTTCCACGTGCTCAGATACCTTTCGCCGCCCCTGATTTGGCTGAACCTGCCGGTCAGTATAACAGTCGCCCACTGACTATCGTCGTAACCGGGCGTTTTTCTATCGTCACCCTGCTCACCAAAGACAGTATAGAATTTTATAACGGGCAGAGCCAGTGTCTCTTCGCTGACGTTGTCGGTCCAGACATCATCGATTTGTTTGCCTACGGGCATAAAATTCCATAATCCATCCAGTTCTATGGATTGCAGTCTTTGTCGGCTTTCGGTTTCGGAGGCCAAAATATCAGCATTCTGTACCAGCTTGTCACCGGGGACAAATGCAATGTAAAATGCCTGCCAGGGTTTGAAATCAAGGACAAACTCCATGCGTTTGTCCTTGGCCAGACAATTTAGGTTTGTCACCTCTCCTGTTTCAATATCAAGCATATAGGAGACACCATAGTCTGGAAAACTAAGGTGGTAACGGGTATCTGTTTTGCTTTCATTCATCAACAGGTAAAAGGTAACCTGGCCGGCTTGCCTCTGGTGAAAACGAAGAATGGACTCATCGCCTGAAATAATACGGATTTCTTCAGGAATATGCTGTTTAGCAATTACGGGAAGGTTGACCATACGGCTTGAGTAGTAAGCGTATCCGCCTTTTTCATTTTTTTTGCTCGTATAGGGCTTATAACTTTTTATATCGACATGATAATACTCCCCGCGGGCATATCTGGAGTCAATGCCGAATAGCTGTGACATACTGACTGTGTTTTCTTCACCAGGGCGGTTGAGTATTCCGGGAATTCTTCCGAGAGCGACAACTACGCCGCCATCATTAACAAATTCTTTTATCTTTTCTGCTATTTGTTGTGTGATAGTAGTTAAGGAAGGAAGAACCAGGACGGAATAACCTTCATTTTGTAATTTGATTTTGCCCTCCTTACAATCGGCGGCAACCAGCGAAGCAGGATTTATGATATCGTAATCGATAAAACCGTTCAGCAAGACATCCTGCACCTCAATGAAATAACGTGTGTCACTATCTCCGTTGTAGCCTGCTATCCACTGGTCGGTCAGCGGATTCAGCAGGGCAACGTGACATATATGATGTCCCTGCGAATTCATAAAAGAGATTCTTCTGCCGTAGTCAGCCAGCGGTTTAAAATATTTCCAGTATGGATTCCTGAAGAACCAGCTTGGCGGCCAGTCCTCGACTGCATCGGCTGTATCGATAGAATAATGAAACAGATGAGGGATGAAAAAGTTCAGGCCGCAAACACCGAACCGTGCAAAACCGTAGCGGTATTCCTCCGGTGTAATCATATAACCGCCGCCGCCCATTGCTTCGACTCCGACACGCGTCTGTCCGTGGAGATGAGCGGCGCTTGCCACCTGCTTGAGCTTGAACGAATCGATATAACGCGGGAATCCGTAGCGGAATTCTTCGTTGTCCGTGGCCGGGCGCGATATGCTGCCAATGGTCTTAATATAATCGCCCTGCCGTTTATATGCATCCGTGTATTCCTCGGTATGACCTGTCACCCAGATATTGTGCTTTTTGCACCACGAATTATATTGTTCGAACCACGCCTTGTAATATCTTTCAGACACTTCATCGAGAAAATCATAATTCACGCGGGCAGTATTCTCACTGTTGAGAACAAGTGAAGGTAAATCGTCGAGCAGGTCATATCCTTTTCTTTTTTGAAAGGTTTGGGTAAGGTCATCTGTCCAGGGCAGGACGTTTCTTCCGTTAGGTCTGAAAAATATTTCATCGAAAAATACGCCGGGTATAGTATTTCCGAAATATTTGCCGAAACGCCGAAAGTATTCCTCGTGGGTAATATCGATAAATGCGGCGACGGCATTCGGGTCGAGATAATCGATTTGCCTGTCGCGGTCTTCGATCATTGTAAATGTCAGAATAGTCCAGTCACCCCGGGGAATCCTAAAGGTGTCGCCTTTACGGTCAGTAATGTCCCTTTGAGAGGAAGCCCTGAATCTATCGTTACTGCTCAGCCGAACGGCAAAAATCTTAAGGGCATCGGAATCAGGAACAATGTATTCAGCCGGACCTGTAATACGGGTAGTATCGTATTGCAAACCTTTTTTTATGAATTCCTTTGGATTACGTTCGAGTGTGCGGCCGCCGGCACTGCCGCTGGGCCATTTGTCTTCGTCGTATAAGCAGGCAAGAAAGCCCTTCTGGTTTGAATATTCGACGGCTGTTTCAACAGCTTTCCACCAGCCTTCGGAAAAATAAGGTGTTTCGCCTTTATCGATGCCCGCACGCGCATGCATAAAGGCGCCGTAAACGCCTTTGTCCATCATCAGGTCAATCTGCCTTTTCAATTCGTTCGGCTCGAGTGTTCCGTTCCACGACCATAACGGGATTATGGAATACTCTCTGGGCGGATTCTTAAAATTATCGAATATCTCATTCTTAACAGGCTCATCAACAGCAAAAAGGCAGGATGACAGCAATGAAGAAAAAATCACTAAAAATAAAATTGCGAAATACCCTGTTCCCATTGACTTCATAAAAGCGATTTTATCACAAATCAGTGAAATTTCCCAAAAAAAGACTGATTATTTTTCAGCGCGGTATGAGGATTTTTTTAATATGTCAGGCCGTAACCGTATTTGAAAAGCGGCTCATCATTGCTGTCAGAGATATGAATCGGAATCTGAGAAACCGAGCGAGGCCAGGTATAAGAAAGTCTCCCTGTCGGTTTATAATCGCCAAACAGTACATCGGCGATACCGTGGCCCTCCGTTCCCGGCAGCCAGGCAGCAATAAACGCATCAGCCTGCTCGAGCACATCATTTATAATAATAGGCCGGCCTGAGAAAAGAATTACAACAACGGGAATACCAGCCTTGTTCAGGTTAGAGACAGCCTCAATATCTTCTTTCGAAAGTACGGGATTGGCGGTATCGCCGAGGCCTTCGGCGTAAGGCTTCTCGCCGATGACAACAATACCGATATCGGCACCTTCTGCCGATGTACCGTCCTGCGAAAAAGTTACCTCTGTTTGGGCTGATACTGTGTTCTTTATAGCCTGCAGAACCGTGGTTCCTCCCGTCGTTACATTGCCGCTTCTGCCCTGCCAGTGAATTGTCCAGCCGCCGCACTGGTTGCCGATATCGTCTGCGCTCATACCACTAACGTGAATGCGCTTAATCTTCTTTGAGATTGGTAAAGTATTATTATTGTTCTTGAGCAATACCAGTGATTTGCGAACCGCCTGCCGTGCAATCTCCCTGTGCTCGGCTGAGCCGAACTTTTTATGCAAGCTCCTGTCGGCAAAAATAGAAGCGTTTTTTTCCATAAGACCCATAGCGAACTTTACCCGCAGGATTCGTGTTACAGCATCGTCGATACGCGAGACAGGCACTCTGCCTTCTTCGACCAGCTCTTTGAGATTCTTTATAAACTCGCGGTACCTTCGTGGCTCCATAGCCATATCCATACCCGCATTGATTGATTTCTCAACGGCAGTCTTGTAATCAGGGTCTATTTGGCCAATCGCAGTGTAGTCGGAAATCAAAAAGCCCTCAAAGCCCAGCTCTTCTTTAAGTATTTCCGTCAGCAGATGTTTATTCGCCGAGCACTTCAGGCCGTTCCATCTGCTGTATGAGGGCATAATAGAGCCGACGCCTGCACGGACGGCTGCTACGTAAGGCAAAATATGGATTTTGCGAAACGTCTGTTCATCTACGCGCGTGTCACCCTGGTCAAGCATTTTTGTTTGTTTTGCCGAGCCGAATTCAGTTCCGCCGTCTCCGGCGAAATGTTTGGCGCAGGCAAGAATAGAAAACGGACTGCTCAAATCAGAACCCTGGTAACCACGAACAGCGGCTTCGCCGAGAGTTTTTACAAGCTCGGGATTTTCAGAGAAACCTTCATAAGTCCTGCCCCAGCGAATATCCTGCGGAACCGTTACGCAGGGAGAAAATGTCCAGTTAATACCGGTAGCGCAAACTTCAAGAGCAGTAATACGAGCTACCTTTTCAACCAGCTCGGGGTCCCTTGTACAGCCGAGGCCTATGTTGTGAGGAAAAATTACCGCACCGGTGACATTGCTATGTCCGTGAACCGCATCAATGCCATAGAGAAGCGGGATACCAAGGCGTGTTTTCAATGCCCGTTTCTGGTAACTATCATAAAGGTCAGTCCATGCTGAAAGGCCATTTCCCTGATTAGGGTCGGCGGCGCCGCCGCTGAGAATAGAGCCGAGATAATACTTATCAACATCTGCTATGTCCCTGAGCCCTCCGTGTTCGGCCTGTGTCATCTGACCGATTTTTTCATCGAGGGTCATTTTTGAAAGCAGCTCTTTAACCTGCGGGTCATAAAAGGATAAAGGCTTATTTCGAGCAGTTGCCGATAGAGTGCTGCAGGATGCAACAAATAAGATAATCATCGCAGCACAACATATAGAATATAATTTCTTCATTTCTGAATTTCCTCAAATTGCATCTTTGTTTATTTATAAAGATTTATGCAAAATCCTTTAACTTCTTTTAGATTGAAATTTACAGGAATTTAGAGAATAAATCAATATCAAAATCGACAGGAAAGCTTATCTTTAGGCTTGTAAAACTCATATTCAGGGATAAAATATCGTTCACGCGCCCTGAATATGATGCATAAAGTTTTTTAAGGAGTCAAATTATGAAAATCAGAGCCGGGGATTTGTTAACACTTGTTTTAATGTTATCCTCCGGCTGTGCAATCGGTCAGCAATCTTTCGAGCAGCCGGAACAGATGCAGCCCGGACAGATAAAATCAATAATGGCCAAGGTCGCAGATTGGCAATTAGCACACCCGAGCAGGCACGATACAAAGGACTGGACACACGGGGCGCTGTTTGCAGGTCTGAGCGCCTGGGCGCAGATGTCAGATGATGACAAATATGACGAGGCACTGATGGAGTTCGGTCAAAAAAATAATTGGCAACTGAACACGCGGATATATCATGCCGACGACTACTGCGTCGGGCAGATGTATCTGGAGATGTACAGCCGTTTCAAAGACCCTAATATGCTCAAAGGCATAAAGGACAGGTTCGATTACATTCTCGCAAACCGCTCCGCAGTCAGCCTTCATATCGACGAACAGCAAGGCAGGGACCGCTGGTGGTGGTGCGATGCATTGTTTATGGGCCCGCCCGTCTGGGCAAAGCTGGCTGCCGTGACAGGCGAACAAAGGTATCTTGAATTTATGAACGAGGAGTGGTGGTACACAACCGAGTATCTTTACGATACCAGCGAACATTTATATTTCCGTGACGAGAGCTATTTAGACAAACGTGAGGCTAACGGCAAAAAAGTGTTCTGGTCTCGTGGTAATGGTTGGGTTCTGGCCGGCCTGGCTCGTGTGCTTGAGTCGATGCCCAGAGACTATAAAGACAGGCCGCGCTATGAAAAGCTTTATAAGGAAATGGCGGCCAAGATTGCAAAAATCCAGCCCAAGGAAGGACTGTGGCACTCAAGCCTTTTAGACCCTGTAAGTTACCCTTCTAAAGAATCCAGCGGCTCGGGTTTTTACTGTTACGGCCTGGCATGGGGAATCAATCACGGTTATCTCGATGAAATAACTTACACTCCTGCAGTGATTAAAGCCTGGCAGGGACTTGTTGATTGTGTACACCCCGACGGCAAGCTTGGTTTCGTCCAGCAGATTGGTGCCGACCCACGTCGTGTTACCGCAGAGCAGACGGAAACTTACGGAGTCGGCTCGTTTCTGCTGGCAGGCAGTGAAGTTTATAAGATTGCAGTCCGCAAAGGCGCTCCTGTCCAAAAGCTTTCTATTACCAATCCTATCACCGATTTCAGAGACAGCGAGACTATAAGCCTGTCCTTGGTAGAAGTTGAAAAAGCAGCTACAGGCTTAACGAAAGAAAATGTCTCTGTTTTTGATTTCAAGAGCAACCGTCTGCTTATCACGCAGGTCATAAATAATGAAGGAAATCTACAATTACTTTTCCAGACGAACCTTGCACCCGGTGAAAATAAAACCTTCTGGGTTATGAAGCAACCACAGGAAGTGCTAAAGCCCATTTCTAAAACAACGACGTACTGCCGGTTCGTTCCCGAGCGAAAAGATGACTTCGCCTGGGAAAATGACAGGGTAGCATTTCGAATGTATGGGCCTGCACTTGAAGATGAGACGATTACCTGCGGCATCGATGCGTGGGGCAAGTGTGTTTCTTATCCTGTTATCGACAAATTTTACAAAGACGGTCACTATCACGAAAATCACGGCGAGGGCGGTGACTTTTATACAGTCGGCAATACTCTCGGCTGCGGCGGTATGGCTCCTTTTGTGAATGGGAAAATATATCTGCCCAGAAACTTCAAGGATTGGAAGGTTATTGCAAATGGCCCGATTCGCTCTGTCTTCGAGTTGACATACGCTCCCTGGAAAGCAGGCCCAGAAACCGTTAGTGAGAAAAAACGAATCTCGATTGACCTGGGCAGCAACCTGAATAAAATCGAATGCACCTATACCTGTGATGATACACAGCAGCTACCAGTCGCCGCGGGAATTATCTTGCGCGACAGCAGTAATGAAAAGTTTACAGAGCCAAAGAATATAACAGGCTACTGGCTGCCTGCTGACGCAAACAACGGAATGATTGGCTGCGGCGTCGTATTCGGACAGGACATACAGACTAAACTGACCGAGGCAGACAATCATTTATTGATGGTTGTGAACCAGCCTATACAGAAACCGCTTATATATTATTCCGGTTCCTGCTGGAATGAAAACAAGGATTTCAAAACATTCGAACAATGGAAACAGTACCTAAATAATTTCAAGCAAAGGATTGATAATCCTGTAATTATTGACTCTGCAGATTAATCTCGGAAAGGAAATATAATGGAAGTACGATATTCACCTGACCCTGTTCGATTCAGCACAATGACAACGCAGGAAGTCCGTGACAATTTTCTCTTTGAAAACCTTTTTAAGCCCGGCGTTATCGAAATGCTTTATACCGACATTGACCGTGCGATTATCGGTTCTGCAGTGCCGGCCAACAAAGAGCTGTCGCTGACTTCCGCCGATGAACTACGGGCCGATTATTTCTGTCAGCGGCGTGAGCTCGGCATTTTGAATATCGGCGGAGCCGGGACGGTCAAAGTTGACGGCAAGGTTTATAACATTGACAATCGAGACTGCTTATATGTCGGCCGAGACTCAAAGAAAATCAGCTTTGCAGGAAGTGGTGCAAAATTTTATCTGCTCAGCTATCCCGCACATAAAGAATACCCAACGACGCAAATCAAACTCAGCAAGGCCAATCAGGTACATTTGGGCTCTATCGAACAGGCCAATAAGCGTACAATTTACCAGTTTATTCATTCCAACGGTGTCAAGAGTTGTCAGCTCGTAATGGGAATCACGCAGATGGAGCAGGGTTGTGTCTGGAACACGATGCCGCCGCATACACACGAACGCAGGATGGAAGTTTATATGTATTTCGATATTCCTGAAAATGCCCGTGTTTTTCATTTAATGGGCAGACCGGATGAGACACGCCATATCGTCCTTAAAAACGGTCAGGCAGTCATTTCACCAAGCTGGTCTATCCATTCAGGTGTCGGAACAGCCTCTTACAGTTTCTGCTGGGGAATGGGCGGCGAGAACCAG
>Ga0307434_1001124_pt1 | contig 15028 bp, 9 predicted proteins | sample SalMarWE160220MG_FD_202156 | JGI IMG/M metagenome (GOLD analysis project Ga0307434, IMG submission 202156) | Salt marsh sediment microbial communities from the Plum Island Ecosystem LTER, Massachusetts, United States - WE1603-220 | ecosystem: Environmental > Aquatic > Marine > Intertidal zone >... | reverse complement strand
ACTTTAAAGAGCTTGACTATTACCCTCCTGATCCAGACTATCGATTGGAACTACAACTCCAGGAACATAAGGAGAAAAAAACACTAAAGGTGGAAGATACCCAAGGAAATGAGCGAGAGCTGCTTAGATGGGGTGAATTCAGATTTAAAATTACTGATACAGATTGCAGATTACAAGCCTACAAAAATTCCCCTGAAGACGGTCAAATTAGAATAAGAAGGGTAAAGTTGCCTGTTGCGGCAAATCAAGAACTGCCTTGAGGAAAAGCTGGGTATAAAAAAACACCCCTTTAGGGTGTTAGCCAAGACCTATTGAACTACCACACCAGTGTTCTAACAGCTGGTGAATACGATAACATAAGGCAGCATTTTCGTCAAACTTTACAGCCGTTAATCAAGTCAAAGAAATAAGCGTTCCAACCTGAACTGGAACGCTTATTGGTTCTCTTGCTACTGTTCAATCTAACCAGTAAGAGTGGGCCAGCCCCTGAGTTTCAGGAAGACCTGCAGGTGCTAAGGAGAAAACTTCCGAAAAATATCTTCGGCAGCCAGCCCTTCGTTATCCTTAGTCTTTGCGTATTCTTCTGTAGGCAGTTGGAAACTATTGCTTTTTAATCTTAGCAGAGCAATAAAAGATCCGACAATCAGGCGCCAATTCATGGTAGTGGTAGTAAATGTCGAGCCATCCTATAAGGGTTACTCCAAGACCGTTCTCAAGACTTGTTGCGTGGGGTCTTATTGTGCTAAAATTAAAATTGTGGTAGGATAATATAAAAGTCGCGAAAGCAAAATTGGATAAATTATTAAATTAATATAGACCTAATAAATATGTTATCGAGTTGCGCAGGCTTTGTCATCTTTATTGGATTGTTACTTTTGTTGTGGAGATCTGCACAGAAAGCATTAAAACAGGCTCAAAAACCCTTAAGCAAAAACATCAAGAAACATTACTTTATAAAAACAGTTCTGAATTCTACCGATGAAATTAGGAAGTGGGAAAGAGAAAAAATAGAATCTCTCATAACTAAAGATGTACATGATGAGCAATCTATATTCGTGGTAACAGACAGTACTTTGTATAAGTATCAACTTCCCATGTTTATGGCTTTTGGTTGGATTGGCTGGTTTTTGGCTGCGTCCTCTTTGACAAAAGCTTCAAAATTATCGGATATTGAAAAAATGGAAGAAATCTTGGCAGACTATCTGGCTCGCAAAACTATCGAACACCATATAAGACCTGATAAAAAACGGGAAATTACTATGGCTCTAAAAAATAGGGTGGCTCATTTGTTAAACGTCAAGGTTCTGTCAGTAACTGGTAATCGGCATGTAAAACAGCCACGGGTCGGCACGCAAATCGGCCACACCCGGGCCACATAATAAGCCTCCATCGGGAGGCATACAAGTACAATTCTATTTCTTCTTACTCTTTCCTACAGACTGTTTGAACCTATAGCTCTCGCCGTTCATCTCAAAGATGTGACAATGATGCGTAAGGCGGTCCAGCAAAGCTGCCGTCATTCGTTCCCCTTGAAAGACCTGGACCCATTCGCTAAAGGCCAGATTGCTGGTAATCAACAAGCTGCCCCTCTCGTAGCGGTCCGCAAAGACCTGGAACAAAAGTTCGGCTCCCGTCCGGCTGAAGGTTAGATAGCCAAGCTCATCGCATATCAACAAGTCGGCTCTGTCCAGCTGTGTTAGGAATCGCTCGAGCTGGTACTGTTTTCGCACCTCCTCCAGGCGGTTGACCAGGCTTGCCGCCGTAAAGAACCGCACCTTGCGTCCCTCTCGACACGCCGCCAGCCCCAAAGCAATCGCGATGTGGGTTTTCCCGGTGCCCGGTAAGCCGACCAGACAGCAATTCTCCTTCTTGTCAATCCATTCACATCGGGACAATTCCAATATCTTCTGTTTATTGAGCGAGGGCAAGACACTAAAGTCATAACTCTCAAAGTCCTTATGCGCGGGGAATGTTGCCTGTTTGATGCGGTTTGTGACGGCGTTTGCGGCTCGTACAGCCACTTCCAATTCCGTCAACCGCAATAAATATTGCTGGTACGTGGCATTCTCACACGAGGCCTCTTTCGCCAATTTGTCATACTCGGCTTTAATGGTCGGAAGACGCAGGTGTTTTAGATTGCTCTTTAATAACATGTTTTCATTGTCAGACATAATGTGCTTCTCCTTGATTGACTGTTGTTAAGTATTGGTCGAATTTGTTCAGATCAGGCTTTGGAACCTGAATCTGGTAACAGTGGGTATGGTTCGGTTCAGTCAGTTCTACGTACGGCTGCTTTTGGGCAAGATGATGGACCTTGTTGATGATGGCCTGGGCATTGATCGTGGAATGAGCCATGCACAGTTCAACCGCCTTTTGAATCCTTTTGAGGGGATGCTCGGCCAACAGCTGCAGGATGCGTATATACTGCCTGGCTCCGGCAAAAGGTCCTTCGCGTCTCTCAAGCCGGCCTCGAAGTTCGGCAAAACAGGCTGGAAGCTGCCAGCTACGAAACACGTCAGAGTGGTCTAAAGCAGCCGGGCGGCGCCCCAACACCGCCAGATAATGCAGCGGCTCAAGGATCTGCTGATGTTGCCCATAGCAGCGCTTGTGATAAGCGATCGGCCTGTCTGAGGCGACAATCCTGATGCCGAAAGGATAGGCTTTAACCGTCACCATCTCGAACGCCCAGCGGCGTGGAACACTGTAGCGGTTGGTTTCAAAACGAACGGTCTGGTATTTATCCACCTTGGCCGCGCTCGACACATAAGGATCAAACGCATAGTCCGGCAGCGCTAAGGCTGCCGCTTTATCCTGTTCAAAACGCTCGGCGACAGTCTCTGTCTTACCGGCCACGCGATGGTCCATCTTCTTGAGGCAGCACTGACGGAGATAATCGTTCAGCTCATCGTAGTCCTTGACTTTTGGCACAGGGGTGGCCCAGTCCCGTTGCAGATCAAAGACACTGTTTTCAACATGTGATTTCTCGTTGGGTTTGGCCGGCATGCAGAACAACGGCTCGAACATGTAATGGCTTGCCAGGGCGGCATAATGCGGGTGCATCTGACGTTTTCGCCCCTTAAAGATTTCCTGGACAACCGTTTTGGGATTGTCCCACCACAGCTCTCTGGCAACACAGCCAAAGAATTCAAAGGCCCGCACAAGTCCTGTCAGAACGCATTCAAGCTTCTCGCTCGGGAAAGCCGTGCTAAACCGAAAGCTCGAATGGCTCCACGTGGTCAACAGCACAGGTACCCGCTTCCGGCCCCATGGGAAATCAACGTAGATGTGCCCAAAATCAGCCTCCAGACGCTGGCCGGGATCGTGCGCCAGAGGAATAAATGTTTCACGCTGTTGTTTTCGGTGTTTCTTGACGTATCGGCGAACCTGGTCATAACCGCCCTTGTAGCCGTACTCATCCCTGAGCCGCCGGTATATCTTCGATGCTTTATGCCGTTGCTTGACCGGCTCAGAGCGGTCATCGAGCAATATTTGGTCGATGACGGGCATGAAAGACCCCAGCACCGGTGCAACCGTTGGCTCCGTACGCGTGTATGGACGCGGCTGAGGATTCTCAATGGCTTTTGTGACTGTGTGATGGGAATGATGGCGGGTTCGGCAAATAGCCCGAATACTCATCCCGTCCCGTTTGGCGATTCGAATCTTTGCGTAATCTTCCACCGTAAGCATCCTTTGTCTCCGTAAGCTACTAATCTCCTGTACTTTCCTAAGGAGCAATAACTTACGAAGTTTGCTACGGTGTGGCTATTTTACTTGCCGATTTCTTCAACTTACCCGTGGCTGTTTTGCATGCCGATTACCAAGTAACAGGCAAAAACAATGTCAAGAAAGCGTGGCTAACGGTTCTAAGCGACAAAGCCTTAACATGGAAAGTTTTTCGCCAACTAAGAGAAGAGGTGCGGCGACAGGTATTAATTAATGATGAATAAATTCATAGAAACTTCTGTATTTTATGTTCTCTTCTTGTTAATTGTATCTTCAGCCTTTTATTTGTAGGCTGGCCAAACAGATTACAACGTGGGCATGTAAACGAAACCAGACTATTGCTTTCAAGTGGTCCCGATATTCGAGAGCAGGATGCCCTGTTCTTCAAATCTCATCCAATTCACTTTCTACTTTTACTAAGGGGGCAGGAAATTGCAACCATCGTTATTACTTAGTCCCCCGGAGCCATTGTTGGGCTAAGGTAGCAAGGTCTTCAATATCAACAACAGTGCTCCAGTCTATATCAGTTCCTTCGCACCAGGCTGGGCCGTGGCATTCGCTATCGAGCCATTGCGACGCCAATATAGCGAAATCCTGAAAATCTACAGTCCCATTCACAGAAATGTCGGCCATTAACGTGGAAACCCGGCGAGTGCAATTGCCAACCTCGTCGTAGGTGTAAGTAATCTGCAGGCCATTATCGTAAATCACTCTGGTTAAGCGGTGAAGATTGTCGTAATTATATTGAGCCGCATATACAGGAGAAAGTAATGCGGTGATTAAAAACAAACTAAGAAAGGCTAAGTTTGCCACAGTTCTTATCATAGTTATGCTCCACTTTTATTCAACTAAATATCTTTTACTTGAAGTATCAAATTTCGATCATCACTTACGCACTACATAATTTCAATGTTAGAATAGATAACATAATAAACATATTCTAAAGATTATGAGACACACAAGAAAAATAATTTATTGTCGTCTTCTTCCTATTTTAGTATTATTTTTTACTGTTGGAGTTTTTATATTTGCCGATTATCAATTTTACAAAAACAAAATTTTACTACCCTTTGTTATTTTCCTCTTATTAACTCTCTGGGCTTCTTATTCTTTAATAGTTGCTCTTACCTATAGAATCTATTTAACTCCAGGACAGCTTGAAGAATACGTATTCTTCAGAAAAATCAGCACGACACCAATTAAGCAAATCTTCGGTTTAAAAAAAAGTTCATTTGATCCTCTAGTAGAGATTTTCTTAACGCTATCTGCGTATTATATTATTCCTATTTTGAAAATTGAAGCTAAGACATTTTTTTATCCGAGAGCAAAATTTTTTCACTTTTGTCCTACTCTGCTTGAGAACCTTCGTAGGAGAGAAACTCGGAATAAAACCGAAAATAACTTTTGGCTGCCCTTGTTTCCCATTAATATCAATGCATTAGTGTCTCATATCATTCGTTTTAATAAAGACTTATATAATATAGACACGGGATTAATGAAATATCTCTCATCTAAAACAAAGAAAGAAATTAATGAAAGAAATTCTTAGATCCCATAAAATATCATTTTCTCTAACAATCTTTCTAATTTTTCACCAGTCATTTCTATGTGTGAGCCTCCAAAAAAAAGCTCATCCACAGCAATAAGAGGGCTAGCCAACACGTTAATAGTAACAGCGGTGGTCGAAGTAACACCGTGTTGTAAAGATTCAAGGAAAATATCTGGATTCTCTGTAGCAAATTCTATATTTTCAGGTAAAAATTTTATTCCCTCTCCAATTCCTTGAATAGTCACATCCCTTTGGCTAAGTTCCGCGGCTCCGGCTGTTACTACATTAATGGCTATAACAATATCCCCTCCAACTCTAAGAATTTTCCTAGCTCCGATATATGGCCTCAAACTAGTGCCAAAAGGCCTATTCTTAGCAGCGAAGTAAATCATTTCAGGAGAAATCTTCTCAGAAGTCCACCAACTTATTTTGCCTATATTTTCTAATATATTTTTAGTCTTTTTAGCACATAGTCCCAATGGATCTATAAAAAATAGCGGATTGTTAACAGTGTAGATATAACTACTGAAATTTCCTACTGGGTCCGCTTGGAGGAATCTTCCCGTTGACGGCTCATAGAACCTTGCCCGCATAAAATATAGACCATCGGCTTCTTTCATAACACCTAAGCCGCCAACATAAGTGAACGGATTAGGAGTTGTACCTTCATTCCCAGCCGGAACGCCGAAGGGTGTATATGCGTAGCGGTCGGTTACGGTTTCTGTTTCATCAGTCAAAGCAACGACACTGCCTATATGGTTGGTATGGTAATACCGCACGGAACCATCTGTGACAATACGTGCGAGGATTTGTGGGCCATGAATATAATAGGCGGTGATATTTCCAGAATCGTCTGTCTCGCAAAGGATATGGCTCATACCTCTGCCACGGTCGAGGATATAGCAAGTCGATACACCATTTTCAACCCTTGCAATGCGATTGCCTAAGCCATCGTAAATATGCTCCACCATATTACTGTCGGTGATCTGTGAGACCAAACGATTTTCATAATCGTAGCTGAAGGTAGTGGTAACTCCATTAAGAACTCGACTTGTCATACTGCCATTTTTATCATAGCTGTAAGCGGCTGGTTCGGTACTCAAAATCAGCCTGTTGTCGTTGTCGTATGTGTATGTTGTTGAAATATTATCCGTGGATAGATTAATACGGTTGCTACTATTATCATAGCCATATGTTTCTGCTGGTTCCATACTGGAAATCAACCTGTTGTTCTCATCGTAGGTGTACTCAATATTCAAGGAGTTTAGATTCGAAGTCAACAGCGTCCCATGTTCGGAAATATTAATTGGGTTTCCTTGTCCATCCCTTGTGTACTCGAGGCTAATAAACTCCGATTCATCTGACTGAAGGTACGATAGAGCAGATAACCTTCCAGCACTGTCATACAACTGTTCCTTTTTGACTCCATTTGGATAAATCAGAGATGTAATACGTCCTGCTCCATCAGTGTCGTAGTCCCATGTTCTTCCATCCCAATCTATGATTTTGTCGAGCCTGTTTGCCTTGTCGTAGCTATAGGTAACCGTCCGTGCGGGATTAGTAGAATCTGCTGGATAATTTACACTGGCACGGTTGCCCACAATATCATAGCTGTACTGGACAGTTTTGCCAAAGCTGTCTGTGCTGGATATGAGTCTGTCAAGCTCATCATAAACATATGTAGTTGTGCCGGTAGGATCAATTATACTTATCAGATTACCATTATCATCGTAGCTGTATGTAACTTGACTTGAATCGGGATAGTAAATTTCAATAAGGCGGTTTTCATTGTCATAGACAAAAGTCTTTGTATAACCGTTGGGAGTCGTTTCTGAGATAATGTTCCCTGCACCGTCGTACATATATTCGTAGGCGTTGCCTAAGCCATCTTCTTTGCGAATGAGCCGATTTGCGCTGTCATAGTATTTGCTGTTGATGAGCTTGCCGCCCGCATCGATTATCGCTATGAGATTTCCTACTGCGTCATATTCATATTCAGTTATGTTGTTGGCGTCGTCAGTTACTGAGATCAAACGTCTCAGTTCATCATAATCGTAACGTGTTATATGACCGGTGGCATCGGTGTGCTTGGTCAAATTTCCAAGCCTGTCATACTGCCAATGCCAATGATTGCCCAACTCGTCATATTGGTGGATCTTTCGATTAAGAGAGTCATACTTATAAAAAGTAGTCACATCGTTGCCATCAGTTATAGATAGGAGATTACCTTGAGCGTCGTAAGTATAGGATGTTTCATCACCCTCGGGGTTTGTTTTTTTGATTAATCTACCAGCAGCATCGTAATCGTAGGTAGTCACGTTGCCCTCTCCGTCAATTTTTGAGGTTTTCCGGTCAAGTTTGTCATATGTGTATTCAATAATTTGAGTTTGACCTCCTGGAGCGGGTAGTTCAATTCTTATAAGGTTATTGTTGTTATCATACTCATAGACGGTTGTATAGCCGCGGCCATTAGTTACGTGAGTGCGATTTCCTACTTCATCATATTGGTAACTTTTGCTGGTAATAGGCCCTGATACCGATATAACCCTGTCGGCATCGTCATATGCCGTAGTTGTTATATGGTCTGGATCGCCGGCAAAACTGCCACGGCCGTCGGTAATACTTATTAGTCTCCAGAGTACATCATAGCCATACCAAGTATGATTAACATCAATGATTTCCGTCAAGAGACCATTGGTATCATAGATATAGTTCGTGGTACTAGCATTTTCATCAGTTTCTGTTAGTTTCCCGCCGAAACTATTGTACGTCCAAGTTTTCTCGTTGCCATTCGGGTCGATTTGTCGAATCAAGTTGCCTTTCTCGTCATATTCATAAAGGGTCTCATTGCCCAAGGCGTCAGTCTTTCTGGTTGGCATATGTGGAAAATCAGGATTATTATACTTAACCGCTGTTATGCCACCATCGTAAGAATCATTTGGGTCATTCGGATCTATTTTTCTGATAACGTTACCAAATGTATCGTATTCAAAGGTTGTTGTATGATTATTACGATCCACAATTGCTGTTCGGTTCAAATTCGCATTATAAGAGTAGGATATCACCTCTCCTAAAGGATTTTCTATTGAGCGTAATAGTTTATATCCCGTATAATGTGTGTGAGTAGTTTCATTACCCATTGGATCGGTGATAATGGTTTGACTTACCTGAGGACTATCATAGGCAAATGTAGTCAAACGTCCCTTGCCGTCCAATTGTTCGATTACTCTACCCTGACTATCATAGGTATTTGTAACAGTAGTGACACCACGTTGATCGGTTACAGATTGTAAATATCCATTAGAACTATAGGTATATTCAATTGTACCACCCATAACATCAGTGACTTGAGATAATTTGCCTTCTGTATATGAGTATTGAACGACTCTCGGCGTTGAAGCAAAATCCTGAATACTGCTAAGAAGTTGATCTTCATTATAATTGAAAACTACAGAACGGCCCAAAGAATCGCCTGCCGATGTAACCAACCATTGATTATCAGGGTGTTCATACTCCAGATTTATAATATTTCCATTTTTATCTGTTATACTCTCCAGCCTTCCATATGACGCCTGACGAGAGAAACTATAAACATCGTATTCTTTTGTTCTAAGCGTCCAATTACCAGATGGGTCATAGTGTAGTGTATCATACAACCCTGGTGTGTATGGTGTACATATACCTTCATCGCTCCGACTATACCAATAATCAGTACGCCCATCAGCCCATTTAATACTTACTAAATCCTCAAGCTGACCATCTGTGTATATTTGGAGAACAATATTATATGAGTGAGACCAAGCAATTCCAAATGGATTACTTAGAGAGTTTGAGTGGTCTTGGCTATTATAGTAACGAGTGAATGATAATGCCTTACCGCGAGAACGTACCTGCAAATCTGTTTCTTTATGTGTATAGTTACCGGTGGCTGTATTTATAGGATCAGCAGTTGAGCCGGAATGATTGTCCTGGTTCCCTAAGAAATAGTTATCTGATGGGGGACTTCCCTGTGGTTCTGAACCTAGTTGTCCATTGCTATTTCCTTCTGTCCTGAAAAATACAGGATAACCGTACCCATAATAAATCGATTCTTCATCTTTATCATAAGCACTAACCACTACGGCTATATATTCATAATTACTACCCTGTTTAAGACCTGTAACACTTTCACTAAATACTTGACCCGTGCTTACACAGCACTTACTATCCGAAATTTGAAAATCCCAGTTATCAGGCCTGTTCGGATCTATTTTATAAGCGTCGTAATCATATAAATAGAACATATATTCACAAGGCCTTCTGCATCCATCGTCATCAATTCGACCCCTTAATGTAGCTGAAGTCTCCGTAACATCGTTAGGTTCTAGCGTTGTAACATCAACCCATCTTAAATCAGGTAAGTCAGGTGACCAGTTACCTGGTTGATTGCCATCAGATGGATTATCATCTTCATCTTCTTGTGGGATGACTGAATCTGGTAATGTATTGAAGTGTTCCTCAATACCTTTGGCAGTACCTGCAGAATTTTTTGCTTGTGCGTAATAGTAGTATGTTGTCTCAGACAAAAGACCATCAATATATACGGAAAAAACATCTCCGGTTGACTTACAACATGCCCAATCTGTTGGCATTTCTGAGCCACCATCTTCACGAAGGACAATTCTATACTCGCAGGCTTCGCCCCTATCATTTTCTATTTGGCCATAAAGAGTTACAGAATTTTCTGTGATGTTTTCGGCATTTAAAGTTGTTACAATGGGGCTATTAACTTGTGGTGTAACAGATATTTTTTTTGTTATAAAGCTTTTTTCCACACTCCATTCACTAATATGAGAGGAATTTTTTTCTTGTGCGCTGAAAAAATAATTTGTGTCAGGCGATAAATTATAAATATGCTCGCTGAATTCCTCGAAACTTAATACTGATCCAGTCCATTCAGTTTCAATATAGGAAGCGTCCCCGGATTTCTTATATCTAAATCTATACTGACAAAACTCGTCACCATCAAATAATAAAGTACCCATTAGGATAGCGCTATTAGCTTCTATCGATTGAACACTAAGATGCCAAATAGTTGGAGGTGGTAGTGAACCATCAAAAGTGAAGCTTAATACTTCGCCCCAATCACTTTCACCAGCCGAATTTCTCACTTGTGCACTATAGTAATATGTAGAACCAGGTTGGGGTAAACGCAATACAAGATTATAACCGAAAGTTTCCCCCGTGACATTCCAAGGCCAGCCACCACGCCAATCAGTATAATATGTATAGTCAGTATCAACTATCCTTTTGTATTTGAATCTATATTCACATACTTCGCCACCATCATCCACAATCAAGCCATTTAGACGAACACCATTTACGTCACCAGCAGCACGGTATGGTATACTGATAGGAGGTAATGTTTTAGCTACTGGAATTTCTACTCCTTTACTGAGAATTGGAAATGAAGTGATATTCAATAGAAATATGATCCCAAAGGATAGAATTCGCTGTATTGATAGTTTTTGTAAACAAGTCATAAAATTCAACTTCCTTTTAACATACCAATAAGCAAGTGGTAGCGAAAGGTGATTAAAATAGCTTTGGTACCCACGGTTATTCTCTTTTATTAGAAAATCAATACCCATAAACAAAGGGCACCACCACATAATGCTCACGCTAGGTTCGCCAGAACCCGACAGCAACACAAGCAGGCAGTGCCCCATATTGGGGCACCGGCCCTTGCACATCTCTTGGTTTGGCAAACTGGCGATTTAGCGTAGGATGGCCAAAGGTACAGTGCTACTTGCTCAATTTTCAAAAGCGGCTTTCGTAGCCGCAAAATTCCTTAATCAATCAAAAATCCTCCAAGTTATTACCCAAGAACGAAAACTCGCAATTATTACTGCAAACTCAAAAATATATTTTACATAAATATTGAGGATATTGTCAAACAAAAAATACCTCGACTGATCTTTTGACAAAGATTTTTCGATGCCCTTTTCCACCAGAAAAAACAGCATCTTGTTTTCTTTAAGTGCTTTTACATAAGAGGTTAGACCTCTTGAAGCCGCAACTTGCGTTGCACGATGAGGGCCTAAACCTTTTATCCAGCATCAGCAGGTTTCCGCCCACGAGGTTTAGTCAAGGGTAGCGGCAAGGATCCGCTTCACGCTGAAAAATTCAGATTTCTTACGAAAAATGAAGTTTTCACTCAATCAAAATCATAGATCTCCTGCACAGACCGCAGGCGAAGCTCTAAAGTGATTTCTGTGTTTATGGTGTTTCAGAAATGTGGTGAATCCAATAGAACCCGTTAAATACCAGAAAATACAACGGTAAAAGTGTATTTAAAAAGTGTAGGATATTCACTTCTACCATAATCATGGCTAAAAAATAACAGCCGAAGAATTGAAGTATCTCGCCAGATGTATCGAACTGCTCCGTGACCAGACACAAACAAGCTGCGAAAAGAAAAAGGAAAGTTTTGTTACCTCGCCAGAATGCTTTGATTAGCTTCTTTGATGCAGCCGAATTCGAGAGAGTGAGTGTTAAAAAAATGAAATTCGAGGGTGATTTGGTATCAGCTGTTATCTTGGGCACAATATCGTTTATTGTATAATACTGGTTACTATTTGGATAAAGGGTGAACTCCTAAGTCATTCGGCATTTCATCCAGCAATTTTTCCTCACGGAATGTCAAAGTGATTTCTCCTGTTGATTTCCTAGCAGTCCAGTATTGACCTTTTAGTTTTTCGACAGGATCGCCAATGATGTCAAATGTTATTGTACCATCATGCGGAGCACTCCTGTCGGCAACATAAAGCAATGGCTTACTTGAATAAGTGTAAACAAGCTGCTTTATTTGGCGGTCTTTATCAAGTTTGAACTCTTCGGCAAAACTATAGCTGGTCATTTCAGCAGTCCTCATTACACAACTGATATGCGCGAATGTTTGCTTTATGGTTAAAACAACTGGTATTGGCCCTGGTATTTCACCTGTTTCAGGGTTTTTCCAATTAGTCTGAATTATTCCCTGCCAAGTCCCATTAAGATCGGGAAACGGGACCAACCATCCCTTAAAATATTTAGATTTCCAGCCCCACTTAACAAATAAGCCAACAAGAATCATATCAACAAAGGCTACTTGAGGCAGTATTTTTATAAGTCTTATCAATTCAATCTGATCTATTCCGCTGAAAATCGCAAACGCAAACCATATAAGAAACGAGATCGCAAGTAATATATAAATAAAGTATTTTAAATTCAGATTTTTCAACATATTATTTGAATCCTATATAATCCCACGCCGCAGAAATAAACGAATGTGCTTGTTGCCATGTCCATTTCTTAGGCCCACGGAAAAGATATTTTAATTCGCTCACTTCGCCCCATTTTGAACATTTCTCATAAGACATTGTATTGTTAAAAAGATATGCAAGACAGTTACAGACATCATTTATATAGGAGTTGTTGCCGAAATTGCTGTTGGGTACATTCCACACAAGACATTCATTTAGGAAACCGGGAATCGGTCGTGCTGCGGCTATGCCATTGTCAGCCATTTCATTACAGAGTTTTTTTGAAATTCGTACCATAGCCTTGTATCGTCTGCCAGTAGTATTATTTTTAGATACACCATTTGTGTAATGCTGTTCAGGCCAGTTAATTATTTTTTTGCCATCATCTGCAAAAAGCTGAACCCCAGAATCGTAATTTCCTGAAGTGTCGTATCTTCGATGTTCAATAAATGGAGCGACATCTGCATCTACATGATAAGAATTTTCCTTGATATCAAACGCTTTATTCCCTCTACTGACTGCGGATACGCCAAAATAGTCTACAAGAGCTTGGCCAACTTCACTTTTGAACGTGATGTAATCATATGATCCATCAAGATGCTCAAATGTTTTATCGGTAGTCTCTTTAGGATAATCAGGGAAGAAAACATCATAACAAGCTACCCCAATATCGACATCGCTGTCTTGTCGTACGTTTGTGTTGTTACGGTAAGACCCTTGAGTAAATACTTTGATATTTCTTTTGTTGAGTTGCGGGTTTGCTTCAATAGCATTCTTGATAGCTCCTTCCGCATTCTCACAGCGTTCCTGCTCGGTTTTACCGGGAGGCGATGCCCAGTTTCTAAAAGTGCTTTCCCAGTCTCTCGCCATTTTATTTATCCTCAATTGTTTTACAAACTTTTCTAATTTATTTCTTCCGAGTTGACCTTTTTACAATATTTCCTTGATTATTCATAACACCAATAGTTGTACCTTTGGTAATTTCAATTGCTTTTTGGACCGCTTCGGCATTGGTACCTGCAATATAAGCGGGACCCTTATGGCCTCTTAATTGTCCAGGTGCATCCTTTACGGTATCTGGGGTCTCTACTTCTATCGTTGCCCTTGGAGATTTAACATCTACCCCGTTACCGTTGTTGTAATCAGTATTGTACTTTTTGGCAATTCGGTTTGATGTTGCTTTGTGTGATTTACTTTCAGACATTTCTAAACTCCTTTTTCAAAATAACTGTTCATATTAACATTCAAATAATTCAGAACCATCTTTGACATGGAAAGCGGTGTTTTTATGAGTTTGAGCCCCTAAAAAGCTCAAGCCCACCCCGACGATCCATCGTCACGATGACCGTCCTTATACACCCTATTTATAGTGCAAATACTATGCCAGAAAGAATAGATAAAGGAAAAGGCCTTTTTGGCTTGAAAAGGGAATTTTCGATTTAGGTATCTTCTATTAGAAACGGCCAGACTGTCAATTTGACAGAGACAACTATTGAGTGAGGGGGTTGCGTCTAAACACAAGGCTTGCTGTCTCGGCTCAAGCGGAGGTGTACTAAAGCCTGCCTGCAAAAATTGCAGGCGGGCTTCAAACAATTTATTCCACCAAGTCTCGCTTTTCACACACATTTCAAAAGCTTTATAAAGTTTAGTAATTTCACATTTGGGCATAATATGAAGACAATGAGGAAAAGTACTTGAGGTGGACTTTCCCAATTTTTAAAGTTCTTTTTAGAGACTTATCCTTGCCTCGGTTGGCAAGAAATGGGATAATCCTGTTGAAAGGTTCAGAATTTGTGCGAGTTCTGAACGTTTTTATTTGCCATAGCATCTGAACCAACTATACAAGGTTTTTCGGCCCGCTTCTTTTGAATCCACAAAAAATTAGTTTTACTTAAAAGGCAAATATCCCCTTCTTTTTTATTTCAGTTTTCGGCTTAACCTTAAAGAATGAGGCCAAGCGACCATCCAAACGTAGACCCTGAGTCGCTTTAGATTCAGGGTGTTTTCGATTGCTTGACACTATTCCTTGGCGCGTTACAATGCGCGCGCAATTCCTTAATTCACATAAATTGTAAAAGTTCTACCCTATTCCCTCAGTCACATACCAACTCGTCTTAATTCTAAAACCATGCAAAAAGCATTTATTTATTGCCGTGTTTCAACTGAAGAGCAGGCAGAGAAGGGCTATTCCTTGGATGCTCAAGAGAAATACTGCCGCGATTTTGCCATGAGGAATGGCTATAAGGTAGTGGGTGTTTACCGTGATGAAGGCAGAAGTGGCACTAACCTGAATAGGCCTGCTCTTAAAGACTTGCTTTCCAAATGTCAGGAAGATAAATCCATTAATGCTGTCATCATTCAGGAAACAGATAGGCTTGCCAGAAACACTAAAGACCACCTGACTATCAAAGCACTTCTCCAAAAGGCCGGGGTTAAGCTGATTTCCGTTGCGCAGCCCATGCTGGACGACAGC
>Ga0307434_1001122_pt1 | contig 15041 bp, 13 predicted proteins | sample SalMarWE160220MG_FD_202156 | JGI IMG/M metagenome (GOLD analysis project Ga0307434, IMG submission 202156) | Salt marsh sediment microbial communities from the Plum Island Ecosystem LTER, Massachusetts, United States - WE1603-220 | ecosystem: Environmental > Aquatic > Marine > Intertidal zone >... | reverse complement strand
ATCCCAGAAGTTGGCATATCCAGACGCTAAGATATTCACTTGCTGGCTATTGTTGATGAAGTTGTTATGATACAAAATGTTGTTGGAAGCGGAATAGAGACTGATGCATCTCCCGTTGTTTGTCATGTTGTTTCCTATTATGCTGTTGTAGTTTGAATTTAAAGAGAGGCTGATGCAAAAGAAATTGTTTGTTAAGTTGTTTCCAATTATGCGGCTGTTGGAAGAGGAATAAATGTTTATTCCTGATCCTTCGTTTCTTACGTTATTTCCGCTTATGTTATTGTTGGAAGAATCTCTGAGCATGATGCCTGCAAACCTGTGTGCTGTAATGTTATTTCCACTTATGCTGTTACTGGATGAATCCCAGAGGTGGATGCCGTAACCGTTGTTTACTACTCTATTGTTTGCTACTATGTTGTTTTCACTTACGCTGTTATATTTGGAATAGTATCCCAACACGATGCCGTTACTGTTGTCTGTTACGTTATTCCCCTTTATGATATTGTTGATGGATGAGACGAGGAAAACGCCATCACCATGATTTTCTATTATGTTGTTTCCGTTTATGCGGTTGTTGGAAGAGTCTCTTAGAATAATGCCATAACCGTTGTTTGTTATGTTGTTTTCGCTTATGTTGTTATATTTGGAAAAGGACACCAACACGATGCTGTTACTGCTGTCTGTTATGTTATTCCCTTTTATGGTGTTGTTGGAGTAGTAGAGGTAGATGCCAGCGCCATGGTTCTCTATTATGTTGTTTCCGTTTATGTGGTTGTTGGAAGAGGAGTTGAGCATGATTCCATATCCGAAGGTTTTGATTTGGGTGTTCTGAACCGCCACGTTTTCTCTCTTAAACAGGTATATTCCTGTTCCAATTTCAGCTTGAAGCGTGTAGCCGTTTCCATCTATTGTTATGTCGTTTTTCTCCACAACTATGGAGCCATTAATGTTGCCAGTAAAGGTGTAAACGTTTCCGTCTCTATGAATTTTGTCCGTTCCCTCAATGCTCCCATCCTCTCTGATGTAGATTGTGCCCTCTGCCTTCACGGTCCCGATTTGTGAAAAAGAAAACGCAACAAGAGTAAGAAAAAGCAACAGAGCAAGCAAGATTGCAGATTTTCTCATTCTTCTCCCCTTCTCTGACTCTGTTTGTGGAAGCTATGTCTGTAAACAACTGCAAAGACTGCCAATCCAACTAGCCCAATCAGTAGGGGTGTCCATGAGGGAAACTCTGGGATTCCATCAGGTATCTCAGTTTCGGGGACTTCGAAGGGTTCCATAAGTGGATAATTGTCTGTGTTGCCGTCGCCGATGCTGTAGGAGGTGTCTCCTATTCCGTCGCCGTTATTGTCCACTCCCGTGTAGTCGCCCCAGTAATTGCCTGCGGTGCCGTTGTCCCAACAGGTGGGTTGGGAATCCGCAAGGGCACTTTTTTCGTTGTTTACGAAGTTGTTGTGGTAAATGCTGCAGTTGTTTGAATGAAACCAGAGCTTAACGCCGTAGCCTATGTTTTCTGTTATTGAGTTTACAACGATGTGAACGTTTGGAGATTCGAAGAAGTTGATGCCGTTCTCTTTGTTGTCTGTTATGCTGTTTCCATTAATGACTGTGCCGTGAGAGTGCCACGAATGGATGCCGTCCTTGATGTTTGCTGTTATATTGTTTTCCGTTATGATGTTGCCGATACAATGTTCGTATGGCGCAAAGAGCGCGATACCGTAGTCGTTGTTTGTGATGTAATTTTTTGTTATCAGCGAGTTGCTTGTGGCAACCAGCAGTATGCCTTGGCTGTTGCTTGTGAGTGTTTGGTTTTGGACAGTTATATTTGTGCAATCTACTAGACCAACGTATCCGGCGTCGGATGGCACAGTTCTGTCCTGTTCGCTGACCCAGTAGATGATGGGTTTGCCGTTTATTGTGTTTGAGCTGTCGATGTCGTTGATGAAGTGCGACATTTGAACTGATGTTTCGCAGCTTATCCAAAGGTTATACTTGTTATTAGTCAGCTGGTTGTTTCTGAAGGTGTTGTTTGGGGAGTGGGTTATGTAAATGCCGTATGTGTTGTTTGTGATGTTGTTGTCAAGAATATAGTTGCTATTTGAGAACATCGAGAAACTTATTCCATAGTTGTTGTCGGTTATGGTGTTTCCGGAAAGGGTGATGTCTGTGCAACCCTCCAGTGACCACCCGAAAGTGAATATGATGCCACTGCGGAAGTTTCTGATGTGCAGATTCTTTACTTCCACGTTGTTTTTTTCTTGGAGCCAAATACCTGTAAGGTTTCCATTTCCTTGAAGAGTGTAGCCTGCTCCGTCAATGACTATGCCGCTGCGGGAAACCACGATGGTACCCTCAATGTCTCCTGTGAACGTGTAGACGTTGCCGCTGCGCTGAATCATGTCTGTTCCTGTTACGTCTCCGTCCTCAGTAATCTCGATGCTGTGAACGGGCACCGAAGCGGGAAAAAAGTTTGCAGAAACCGAGCCAACAAACTGTAAACTACAGCACAACGAAAGCGCCAGAAAAAGCATCATAATTGAAGACATAAACTTCTTCATATCAGACACTCTGACAATCATTCTCTCCTCAAGAATACATAAAAGGATTTTTGTAAAGAATTCTTGACCAAAAAACGAATCACACACAATTTTTAGTCAAAAATTCTTGACTAAACCATTCTCCAGACCTCAATAGCCTACGGAGGCAACATTTCAAACAGGAAAAATGGCTGTTCAGTTTTTGGCTTGTGCTGTTAGGTTATTGTCTAGGAGTTTTGTGGCGTCTACTCGCAGTTCCTCCAGCGCCATTTCTTCCGAAGTGAAGCCCATGGCTAGTCCCAGCAGTTGCGGGTAGTGAAGCACCGGGATTCCGAATTTTTCGCTTAGCAGACGCTCTATTCTCGGCTGGTTGATGTCGAACATCATGTGGCAGAAGGGACACACTGTTATCAGAGCCTGAGCATTCACAGCTTTGATGTTGCGGAGCTTGTCTCCAGCCAGATACAATGGAATCTTATCATTTACGCCGATTATGGGAGCTCCGCAGCAGTCTGTTTCATACATGTAATCCAAGCATTCTGCGCCGGTTGCCTCAATAAGCCTCTTCAGCAGAACAGGGTTCTCCGGGTCGTCGAAGCCTATGTACTTCGTGGGACGCAAAACGTGGCAGCCGTTATGCTCAGTCACCTTTAATCCGGTGAGAGGCTTCACAACAGAGTCTTTTATCTTCTCTAAGCCAACGTCTTCGACAAGAGCCTGAATAAGATGCTTAACAGCAATTTTTCCTCCCTTGAACTCCATGCCTATCTCCTTCAGGAGACCGTTCACCCGCTCCTTCAGCCTCTTATCCTCCTGAAGACTCTTGTTCACCTTGCGGAGGGTTCCAGCGCATCCTGGACACAAAGCCAGAATATCCAAACCCTGCTGCTCAGCCAAACAGAGGTTCCGTGCAGCCAACAGCAACATCACATCATGGTTTACGCCGTCTATGGGCAAGCCGCAGCAGTTGAATTCGGGCATATCAACCAGTTCCACGCCCAGCTTTTCCAGCACCTTCCGAGAAGAGATTTCGTAGCTGGCGATTCTGTAAGGGATAACGCAGCCCAAAAAAAGCAGATACTTCAACTCAGCCATCCTATTTATTCTCCACCTTCTCCTTAGAAACAGCTGCGGCGTCAAACAGCTTAGCCACATCCTCAACATTGGCTTCAGGCAAGGGCGGCAGCCCCTTCTCAGCCCGCTTTTTGAGGCGCAAATCAGGAATCCTGTACGCATACCCGGTCTTCAAGATATTATCAGTTAACTCCCTAAACACGTCGGGAATAACCCCCTCCTTCACAGCCATGTTCCGAAGAGTCCTCACAACACCCGCAATATCCACGCCCTGAGGACAATGATCAACACACGTGAAGCAGGCGGCGCAGAGCCAAAGCGACTCGCTGGAAAGAAGCCTGTCCTTCATCCCCAGCTGCGTCATCCGCATAATCTTTCTGGGACTATAAATCTCGCTGAACCTTGCTATGGGGCAGTCAGCAGTGCATGTGCCACACTGAAAACACAACTTGATTTTCTCGATGCCCGGAACCTTGCTGATCTCACGTTTAAATTCGGGATCCAAGTCCCCCATTTTAATAGTCCTTGCCAACTTGGTTTCGTCAGCCACTTTACTTTCAGACACCAAATCAACCCATCCGCCAGAAGAAGGTTACGCTTTCATCAGAGAGTAAACCAGAGGAAAAACGTCTTTAATAAACAATGCGAATCTGCAATACCCTAACTAACCAAAAAAGATGGTACCCGAAGTTACCTGCTCACTCGCCCTTTTTGGCGCCCTTCTTGTTCATCAGATACTCGTGAATGCTTCGGGCAGCCTTTTTTCCGGCTCCCATAGCGCTGATAACTGTGGCTGCGCCGCTGACAACGTCTCCTCCCGCGTAGACTCCCCTTTTTGTGGTCTCCCCAGTTTCCTCCTTCACAACTATTGTGCCCCACTTGGTGGTCTCCAAGCCCTCCGTGGTTCTCTGAATAAGAGGATTCGGAGTCTGCCCAATAGCTATAACCGCCGTGTCCACATCCATAATGAACTCTGAGCCCTCTATAGGCACAGGTCTTCTTCGACCCGACGCATCCGGCTCTCCAAGCTCCATTTGGATGCACTCGATTGCTTTAACCCAGCCGCTTTCATCACCCAAAAACTTGACTGGATTCGTGAGAAACCGAAAATTGACTCCCTCCTCCTCCGCGTTTTCCACCTCCTCTGCCCTTGCCGGAAGCTCCTCCTTCGACCTACGGTAAACGATGTATACCTCCTCTGCCCCCAGCCTCAGGGCTGATCTGGCAGAATCCATTGCCACATTGCCTCCGCCAATCACAGCCACTTTCTTTCCGATTCGTATAGGCGTGTCATATTCTGGGAAAAGGTAAGCTTTCATCAGGTTCACCCGTATCAGAAACTCGTTGGCACTGTAGACTCCGCCCAAGTTTTCTCCGGGAATCCGCATGAAATGTGGAAGCCCTGCGCCGCTTCCAACGAAGATTGCGTCAAACCCGCTTTCGAACAGCTCGTCTATCGTGAATATCTTTCCTATAGTGTAGTTGGTTTTTAGTTCAACTCCAAGCTTTTGGATGTAATCAACTTCAGCCTGCACAATCTTCTTTGGCATACGGAACTCGGGAATTCCATACATGAGCACGCCGCCGGCAGAGTGAAGCGACTCAAACATCACAACGTCGTAGCCTAACTTAGCTAAATCCGCCGCTGCTGTGAGACCTGCTGGTCCGGAACCAACAACAGCAACTCTCCCCTTCACACCAGACTTTTTGGGGGAAACAGTTACTCCCTTCGTCCGCTCGTAATCAGAAGCAAACCTCTCCAACCGACCGATAGATATGGGGTCACCCATCTTACCCAAAATACAGAACTTTTGGCACTGATTCTCCTGAGGACAAACCCGCCCACAGATAGCAGGCAAACTGTTCTTCTCCTTCAGCTTTGCGCTGGCGGCAAGAAAGTTTCCTTCCTTAATCTCTTTGATGAACGCTGGGATGTCAATGTCCACGGGGCAACCCTTTACACATTGGGGTTTGGGACATTGCAGGCATCTTTCAGCCTCTGCCAAGGCCTGCTCTTCATTGTAGCCTAAAGCGACTTCATAGAAGTTGTGGATTCGCTCCAGAACATCCTGCTTCGCCATCGGAACCGCATGTTTTCTTTTTTCTTTATCCAAGCTTCACGTCTCCTCCCAGTTTCTCGTAAATCATAGACGCCATCCGCTCCTCAGGCAGGTAGATGCGTTGCCTTTTGATTAACTCCTCAAAATCAACCAGATGTCCATCAAACTCTGGACCGTCCATGCACGCAAACTTTGTTTCTCCGCCCACGGTCACTCGGCAGGCACCGCACATTCCCGTGCCATCAACCATAAGCGACGCCAACGTAACCATAGTCTTCAAACCGTAGGGCTTAGTAAGCTCAGTCACCGTCTGCAGCAACACAACCTGTCCCATAGCGACGGCATGATCGAACTTCTGAGCTTCAAGCACATCCTTCAGGAAGCCGAGTCCCTCGTATCCTTTGGAGCCATCGTCGGTGGCAACATAGAATTCGTCGCTGACTTCTTCCAGTTCTTTTTCGAAAATTAATCCGTCTCCTGTTCTGCCGGCTGCAACAATAACAAGTTCATTTCCCTTTTCGCGAAGAGCCTTAGCCAAGTAATACAGGGGAGCACACCAGACTCCGCCGCCAACAAGAAGAACCCGCCCAAACTTTTTCAGTTCAGCGGGGTTCCCCAAGGGACCAGAAACATCCATTAGAGAGTCGCCCGCCTTCATTTTCGCCAACTTTTTTGTGGTTTTGCCAACTGCATGAAAAGCGGTTGCCACAGTTCCTTTCTCGAGGTCAACTCCTGCTATGGTGAGAGGAATCCTTTCTCCCTTCTCGTCGAGACGCAAAATCACGAACTGTCCGGGCTTAGCCTTCTTGGCTACATCCCCCGCGGCAAGCTCTATCAGATGTATGTTGGATGCAAGTTCTTGCTTGGTAACTATCTCATACATTTCAAAGTCACATCCTCGTTTAGGCGGTTTTGACCTCCGGTTTAGGAATAGAAGAAATCTTTTGCTTAAACTCCTCCAGTTTCTCGTTGAATTCTCCCGGATATTTGGGGCTAACACGGAAGGTGTCGAAGCGATCTTCCAAGTTATATTGCTTAAGAGCCTTCTTTAGAGCAGAGAAGTTCCGTTCGCCAAGATATGTTCCTTCCTCAAGCTTGCAAAGCTCTTCTGGGCAGACGACCGCCATAACGCCATCAAAGCCTAAGCTAAACGCTTCCAAAACAAGAACGGGATCAAAGCCCTTAGCGCATGGAAGCTCTATGATGGTGATGTCGTCTGTGAGGCAGCCTTTCTGCACATCGTCTAAGGCTGAGAATTCGGACCATTGGCAAACAAAGAGCAGGATAGCGGGTTTGCCCTGAGCTTTGGCTTTGGCGGCTTTGCGGCTGCAGTTCTTGATAATCTCGGACACGGGCTCAAACTCGTAGCCTCTAAGCTCTATGGCTTGGTGCGGGCAAACTAGGGCGCAGGCTCCGCAGCCTACGCAGTATTCAGTTTTTATCTCAGGTGTGCTCATGTCTTTCCATACGATGGCTTTGTAGGGGCAGACAAAGACGCATTTGCCGCAGCCAACACATTTTTCGGTGTCATAAACAGCCTTCAAGGAATCTTTTTTTATGATCAGGTTGCCGGGGTCGTAGCCAAGCTCCTTCACGGTATCCTTCAGCAACTCAAGCCTGTTGATGCCAATTTGGCTACCTTTCTTGAATCTGCAAAAGTCTTCTTCGCACTGTAGAATCAGCATCTTTTCGATGCCTGAAGCCAAGTTTTTTAGGTAGAACTCTGGGGGAACCCGCCCAACACAGGGTAAACGCAGAGAAACGAAGTTTTCCACGTTTTCGTCTTTAAGCTTATCTTCTACATCGAAAGTAGCTGGGTTGCTGCCTCTGCAAGATAGAACAAGAGTTTTTGCTCCTGTCTCAGCCATCTCCTCTTGGACTTTTTTGGTTAGGGAGTCAACACCATAATACACAAGGTCTATGGCGGATAAGGGACAAGCGCTTACACATAAGCCGCAGACCCGGCATTCCTCGACATCCAAGATGATTTTGTTCTGTTCCTCGTCCTTCGATATGGCTTCAAAGGGGCAAACAGCAACACATATTCCGCAGCGGCTACAATAGTCGTCTGCGATTTCTATTCCAGCAATTCTGGATTGTTCTACTGCCATTCTGCTCTCCACTCAGAAGTCATTTTTTTCCTGAAGTATCAAGAATAGGTCACTTATTGACATTAGACTTAAAGTTTTCTCTTAATTCGGCTGTAAATCGCTGAAGCTCGGCTACACAAAACGGTTATAGACCCCAAATTTTAGAAACAATCAGAACATTTTTCCAAAAAGTATCTCTTTATTAATGGCTTCATGGAAAGATGTTTTTCTGGTTTATAGGGAGTTCAGCTAGGCTTTGCGTGCCGAAATCAAGGTCAGCGGTATAGTTCAGGGCGTGGGTTTCCGCCCATTCATCTACCGAACGGCAGTGACGAACGGATTAGTTGGGTACGTGCGAAACAGGGGAGACGCTGTCGTCGAAATAGTTGTCGAAGGCAAAAAAGACAGTGTTGCCCAGTTCCTCAAGGAGTTAGAGAGGGAGAAGCCTCCGTTGGCGCGAATCTACAACATCACAGCAGACTATAAAGGAGATGAAGAGGGCTTCAGCGCGTTCAAGATAATAGAAAGTTCCGGAGAAGCCAAACTCTCAGGATCTGTTATACCGCCGGACATTTCAATCTGCGACGAATGCTTAAGGGAACTGCGGGACCCCACAAACAGGCGCTTCAACTATTTCTTCATAACCTGCACAAACTGCGGTCCAAGATACACCATAACCAGAGAGCTTCCCTACGACAGACCGAACACCACCATGCAGGAGTTCCAGATGTGCGACGAATGCGCCAAAGAATATGGTGACCCGTCAAACCGCAGATTCCACGCCCAAACAGTGGCTTGCCCCAACTGTGGACCAAAAGCCTACCTCACCTCTAACAGGGGAGAGCAGATAGAATGCAAAGACCCAATCAGAGAGGCAGGGAGACTACTGGATGAAGGACACGTTGTCGCGATTAAGGGAAACGGCGGCTTCCATGTTGCCACAGCCACAACCAAAGCAGACCCCCTTGCCAGACTCAGGAAAGTTAAGCACCGAAAACAGAAACCCTTCGCCATAATGGCTCCTGACCTAGAAACCATACAGTCATTTGCCGAGGTTAACCGTTGGGAAGCTGAACTACTGACATCCTACCGCAAACCCATCCTGCTGCTTAAAAAAAGAGGCGACTACTATCTTTCGGAGCTGGTTTCTCCACAACTGCACACCGTAGGCGTGATGCTTCCATACACTGGGCTGCACGCCATGCTCTTCGACAATGTTGAGGAACCCGCGTTTGTTATGACAAGCGCAAACCCGCCCAGCGAACCCATAGTAACAGACAACGATGAGGCACTAAAGAAGCTGGGGTCCACAGTGGACTATTTTCTGTTTCATAACCGCGCCATAGCTCAGAGGTGCGACGACTCGGTTGTCCGCTTCCACAAAAAAGACCCCTGCCTGATTCGCCGCTCAAGAGGATACGCTCCTGAACCAGTCCAGATGAAGTTTGTTTCTGATCGCTGCGTCTTGGCGGTTGGCGGAGAACTCAACGTCACCTCCTGCATTCTAACAGGAAATCGGGCGTTCATTTCTCAGCACATCGGCGACGTAGAGAACTTGGAGACCCTCCGTTTCCTGAGAAACTCGGTAGAGCACCTCACGAAATTGACTAACAGCAGGGTCGAAGTTGTTGCCTGTGACCTTCACCCCAAATTCACCACCACAAAATTGGCTCAGGAACTGGGAAGCAGACTTGAATGCCCAGTCGTTCAGGTTCAGCACCATCACGCTCACGCTGCAGCGCTAATGGCTGAATGGGACGTCAATGAGATTGTGGGCGTAATCTGTGACGGCTTTGGCTACGGTCAGGACGGCACCGCATGGGGAGGAGAAGTCCTCTACTGCAACTGGAAAGGCTTCAAGCGCCTAGGTCATCTGGAGAGTCAGCCCATCGTTGGAGGCGACTTGGCAACATACTATCCGTTAAGGATGGCTGCGGGGATACTTCACCGAAAGATGGATGTTACAGAGTGGCTGATGTCGAAGAGCCATCACCTGCCTCACGGCAAAACTGAAGCCGAAGTAATACTTAAACAGCTGGAGAAGGGGTCGACGCCTGAGACTACGAGCTGCGGGAGAGTGCTGGACGCCATCTCAGCCCTACTCGGAATATGTTATGAGCGCACCTACGAGGGGGAGCCAGCCATGAAACTGGAATCCGCCGCCCGTGAAGGCAGAGACAGGTTAAATTTGGCTCCCCGCTACAACGGAAAAGTTCTGGATACCACGTTTCTTGTTCACGAAATCTTCACCAAAAAAGACGGCTTCTCTGCGGCGGATTTGGCGTGCTCAGCCCAATCCTACTTGGCTAGGGGCTTGGCTCAACTGGCTATAGAAGAGGCGGAGAGGCTGCAAGTCAAGCATGTTGGCTTCTCTGGGGGAGTAGCCTACAATGAACATATCACAGCGGCCATCAGAAAAGCTGTTGAAAAGGCGGGCTTCAAGTTTCTTGTTCACCACAAAATTCCTGCCGGAGACGGCGGGACCTCCTTCGGTCAAGCCATCGCTGCAGGCTTCCAGAAAGAGTAATTAGTGTAAAAATGTATCACAGCAAGGCATAGAACAGGATTAGAGTGATGTAGATGAGGTTCTCAGGTTACACTGGCAGAGACATCCTCCTCAGTTTGACAGTTCTCATTGAGTTTTTTTTCATCCTGCAGTTCATAGTAATTAATCAAATCGTGCCTGCTCTAGTGGTCCTTGTTGGTCTCGTAATCCCTTTTTCGCTTGTAGCCATCGAGCGTCGAAAGGAGTTCAGTGAATTCCAATGCAGGAAGTGCAACCACACATTCAAGGTTTCACATCTAAGATTAGCATTAACCATACAGTTTCGAGGAAAAACTCCTGCCCCCGAAGGAACCGCGGCTTACCATCTGAAATGCCCGAAATGCGTTGAAAAATCTTGGCTTGTTCCACTGAAATAGGAAAGTAAAATAGGGCTTAACCAAACTCTAGATAACCCTTGTGCTTCTCTGCAGAGAAAACCAATAGGTTAAATAAAAGGGGAGTTTAGACACTTTTTAGTGCCACAAAAAGTTTCGGAATGTTCCGAACTGGCATGGTGAACATCAGATGTGTCTCGCTATTCCTGCTAAGGTTATAGAAATTCATGGCGACGTTGCCAAAGTGGATTTTGGGCAGGGGGTTGCCCGAGAAGTGAACGTTATGCTGGTGGAAGCTCACGTCGGCGAGTATGTTCTGGTTCACGCAGGATACGCAATCGAAAAGCTGGACCAAAAGGCTGCCGAAGAGAGCCTGAACATGTGGCGAGAAATTTTAGAACAAAGTTAAGGTGTGAACCGTTTTGGCGAACAATAAGGAAGTAATGAAGGGCGAAGAAGTGACCCTAGAAATAGAGCCCGGAACGGACATCATAGAAGTCAACAAGCAGCTCGCCCAGAAGAATCTGAAGCTTATGCGGAAACACAACGTGAAAGCCATCGACATCATGGGGTCTATAGGCGCCGGAAAAACCAGCCTAATCGAAAAACTGGTTCAATCACTGAAACACAAGTATAGAATAGCAGTTTTCAAGGGCGACCTAACCACAACCATAGACGCTGACCGCATCGGGCGTCACGGCGTCAAGGTTGTTACCATCAACACTGGGCTGGAATGCCACTTGGACGCCAACGTTGTCGCAAGGGCTGTGGAAAGAATCAGCCTACAAGACATAGACCTGCTGATTATCGAGAACGTGGGCAACCTAATCTGCCCCGCCGAGTTTCCGTTGGGCACAGAGAAGCGGGTGGTTGTCGTAAGCGTCACCGAGGGACCCTACATGGTGGTTAAGCACCCCTTCACCTTCATGACCGCAGATGTGACGGTTATAAACAAGAAGGACCTAGCCAAGATAATGAAGGTTGACACCGAGCAGCTGAAGAAACAGGCTAAAGAGATAAAGCCAAACATGAAGGTAGCCGTTACCAACGCCCTAACAGGGGAAGGAATAGAAGAACTGATCGAGGCGCTAGAACTATAGTTTTGGGGAGCATACAGACGGTGCATGAGCTTTCCATGACCGCACAAATCGTTGATAGCGTCCTCGAAGAGGCAAAAAAGCAGGATGCTAAAAGGGTCACAGAGGTCCACTTGGTCATAGGCAAACTGACGTTTCTGGGCATCGAGCAGGTTCGCTTCGCTTACAACATACTGGTCAACGACACAATCATGAAGGGCTCAAAGCTGTTCATCGAAGAGAAAGACGGGGTTATAGAGTGCCCAAGCTGCGGCTACAAGGGAGCAATACAATGTGAGGATGACCCCGCCTATCACGTGCCAATCCCAACCCTCCGATGCCCCAAATGCGGAAAAGCAGCAAAAATCCTTGAAGGAAAAGAGTGCACAATAAAACGCATAAAAATGCTCAAGTAGGAAAAAAGGGAACATGCAAACGGCACATAAAGAAGTGGAACAGTTCAGGGACCCAGCCTTAGCAAAGAAGGTTGCGGACCACATCCGAAAGCTTGCCCCACGCCATGAAACAAAGTTTTGTCACGTCTGCGGAACCCACGAGTGGACCATCACACACTACGGACTGCGGTCCCTTCTTCCCAGCAACGTGGATGTTATTGCCGGACCAGGATGCCCAGTCTGCGTGGTTCCAGCAGCCGACATCGACGAAGCCATAGCCTTAGCAAAGAAGGGCGTAACAGTCACCACCTTCGGCGACCTCATCCGTGTTCCCGGCTCAGAAACTTCTCTTCAGGAAACTAAGGCTGCAGGGGGAGACGTACGGATAGTGTACGCTCTAAGAGACGCCATACAGATGGCGGAAAAAGCTCCGGACAAGGAATTCGTGTTTTTGGCTGTCGGCTTCGAAACAACATCGCCATCCACCGCCATCGAAGTGCTGAACAAGCCTCCCGAAAACTTCAGTTTCCTTGTTTCTCACAGGCTGATTCCCCCAGCCATGGAGCTGCTGTTGGGCATAGGAGACCTGCACATTGACGGCTTTATTGCTGCTGGCCACGTTTCCACGATTATAGGGTTGAAGCCCTACGAAGTTTTCACAGAGGCTTATGGGATGCCCACGGTGGTTGCCGGATTCGAGCCCCTGGACGTCCTCTTCGCCATAGACATGCTGCTGCAGCAGCTAAAGGATGGAGTGGCTAGGCTGGAGAACGAGTATAAGCGTGTTGTCTCGTGGGAGGGCAACGTTAAGGCTCAGAAACTGTTGGCTCAGGTGTTCGATGTGGTGGATGGACGTTGGAGAGGACTGGGAAAACTTCCGAAGTCAGCGTTGGCGCTGAAGAAGGAGTTTGAGGCGTATGATGCGCGGAAAAAGTATGACCTGAAAATCGGAAGTTCAAGGGATGTTTTGAAGGGCTGCCTCTGCCACTTGGTTATGGTTGGGAAAATTAAGCCTCCTGAATGCCCCAGCTACCTGACGAGCTGCGTTCCCGAGTCTCCGAGAGGACCCTGCATGGTCTCGAATGAGGGCACATGCAGAATCTGGGCAAAACACAGACTCACTAAGCTGTAGGTAATGTAGGTTTGCAGAAAATAGAAAACCCGAGTTGGGTCTAAGCCCTAGGTGCATGTTAAGCCCGACTAGGACATCGTTTTTGTCGTACGCTTATCGTCAGCTTTTTTGATAAGCGCACTCGATGCCTATACGCATTGCACTTTAGGTATTGTCCAGCCCTTTGAAGCGGAGTCTTCGTCGCATAAAGGTCTTCAGCCGTTTCGACCCATATGCTCTATGCTTCAATGCAATACCAGAGCGTGCTCCCCAACTCGGGTAACATATTATCTAGCGATAGTGCAAGATATAGTTTGTCGAAATATGGAACATCAGGTGAATGGGGAAGCATGTGGTTTTTTAACATTTTTTTGTCAAAAAACTGACTGTTTTCTAACTTGCCCAGCGACCAAGAACATGCAGCATAACGAAGATGCTTATAAGAAGATTCGTGTTGCGTGGGAACAAAATTAGCTCTCAAATCATTGTAAGAACGCGAAAAAATTAGCAGGTTAAACTTAAGATTGAAGTTTACAGTCGGGTGTTTTTTGCGAATCTGCCGTCATCCCTGCTTGAATGCATTTTGCCAATTTTCCCTGTTAGCCAGCCGATTTTTTCTGCTTTTCTTTGATCAAAATCTGGAACAAAAGGCTTGATGTCCAAAAGTGGGGTTCCATCAATTATATCTACATCCTGTATGTGCAGTATGTTTTTTTCTTTTTTAGTGAGGCGCACAACCGATACGCCAACAGGATTCGGTCTTGAAGGCGCACGAGTAGAAAACACTCCATGGAGTTCATCATCCATAAAGGGTTTAACAAGCAGCGAATACTCTTGCGCCAGATGACAGTGATAAACCAGAATCAGATGCGAAAAACCCTCCACATCCCTTAAACCTTCCACATATTCTTCGGCAACCTCAACGTAGCCGTTAACCTCTTTAGCAGCCGCAGACTGTATCGGAACATCCTGAGGCGCCCTAAAAGGAGAATGAACAACCCCAATCGGCCTGTAAACAACCTCACTCATCCAACTCAACCCAAAACACTATCCGCTAGAAAATCAACGCACCAACTTTTCTGACTTTTGGTACACAAGAACCAAACTTTAGCCTCAAAACCCAACGTTTGCTAACTTGGCTCGCTTTTATCGCTCACTTATTTGTGACAAACATTATATCTTCATATAGTAATAGAGAACCGAGATTCTGACGAGTCCTAGAAGATCTATCTCAACTGGTGATAATGTAGGCATCCGATACGAACAGCACATAAATCAACTGCTCAAAAACAAAGGCTTTCAACCCAAAACGACTATATCTGCTGGTGCTACAGACAGCCCCAACGGATTTGTTAAACATAAATCTATCCAGTTTCCTATCGAAGTAAAGAAAGATTTGTCTGCAGATTTCGCTCAAATCGAATTGCGTTGGGACATAAATAAGCGATTTCTTATTCTAAACGAAGCAAGAACAAAGAATTCATAACGATTCTCCACAAAGAAAAATTCTTGGACGAAATTAATAGCAGATGGAAGGGAGCACCTAGGAAATTTACCAAAACCGTTCTCACAACAAATGATAGACACCGAGATTTAGACGAATTCCCAGACATAAAGCGAGAGATTGACGCAAAGTTAATAGAACAATTCTAAAATTTGAAGAGCCCGCCAATCCACTATATTCAAGTTGGCGGTTACGGGTTCTTTTATATGGGAAAGGATATTGCAGGATTGGACATTCCTAGATTAGTTGGAAACGGAATTTTGCGTGCAAGAGTAAAGACCAGAAATTCGAGAAAAAACAGGTATGGATTTTTG
>Ga0307434_1001120_pt1 | contig 15050 bp, 14 predicted proteins | sample SalMarWE160220MG_FD_202156 | JGI IMG/M metagenome (GOLD analysis project Ga0307434, IMG submission 202156) | Salt marsh sediment microbial communities from the Plum Island Ecosystem LTER, Massachusetts, United States - WE1603-220 | ecosystem: Environmental > Aquatic > Marine > Intertidal zone >... | reverse complement strand
CTGGATTCAAAACAATGGCGCCGTAAGGACACGCCTTTATGCACCAGCCGCAACAATCGCACTTATCTTCATTCACCATTATAACGCCAGTCTCAGATTGAGTGAGACAGTCTAATGGGCAAGCAGTTACGCATGGGGGGTTTTCGCATAGCCTACATACTGTGGACATGTTGACAAGCCGATACAATCGAAGTATCTTTATTCTGGAACGCTGAGGATTGTATACATTTTCTCTTTTTAATGCACATACAAGTTCGCAGACTCCGCAACCTGTGCATTTCTCAAGATCAGCGGCAACAAATTTTCTTTCAGTCACTTTCGATTCTGTTAAGACCTGCATCTTTAATCTCCCCTCAGTAAACCGTGAAGTTCAGGGAATTCTGTGAACAGGTCTTTTTTGCGTCCTCGTTTATTCTTACGATTCCTGTAAGTTTCAGCATTTTTTGTGTGTACACCCTTTTTGCCGTAAACATTTTCCAATTTAGATCCGCAGTAGGGACAAAAGTTGAAGCGGTCAGGAAACGTATTGTGACTGCATCCAAAGGGACATTCCATCAATCTACATCATCTCATTTTGATGTTTCTGGGACTTTTCACTGCATTGACTGCAGGGGCTTATGCACCACGCGGTTGCAGCACCAGAAGTACATTTTACATCATCCAGTAGTATTGGTGCCCTGTTGTGTAAAATTTGGGTTAGATATTAAGGATAGTTTGAAGATTTAGTCACAGCAAATGTTACCATTTAATATTGGATGCAACCATGTTTTTTCGATAGCAAACGTCAGTCACCCAAAATGTAACTCATATCTACAGAAAAGGAAGATAATGAGGACGTACCCGACATGCCAATGAACCTGCCCATAAACATTCAGAAGATCAGCTTTTCAGTATAGCATACGCACCATGTGTTTTATCAAAAGTTCTAGGCACTCTAGATGGCATCCAAGCAGCGACAATTACACTGTAAAGGCAGCTAAGGAACCTGAAGACACCAAAAGACTGCTCGAGATAGGCTTGAATGTGCCTGCGAAAGACGGATAGGCTTTTCTAAGGAAACGTAAATAAACACGTTGTCTCAAAAGTGGACGAGAGCACTCCAAAAGTGGCCGGGATGAGGTAGTCTGGTAGCCTATAGGTCTGTGGAGCCTAGCGCCCGGGTTCAAATCCCGGTCCCGGCCCTTCTAAAATACAAGTCTAGAAACACTGCAGGATGTTTGCTGTGTCAGGGTGGGTGTACAACAGAAAGGTTTAGTTTGATGTGTTTCATATTTCATGCGGGCCGATAGTTCAGTCTGGAATGAATGCCTGACTTGCATTCAGGAGGCCGCGGGTTCAAATCCCGCTCGGTCCACTTTGACATAAACTCGCTACATTCAGAGAAGATTTTCAATGCTTTGTGGTCAATGAAGAAAGACGGGTTAGCTGAATCTACAATAAAAGTTACTGACAGAAGATTGCGTATGATGGCTAAGTGTGTGGACTTGGATGAACCCGAAAAGGTTAGGGAATATTTAGCAAAGAAAGAGGGAAAGAACAGTTACATTGAGGGTCTTGTGGATTCTTATGACAGGTATGCAAGATATAATGAGATAACTTGGAGTAAGCCTTTGATTAAGCGTTCAAGTCAGCCGCCTTATGTGCCAACTACGGAAGAGGTCACTATCTTGACTACTGACGCGGGAAAGAAGTATAGTCTAATCTTGAGCATTTTCAGAGACACTGGAATGAGACCTATCGAAATGGAACGTGCTAAACTGAAGTGGTTTGATTTAAGCAGAGAATCCGTTAATGTTGAAACGGCTAAGTATGGAGCTGCAAGAACTCTTACATTGAAAGCTCAAACTGTAGCCATGTTAAGGGAATACTTAGCTAAACACAATTTCGGGTTAAACGACAACCTTTTTCCTAAAGTCAGGACCATGAGAACAGCATTTCAGAGGATAAGACAGAGAACAGCCACTAAGCTGCAAAAGCCTGAATTGTTGAGGGTTACCCTGTATAGTCTGCGTCACTATTACGCTACAATGCTTTATCACCGAACAAAAGACATCTTGCTGGTGAAAGCGAAGTTGGGTCATAGACGGCTTGAGAACACTTTGATTTACACGCATTTGATAGCCTTTAAAGATGAAGAATACACGGTCAGGGCTGCTAAATGTGTAGCTGAAGCCACTAACTTGATAGAGTCAGGTTTTGAGTATGTAACCGAAATGGATGGGGTTAAGCTGTTCAGAAAACGGAAATAGCTCTTTCATTTTCCCCTCTTTTTTTGTAAGTTTTCTGTATGCTATAAACATCAGATTAAAATAACGACTCCTTCAGCGTTTGTCTTGAATCCATATTTTTTGATTAGACGCTTTTCCTCCGCTTCCCTCTGATCCTCAGTCAAATCCTCTGGAAGTCTGCTGATGTCAATAAGAAAACCTGACGCCTTTTTTGCCTGTTCAGCCCCGTCAGGTTGTCCATTAAGACCTGCTTGCTGTTTCAGAGTTTCCACGTCCTTTCTGATTTTGTTTATTGCTGCCATTTCTGTTTCACCGCCATTTTCAGCTCATCCACTTCTTTTTTTATTCTCTTCTGCATACCCTTTAACAACTTCCTGTGCGACTTCGCGCTGCTCTTCAATGGTTAACTGTTTTCTAAGTTCTTCCACTCTTTTTAATGAAGCAATTATTTCTTCACTGCGTTGTTTCCATTCAGGCTCTTTAAGAGGGGTTTGTGTATGTTTTCTGATAGTATCTACATCTTTTCTGATCTGGTTTACTTTTGCCATTTACTTCTCACTTCCGCCTTGAGTTCCTCTACCTCTTTGCTTAACTCTTCAAGTTCCTCATTTCTGACAAGTTCACCATAGACCTTCACTGATTGGATGATTAGCCTTCCCCATTTTATGCGGCTTGAATCCGACTTCTTTTCGTAGCAAAATTTTTTCTCAGAGACGCTTAGAACAGTGTCTAAAATGCTTTTCAGCTTTGAATTATCGTTCTTTTCAAGCAAGTTTTCCGCGTCAACTACCTGTATTTGCCCGCTCATGTTTTAGTTGACCTCGCTCACGGTTATTCTGGATTTCCAGTCTACGCCAATAAGTAGCTGCTCAACCTTGATTATGCGGAAGTAGTCTACTCCGTCAGTCATAAGATCGCCCTGACGATATCTTGCATCGCCCTCCACAACAAACGGTTCAACCGTTATGGGAGGGTCCTTCTTTGATGCTATAATTGCGTCGCCCTTCGCCTTACACTCCGCATCACGCATCAAAAACATGTCGATTATAGGCTCAGCCTCACATATACCATATTTTTTGATACTTGTTGAATCTTTGCTGACGTCCTCGATGTTGCTGAATGAGCTGCCAGCAAGACGCAAATCGTCAATCCCAAATCCAGTACCGTTACTATCTTCTATTCTGAAGCAGATTTGAGTTACTTGAGTCCAGTCTGGAGAACCTGTTTTCTTCCATACACCATTAGGGTTGTCGTCCTCATCATAGGTTGCGTCTTCGCCGAGGGTTAACTCGAATTGTTTCCAGCCGCCAGCCAAGCCAAACAGTTTCAGTCCAGAATAGAACTTGTTGTCGTTGTCTGGAGCCCACAACTCAACCCGTGCAACCTGCGCCGGGAACGTCTGGGGGTGACGGAATCGCCAGAACTGCAAAATCTGATGCTTACGCTTGCCGAAGATGTACCAGTTGTCGCTGATGTTCCTTCTGAAGGTTGCCTTGTTTGCTGAGTATTCGCACCATAGAAAGTATGTGCCCTCTTTCGGGGTGTAATAGTAGGGTTCACCGCCTTGCATGAAGAACAGGTCGGTTTCTGCACTTAGGTTTCCGTCGTCAACAGTCCAGCCTTCAGTTGATTCTGTCCAGATTTCGTCTGTGGGGAACTTTTTTCCTGCCGCGCCATAAACAAGCTGACGGTTCACTATTCTATGCGGGTCTATGACCTTCACCGCGGATTTTAGAGTCGGTGACACGGGGCAGACAAAATCTTGGCTTTCTCTGAGGTGACCGACAAGACATCCTGATGGGGTCTCGTAGATGTCGAAGCCGATCTTAGGCGGGTCGTCAGGATTAGATGCCTTCTCCGCGATTTCCGGTATAACATTGAATGGTTTCACTTCGTCGTACTCAACTGAGTGAGTGGAAGCTAACCTGTCGTCCGTGTCTCCGTAGGGACCGCCATCGTCAAACCAGCCCACGCCATGAGGATACTTAGACAAGTAACCGCACAGGTCAAGGGTGTCCTCTATGATTGTCTGCGCCTCTTCGTCTTCGTACAGCTTGTACACCAGCGCGGGAGAGGCGAACAGTTCTGAGGCGTGACCGTGAAGCTTCACAATCACGTCTGCAGCGTTGTAGGCATAGTAATTCTGTTTGATAGAAGATATTTTGCCGCCGAAAATTTTGTTATCTAAGTCTGTGAGAGACTCTTCGTCTCGGCTTGCCCAGATTATGCCGTATCCGCAGTCGTCCAAGTTCAGGTACTGGTCGCCCAAATCGAGAAAGTTGCTTAATGTAACCGTTGCGCCGTTCACCTCGTCGTTGAGTAGACTCTTCGTGACCGTGAGTCTGCCTTTCAGATCTGCACTTGAGGGAAAGAAGGCTTTCTTGCATATCACCATGTAATCGACTGTGATTGTGTCGTCTGGGCTTCCCGTACAGTAGATTCGTAGCCCCTTGATGTTGCCCTCTTCAATGAACTCTGTCAGGTCCTCGATGTAGAATCTTTCTGCTTCTGTGCCCGTGTAAACTGTAACCCATGCGCTTGTGTCTGATCGCTGAACTTGGACGATAAAATTGGTTGCGCTGAAGCTTGTGACTCTGCCAACAAGCACAGGATAATCTACGGTGCTAAAGCTGTCAAAAGATGCGGTGAGAAACTGCTCTGTTTCGCCCGTCTGAACAGTCAAAACTGCAGAATCAGCTTGATTGCTCAATCCAGCCGAAGGCGAACCCGCCCAATCTCCCTTCAGGAAGTGATCCCAAAACGCATGAACCACACGCGACGAAGAGTCTGTGTAGGTGGGGCACTCCACAAAAAACTCCACGTTCACCTTAACGGGAAGAACCGTACTCATTCTAGTGTTTCCCTCCTAGGTAACGTGATCTTAAACACTGTTTCTTTTCGGTGGGGTTTGTTGACTGTTTCAGCATGGTTTCACTCAAGTTTTATGTTCCTCCTTTTTTGCGTTGAATTCTCTTTTACACGTGATGTGGCATGGGATGCCGTCGATGTTGGTTAGGCTGTCTGGGTTGGAGACCGGTTTTCTGCAGATGAAGCACACAGGGTATTTGCCCTCAGAAAAGTAGTGGCCGATGTTTGAGGGGTCGGGTTTCTGGGCGTGAACACTGTGAATACTGTGAACACTTTCTAGGGGTATGGGGGGTGTGTCCTCTTCGATGCCGTAAACCTGCAGCAGATAGGAGAGGCGATCCTTGTCTATGAGCCAGCCGTTACCGTTTCGCGTATGCACTTTTTCAAAGCCTAATCTGCGAACCAAATAGCCGATGCTCTTCGTTTTCCACGTTTCTTTCTCTTCTCGGCTTTCATTGAACTTCTCAGCTAAAACTTTGGTTAAAACAACATTCTTTTCGTCTTTTAGATTGTTTTTGGACAGTATTTCCAGAACCTCAGCCTCTTCGCTTGCCTTTTCCTCAGAACTCCTCATTTCGCTGAGATTCTGGGCGTATTTCACAAGCTCCTCTCTGCCGTGATTTGAAACTGCAAGCAGCGGAGTGAAAAGCTCGTTGAGTCTCCCGTCGGCAAAATCAAGGGAGGGTATACCTTCTAAAAAGAGTTCACGTTGTTCACCTTGTTCACGCTCTGCTAAGGTGTAGAGTCTCCAGCCAAGCAGCTTATTCCTCAGCTCGGTTGCTCTTTTTTCGTCAACGAACCGGTTAACCTTCCGTTTCGCCTTCAGCATCTTAACCATCAAACATCTGGATTCCAGCGCTTTGCGTAGCCCCTGAGTTCCAGCCAGCGCCTTGAAGCCGAAAACATCAAAACTCTCCAGCTCTGTGCCGTCTTGAGTCACCTTCGCACGGAAGGCGTATTGCCCTTTCCGGTAGCCGCTGTTTAGGAGACCCACCACCTCAACCTTTGTTTGCTGATTGTAAATTTCGGTTTCATCTAGCAGAACTGTTGGGTGCCACAGGTCGCACACGCGGAACAGGGCGGCGGGAGTTATGTTTGACGCTAGGATCCCCCTGTAGCAGAGCTGATGAATGGTCTCTAAGCCTCTGGTTTTTCCTGAAGCCACTGGACCATAAAAGAATATGTAGGGCACAACTGTCCAAAGCTCTCTTAGCCAAGTGGATAGAACCCAAGCGGTCAAAACCTCATAGAGTTCTCGGTCTGGAAGAAACAGGTGATCGTAAATGAAGCTGCGGACCTCAGTCCAAAGCTCATGGGAGCTGTTATACGGTTGTGGTTCTGCTGCAAGGGGCCAGGGACACCGCTCTAACGGCTGAAAGGTGTCCTCTCCAAAATGAAAGACAGGAGTCTCCTCAAAATTTTTGCCATACACATATTTTCCGTCTGCTATTTGCTCAAAGATGGTACCGTTTTCTGCGAAGCCAGGGCTATGCTTAACTTTCTCCTCTTCTTTCTTTTTGCCTTTTTTTGGCTGAAAAAGTTCACAAGCCGGATCAGTAGATAAACAAGCGTTCAGGTTGTCCTTATGGCTTTTATACTCGGCTCTGGGGCATACTCCCCGTTTGAGGTGGAACTTGCAGTCTCCGCACACCTTAGCTGTCACTGATTTGTCTCCCATTAATGACTAGGCTTTCTTCCAATAGTTTCGTTGTCGCTGAATAACCAATAAAAAAGACCTGCATGGGTCAGTTTTCCGTCATGCGCCTTAAGGTCATTCACCAAATTGATGTAATCGGCGGTGGGTTTCGGCTTCTGTTGGGGCGCCGGAAACCTTTCATAAATTCCGGACGGACCGCTTGCTCTAATCCACTTCAGATTTTCGGGGTTGTAGTAAGGTTCTTTGACGCCTTCCGGAGTCATTTTGTCTAGGGCTTCGGCGGCTGCATCTCTGATTTTGACTAGGAACTCAACGAACATGTTTTCAGCGGTCATATCGTTCACTCCTTCGGCAGCTTCTCAATTATGTGGTCAATCTGTTTGATAACGTCCTCTATCATGGATTTTGGAACTTTAACAAAATCACCGCTCATTCTGGAGCCCCCTTGAGCTTTTCGCGGATCAACATGCGGATGAAGCCGCTGCGGTCTATACCTTTCTTTTTGGCGTTGATGTCGAGTTGTTCAACGATTTTGGTGTCTTCTCGGAACGACACCATCTTAACATCCAAGTTTTTCGTCTCCCATATTACCTTGTAGGAAAGTTTAATACATACATTCCCGTGTACACTAAGTGGAAGAGGGGTACCTTGATGGGAATAACCAACATGAACTCTCGGGAAGCCACAAAAACCGCGATTTTGAAAAGTCTACTTGACGGAAAGAAGTATAGGGGAGAACAGATCGTAGACGCAGTTAACCAATCAAAGAAGACGGTGTACAAGTACCGCACCGAACTTGTAGAGGAGGGGTTGGTTGAAATGCCGCCTATAACTCCACGAGACAGACGCCCAAAATATAGAATCACGGACAAAGGAAAAACATACTTTGTTAATCAATTAGCCAAAGATTTGATGACAACATGCCAGAGTTTCGAGCAGACCCTGAAACAATTGCAAACTCCAAAAAACTTGGAGAAATTCAGAAAGGCGTATTTAGAAAGCGAAAAAGATTTTGATGAGAAATATAATGCAATAAAGCTTCCTACTAGCTCAGAGGAATTCTCTGCTAGCTCAGAAGAACTCTTCAACCAACTTATGTCCTATGCAAAAGAAACAACCTCGGGTATTCTTATCGGCGTTGTTCGCGAGGCTTACCGGCTGTGGGTCGATGTGACAGGAAAAGGAAAAGGTGAGGGCGCCATTATCGGCTTCAACGAAGACGGCAGCTTCTATTTTGACACGTATAGCGAGTTTATTAAAGGCGGTCTAATAAGGGAGGGGCAACCTATGGATTGGGCTGTTGTGAAGGCTGTTTTTTGTGTGGACAAAAACAAAGAGGGGCGTGAGGTTTAGAGCCTCTTCGTAGGCTGCAACACGAAGAGTTTTTATATCCCTAGACGACTCTTCGTAGAGTTATGCGAAGAGTCTCATACCCTAAATTAACCCAAAACAGATATGTTTCTCTTTGTATTATTCTAAGTTAACAGGTGTATTGATGGAAGATGGTTCGAATAGCGGTTCTCGACGAAGAACGATGTGAATCCAAACGTTGCGGTAGACCATGCTATCGCTTCTGCCCGCCAGTGAGAAACAAGATTGAAGCCATCATATTCGAAGGCGACAAGCCTCAGATCGTGGAAAGCCTATGCGTAGGATGCGGTATCTGCGTGAGGAAATGCCCATTCAAAGCCATCTCCATCGTCAACTTGGCGGATGAACTGGACGAAGAGTGCAGCCACCGGTTCGGACCCAACACCTTCAAACTCTTTCGGCTCCCAACACCCTCCCCAGGCGTAGTTCTGGGTCTTCTGGGACAAAATGGTATAGGAAAAACCACTGCACTCCACATTCTTTCCGGAGAAATCAAACCGAACCTAGGAAAATATGGTGAACCTCAAGAGTGGACGCAACTGATTCAACATTTCCGTGGCTCAACCCTTCAGGAATATTTTCAGAGACTAAGCGAAGGAAACATGAAGGTTGTGCACAAACCCCAGTATGTAGACCGGATATCTCGGGTTGTCTCTGGCAAGGTAGGGGAGCTTCTTGAAAAAGTCGACGAGCGGAACAAGTTGGGTCAGCTTACCGAAAAGCTTCAACTTGAAACCATCTGGAACCGAAACCTGAAGGTTTTGAGCGGGGGAGAACTTCAGCAGGTGGCTGTCGCCGCCTCTATCTGTCGAGAAGCAGATGTCTACCTCTTCGACGAGCCTGCCAGCTATCTGGATGTGAAGCAGCGGCTACAGGTTGCCAGGGCTATTCGAACACTCAAACAGGACGGAAAAACAGTTATTGTTGCAGAGCATGACTTGGCGATTCTCGATTATCTGTCCGATCAAATCTGCATTTTTTACGGTAACCCCGGAGTTTACGGGGTAGTCTCCCATGTCCACGGAGTGAGAGTTGGAATAAACATTTACCTTGAAGGCTATATTCCTGACGAGAACGTGCGATTCAGAAAAGATTCTATAATCTTTCACGTGAAGCCTCCATCCGCCGGATTGACCGTGGGCGAACCACTGCTGCAGTGGAATGAAATTAAGAAATCCTTCAAGGAGTTTGAGTTTCAGGCGGTGCCGGGGGAGGTGAAACGGGGCGAGGTAGTTGGAATATTTGGACCCAACGGGATTGGAAAAACTACCTTTGTGAAGATACTTGCTGGAATAGAGGAGGCAGATTCTGGAGAGACATCCGCTGAGGAGGGACTAAAAGTAAGTTATAAGCCCCAATACATTTCGCCTAAGTATAAGGGAACCGTTGAAGAACTGCTGAAAGAGACGGCTGAAAAAGAGTTTGAAACAAGTTTGTATAATAGTCAGATTCTTCAGCCCCTCAAAATGCAGCTCCTCCTCGACCGCGACGTAACTGAGCTCAGCGGAGGGGAAATTCAGAGAGTTGCCATCGCCGCGTGCCTATCTCGAGAGGCGGAGCTGTATCTTCTCGACGAACCGAGCGCCTATCTGGACGTTGAAGAGAGGCTTTCTGTGGCTCGAACGATTCGACGGGTAATCGAAAACAGAAAAGTAACGGCTTTCGTGGTGGAGCATGATGTGGTGGCACAAGATTTCATAGCTGATCGCCTCATGATTTTCACTGGAGAATCTGGAATACGTGGTTTTGCTAATCCGCCAACAGACCTTCGTAACGGCATGAACAGCTTTCTCAAGGACATGACAATCACCTTTCGAAGAGACCCTCAAACGAAACGACCAAGAGTGAACAAGGAAGATTCTAGGCTAGACCGAGAACAAAAGAAGATAGGCGAATACTACTACCTAAGCACCGAAGATTAGCGGATTGGCTTTTTGGCTAGTCTCCGCTTGTAGATGCTTAATGCAACTGTAAGTGTGACAAGTAGAAGGGTCATGAGCGTCCATGAGGGAAACTCTGGGATTACTTCTGTTCCCTCAATTCTGACGATGTTGCTGCTGTGAGGGTAGTTGAATGATAGGAAACTATGTGAAGCGTTTGATTGCTCATCAAACACTAATGGTTGGGACTCGCCAGCAAAAACGGAGTATTGTCCCGCCAGCAGATCCTTTGGGATGGTGACATTACAGAATCCCATTGTCCCTGACGACCCCTCAGTGCTGAAAGTTATTTGTTTAAGCGACTGGTTGAACATGAAATCTGTTACTGTAAGGTTGCTTTGAACTTGAACATTATATGTTTCATTGTCCCATGTTCCTGCATTGAAAACTTGGATTGCGGGAGTTCCGATGGCATACAGGTTTCCGTCATTGGATCCCACGAAAAGTAGTCCATCGGAAATTGCCGGAGATGATTGAACAGCGCCTTCAGTCTTGTAGCTCCAAATAATGTCCCCATTGAAGACATCTAGAGCATAAACATAATTGTTGTCGAGTCCAAAGTAGACTTTTCCGTCTGCTACCGCAGGTGAAGAAACAGAATATTCACCGTCCAGTGGGCAACTCCATTTCACGGTTCCATTCTCTGCATCTAAGGCATAAGTGGCGCTGCTTGTTGGAATATAGACTGTATTGTAGGCAAATACAGAAGAAGCCTCAGTTACGCCGTCTAATTGACATTCCCAACCTCTCATTCCAAACTCGTTTAATCCAAAGATGGTGCTGCTGCCATTGATGTTCACAGTAACAACGAACATTTTTCCGCCGCCGATTGTTGCTCCACTCTTAACTGTTCCAATATCACTTGCTGCCAAAGTAACCCAAAAACGTCCATAACCATTTTTTACTTCAAATCCGTCTACTCCAATTTCTGTTCCTCGTAACGCGACAGCAACTATTAGCCCGTTATCGTAGGTGAGGGGCGCAATTCCTTTAGCGTGAGGAATTGCTTCACTGTAAAGGCTTACTCCAACTGCTTCATTGAAGGCAAACACTGTTTGCTTTCCATTCACGAACACCCTAGAACCCACGATTAATGGAGCCCCGAAACCTGCCTCTTCTCCAAGCGATTGATTCCAAGCCTCCAATCCCGTGTACATGTTAATTGCATAAAGGGTTCCAGAAGCGGAAGTAATGAAAACCTTGCCATGAGCAACTGTCGGAGAATTAACGTCTGTGCCTATCCAGAAATCCCATATTTTTGCTCCATTGGTTGCGTTAACCGCGTAGAGGTATCCGTCAGTGGAAGCTACGAAGACCATTCCTGCAGATGCAACTGGAGAAGACGTGATTGGTCCACCTGTCTGGAACTTCCAATACGTTTGGTTACTGTCTGGAGCAGGACTCTCCGTGTAACCTGTCCTTCCTTCATCGCCCTGAAGGGTACTCCACTCAAATGAGTTGGTTACTGCTGCTTGTGCAATGTTAATGCTTGAAACAGAAACAAGCAGTGAACAAAAAATAAATAATATAACAAACCTTGCTGGGAACCCCTTCATGTTACACCCTCGCGTCTTTTGTTCTGTGTAGTTTTCGTCTGTAAATGACCGCTACCGCTAGGACAACAACTAGCATAATCAGTAGGTGTGTCCATGATGGAAACTCTGGGATTGTAACGGGTTCCATGAGTGGATAGCGGTCAATGTTGTTTTCGTTGATGTAGAATGGTGTGTCTCCTATTCCCGAACTGCCTACTTCTGATGCGTTAGGATACCGTGTGATATAGTCGCTCCAGTAGTTTCCTGCTGTGCCGTTGTCCCAAACATTACCATGTCCAGGCTGCGTTCCATCCATTGACCACAAACCTGAAATAGATACTTGTAGTCCTTCTCCCTTTGCATTGTTGTTAACGAAGCTGTTGTGATAGATTACGTTGTTGTTTTGGTTCCCTGTGAGTTGCATTCCCCAATCGCTGTTTTCAGTAATCATATTCCCAATTATGTTGTTGTCGAAAGAATCATCGATTAAGATGCCGATGACGTTTTTTGCTATATAATTATCAGAGACACTGTTGTCGTTTGTGTCAAACCAGAGCTTGATGCCGTTGCCGTTTCCTGTTATGGTGTTTCCGATAATTATGTTATCTTGGGATTCGAAGAAGATTATGCCGTTCTCAGTGTTGTTTGTTATCGTGTTTCCGTCAATGTCTGTATTACGAGACCCCCATAAATGGATACCATCCACAGTGTTTGCTGTTACACTATTTCCAGAAATAACATTGTTCTCTGAAGCCCCAGTGAAGTAAATGCCATTCTCATTGGTTGTTATGTTATTTGAAGATATGTTGTTGTTTGAAGAAGCTTGACCTCTTATGCTATAGCCGTTGTTTGCTAAGTTGTTTCCGGAAATGATGTTGCTGGAAGACTCGTAGATATAGATGCCATTGCCCGTGTTCGTTATATTGTCCTTAGTTATTGTCGAGTCCGTTGTGGAAAACAGTATCACTCCTTGTCCGTTGTTGGCAAGATTCAAATTTTGAACTGTTATGCGTGTGCAGTTCACGAGGGCTACATATCCGGCGTCAGATGGCACAGTCCTGTCTCGTTGGTTGACCCAGTAAATTATTGGTTTTCCGTCAACCGTGTTTGAAACATCAACATCATTTGCATACTCGCCCTGAACTCCAAAATTGCGTGTGTTATTGTTCATGCTGTTGTTTCTAAGCACGTTGTTAGAGGAGGAACTGATGTAAATGCCGTACTCATTGTTTGTCACTGTGTTACCTGAAAGATTGTTGTTTGAGGAAGTCATTCCCATATAAGGTTCAGCAATGAGCCTGATGCCGTAGAAGAAGTTGCTAATTTTCATATTCCTAACCGTTATTCTGTTCCGGTTTAGAATAAAAATCCCAGTAGAATTTCCATTTCCTATGAGAGAGTAGCCTCCCCCATCAATCACAACGTTATCACGTTCAAATGCGATGGTGTATCCAACAATGTCATCCGTGAAAGTGTAAACATTTCCATCTCGCTGAATCGGCGCCGTTGACGGATCAACGCTGCCATCACTCCTGATAATAAACGCTGGTTGAGGAATCTGCATTGGCATAAAATTTGCTTCTGCTAACCTAACGAACTGCACTCCAACCAGTGCCGAAGACAAAAGCACCGCAACAAAAGCGGTGGTTAACACCTGTTTCTTATCCATTTCTAATCTCCATTCTTCTTACGACGGAAAGTTTTTGTTTTCGTCGCCTGAGAAGTTTTAGTGACAAGTATTCATCTATTGAAGACACGGCTTCTGTTTCAGCAACTGTTGATGCCGATTTTTCCAACTTAAAGCCTCTAACAATTCATTTTATGACTGAATATCCATAAAAGGATTTTTGTCAAGGTTTCTTGACCTATGAATGATGCATTTTAGTCAAGATTTCTTGACCAACAGTTGCCTTACGAGATTTTATCATAACCAGAAGGTAAGGTATGTTCCAAAGCACTTGAAGCGGTTTTTGCCAGCGGTTTCAGTTCAGCAGTTACATGTATAGCATTTCGTACTGATGACGGCTTTTATCGAATAAAGAGAAGAAATTATGGCTGTGTTATGTCTGTTGGCTGCGTTTCGGTTTGGTTGAAATCGTCTATTTCGTTGAACAAGTTATCGGTCTGATTTAGGAGCATGCTTTCCATTTTTCGTATTCGATCTATTTGCGGTGCATCTTCGGTATCAAGTGTTTGCTCACAGGTAACAACAGCAAACTCCACAACAACGCAGGCAAGTATTACCGCAGAAGTTACAAAAAGCATTGCTGCTACGCTTGTCTGCATTCCCACACACCTTCAATATAAAACACGTATTGTTTTATATTATACGTTATTCTAATTCGAAACCTATTCTTAATCCAAGGCTATTCCAGTTTTCAAATTAAGTCAAAAAAAGGACATAAAACATGGCAGACTTGACCGTGTAAGAAAGGCGAAACTGTAATATTGGAAGCTAATAAATTAATCAGCAACAAGAAAAGGGTGCGTCTCTTATGTCTGCAGATTGTTTCGAATGCGAAGTCATGGACTGGAACCTGTTTTACAATTTAGCTAGGCAAGTGGCAAAGAAAATTAACGGTTCAGGCTACAAACCTGACCTGATAGTTGGTTTAGCTCGGGGAGGCTGGGTTTTAGCTCGGATTCTCTGCGACTTAATAGGTGTCAAAGACCTTGTAAGCCTAAAGGTTGAGCATTGGGGCGTAACAGCAACACCAGACGGAAAAGCTAAGCTGAAGTATCCATTAAAGGTCGACTTGAATGGAAAAAACGTGCTAATTGTAGATGATATAACAGATACGGGTGAAAGCATGCGCGTAGCAGTTGAGTACATCAAATCTTTGAAACCATCCGAGATCAGAACCGCTGCCCTGAGACATATAACCCGCTCAAAGTTTATGCCAGACTACTTTGGCGAGGAGATAAGTTGGCGATGGGTGATATTCCCTTGGAACTTCACAGAGGATATGTGCAATATTGTTCCGAAGGTCTGCGCGCGCCTATCAGTGAGCCCTGATGGTGACGTTGACATTGCACAAATCAGGAATGAACTTGAGCAATTCTACACGATTGACACAACTGAAGAAACGGTAGCTTATGTTCTACGAGAACTTAAACGGCGAAACCTCATTCAGGACAACACAAAGAAATAATCTTGACGTTTAGAAATTCAAGATTAACAGATGTTCCAAATTAGATTAGAGCGTCTTTCAGGGCTGAGCCACATTCGCAATTTCTATCTTCAGGTATCTGGGGAATAGCCTCAAGAATCAACTTTTTGAAATTTTGGTTACTCTGCTGTATTGTTTCTACTACTTCTTTCGTGGACACGGGCTTTTCAGCCCACACATCATAGTCAGTAACCATGGATATGGGGACGTAACACAATTCCGCTTCCCTAGCCAAGACGCACTCAGGATATATGGTCATTCCTATGATATCCGCTTTCCAC
>Ga0307434_1001118_pt1 | contig 15067 bp, 15 predicted proteins | sample SalMarWE160220MG_FD_202156 | JGI IMG/M metagenome (GOLD analysis project Ga0307434, IMG submission 202156) | Salt marsh sediment microbial communities from the Plum Island Ecosystem LTER, Massachusetts, United States - WE1603-220 | ecosystem: Environmental > Aquatic > Marine > Intertidal zone >... | reverse complement strand
TCAAATATTGAAATGTAATATCAAAAAGTAGATAGAAAAAAGTTACTGATATGGGGAATGACAGGAATATTAAAAAGCGTCTTTTATGTATTCTTAGTCTGTAACTCGGCTTACAGGCTAACTCCAACTATTTTTTATCTTATAAGCCAGCTAAATAGGGTATATTTCTTGAGATATCCTTACAGTTTTTACACTGCACAGGCTTAATTGTACAGATTTAATTATACAGGCGAGAAGAAATTTTTCAATTTATTTTTTCTATTTAGTACAAGAATTATTTTAAGAAAAATTCTATTTGTCAGACCATTATTAAATAAGACTATCTAATTCTTCTTTATCTAATCCTGCACTTTTTAAAATTGCAAGGCAGGTACCTTTCGGCAGATCTTTTTTGTGGAATGGTACAACAACTCTTATTTTTGTTTTTGGCAAGTAATAAATATGGTGGCTGCCTTTTATCCTATCCAGTATAAAGCCTTTGGATTTAAGTATCTTAATAATCTTATTTGGTGTAATTGAGGGTAGTTTAGGCATTTGTATCAACTGATAGAGTGTATTCTAGTATATTTTCTTCAGTAGGTATCTCTTCACCATGAGCTTTTAAACTTTCAATATATAGTTCAATTGCTTCTTTAGCTTTTTCTATTGCTTCATCAAGTGTATCGCCATATGTAATGCAGCCTAGTAGAGAAGGTACAAAAACTGTAAATCCTCCTTCAGGTTCTTTTTTTAAAAGAATTTTGTAATTTAATACTTTCATATCTGTGTATATTTAAATGATTTTTTAGTAATCATATTATGCAATTGTTTTTATTAAAAGTAAAATGTAAAGTTTTAAGATAAATACTACTCTTTAAAAATTTATATTTTGGACTAAAAAGAAAGAGATTAAGACAGGGTTATGGGGAGCTGTATAATGTAAAGGTTGATGATATGGATATGCCTTCTGACTGTATTGAAAATTATTTAGAATTTAAAGACGAAGAACCTCAAGTTATGGCTCATAAATATATTGAAGATATGACCAAAAAGTATGGAGATTATAAAAAGGTGCCTATACATAAAAACAAAGTTTGAATTTAAGAAAATTAAATGCTGTCTAATATAGAGATATTTTAATATAATTTTAGTGATAGTATTTTTTATGATAAATTTTATAAAACAAATTTTTAAAAAATTATAGTAAGAATACATCTATAAATAAATAGGGTTTATGGGGAAATATAGTTATGTTAAATAAAAATAAAATTATAAAAGTATATATTGATAATTGTGTATTTTCAAAGTTGTTAAGAAATACTATTGATGATAAAGAGCAATTAAAAGCTTTGGAAAAAATTTATGATTGTGATTATATTAATTTAGTTGTTTCTGAAGAAATTTTTAAAGAATTTATTAAGACAAAGGAAGATAACATTAGGATAGCTTTAAAATTATTTTACAAATTAATAAAAAAAATTCCGAATGCAAATATCATTAGATTTGAAGGTGGTTGGTCTTTTCCATGGAAATATCCTAAAAATTTTGGTACAGCGGTGAAAGACAAAATTTTTTTAAGACTTAAAAAAATATTTAAAAATGGTGATGAAGTACATATATATAATGCAATAAAAGCAGATTGCAAATATTTTTTAACATTTGATTATGAGACAATCTTAGATACAATAAAAAAAGATAGGGTTATAGCAGAAATAAAAGAAATATGTTCTGATTTGGAATTTGTAGATCCTAAAACACTTTTAGAAAAAATGATATGAAACTTGAAAATGTAATTTATTGTGGTGATAATTTAATCTGGTTAAAACAATTTCCAGATAAATTTGCTGATTTAATATATCTTGACCCACCATTTTTTTCTAATAGACATTATGAAGTCATATTTAATGATGGCGAAGAAATACGTTCTTTCCAAGATAGGTGGAAGGGTGGAATTAATCATTATATTGATTGGATGAGAGAAAGAGTTTTTGAATTACATAGAGTTTTAAAAGATACAGGTTCTTTTTATCTTCATTGTGATTGGCATGCTTCACATTATATTAAAGTTATGTGTGATGGAATATTTAGGCATAATAATTTTCGAAATGAAATTGTATGGTGTTATTCCGGTGGTGGAGTTCCTAAAAAAGATTTTGCAAAAAAGCATGATATAATTCTTAGATATTCAAAATCAAATAAGTATATATTTAATGTTGATTCTATAAGACAAAGCTATTCAGAAGAAATTTTATCAAGGCCAAAATCAAGTTATGCAGAACATAGTTATCGTAGCATTCCAGGAAGAAAAACCACAGGTTGGGGTTTAAACCCGAAAGGAAAACATCCAGATGATTGGTTTTATATGCCAATAATCAATCCTGACGCAAGAGAACGCTTGGGTTATCCTACTCAAAAACCAGAAGCATTAATGGAACGTATTGTAAAAGCCTCTTCGAATAAGAATGATTTAGTTTTTGATCCTTTTTGCGGTTGTGGAACAACAATTGCAGTAGCTCAAAGACTTCAAAGAAAATGGATTGGTATTGATGTATCACCAGCAGCTTGCAAACTTATGAAGAATAGAGTTGAAAAAAATGGTGCAAGGGGTGTTGAAATAATTGGTTTACCTATAAACATGGATGATTTAAAGAAGTTACCACCATTTGAATTTCAAAATTGGTGTGTTGGTGCTTTAGGTGGAACGATAAGTCCTAAAAAAGTTGGTGATATGGGTATAGATGGATTTACATTTTTTAATAGATATCCAATTCAAGTTAAACAATCTGAAAATATTGGTAGAAATGTTGTAGATAATTTTGAAACTGCATTACAAAGAGATAAGAAGGATAGAGGCTATATAATAGCATTAAGTTTTGGTAAAGGGGCTTATGAGGAAGTTGCAAGGATAAAGAAAGAAGGATTATTTATTGAACTTTTAGAAGTTGATAAATTACTTGGATTTTCAGAGGAAAAAATATCTGATAAAATGTTTGAATTTTATTAGATTAAATATTCTAAATATTAAAAAAATAACTTTAAAAAAATGATTATGGAGCGAATAGGAATTATTATTGCTATTGTTTTAAGTGTAGCAAATACAATATTAATAGTTAAAAAATTAATAAATGAATTTAATAGTAAACCTAAATTAATAATAGAAGTTTTACATCCAGATTTGTATCAATGGTATTTTAAAATACCATCAGGTTTATATAGAGATTTAAAAACTAGAAGTTATGGATTTCTTGCATATGTTTCAATAAGAAATAAAGGTTTAAAAGAAACATCATTAGATTCATGGTTTTTAGATATAAAAGTTTATGATGATAGTTTTACAAGAATGCATCCGATATCAATTCCTGAGCCAATTTTAAAATTAGGTAAAACTGATAATGTTAAAATAATTCCAGTATTAGGGGTAAAAGGTCCTTTTCATGATGGTTCAACAAGTATTAAACCAGGTAATTCAATAGGTGGAGTTTCATATTTTTTTATTTCTTTTTATGGTAGTGATTATTATAACCCAATATTTAAGGATAATAAAATATTAGGGAAATTTGTAATAATTGATGGATTTGGGAGAAAAATAGAAAAAGAAATATTATTTAATGAAATGCCTCTTGAAAAAATAAAAGAGATGGTACCTGATATTGATAAAATTGTTGATACTGCAAACGTAGAGCTAATTGGATATTAAAAAAAGAATAAATCTTATCCTTTTATTTAAAAAAAATACTGGATTAATATTAATATGCATTGGTTTGATACAAATTTAGGACAATATGATTTATCTGAAAGATGGGTTGGCTTAGATTATAAAGAACTTTTCTTAGACCCTGTATTAGCAGATATTACTTATGCTCATGAAGTTACCCATGCAGTATTGGCAATGCAAACGGATTTTGGACAGTTTACAAATGTGTTTTTCAAGCTTCAAGATAACTTTAACAGACTTCAACCAAGTGAAATTAATTTGATATTAAAATTGTTATTTCAATCACAAGATAAAGTCCAGGAAGGATTTGCTACATTTATGGAAATTTCTATGCTTCAGAGCAGGACTTCTAAACAAAATGCTTTGACTTGGGCTGATGCAAACCTTCCTGATGATTATAAAAAATATCTTAAACCTCTTATGTTCGGTTTTGAATTATCAAAACGTTATAGAGAATTCTTTACAGCAAAAGTAAGTCAGCTGACTATGGAGACAGGGATAAGAAAGGCATTAGTAGAACAAGATTTACTTTCAGATGTAAATAAATTAGCAGATTACTTGTTAAATGAGGAAAACAATCCAAATTTAAGGCTTCTGAAAATATGTGACACATTAAGAATTGAATCCTGGTTGGTTACTAAAGACATTCCAACTATAGCAAAAGAGTGTGGAGTAAAATTTCATGATCCCGCAATAAAAGAAGAGCTTGCAGGTTTTTTAAGCTATATAACAACCTTTACAAACAATCCACAGCATTTTACTACAGAACAGATTGGAGATACTCTTCAAGGAGTAGATGCTTTTGCAGAGGCTTCAAAAAATATAATTGTTGCTAATTTAAATTTGAAGTTAGCAGAAACTGCACAAACTTTTTTTAATCTTGATGATTTTTTTAAGCATGCTAAAGATATTGAGCTCATATTTGTAAATCCATTTGATAAAAATTGGTTTGATATAAATTTATTAAAATTAGTAAGTGGAGAAGAACCCGAGATAGCAATTGGAGGATTTACTAAGGATAATAGGAAATTTCTAACAATATCTTCTAAAGAAAAAGCATCGACAATAATAAACCGTAATTTGAACCATGTTACACTATTTGTTAAATGGGGAGGTTACGATTTCTCTAAAAATCAACTTATTTGGAGTAATTCAGCCCGACCTCCTGACTTGGTTGTTTATAATAATATTGAACAATTACAGAATTTCTTAAAGAAAATTCTTACTCTGCCAGAAATTAATTTTAAACATTTTCATATTGGGGCAAGTGAAGGTCATCCATTACAAACATTATTGATTAAAATAAGTAATCTATCACCACTTCATATTGTGAATTGTTTTGGTAACAGAGGAATTGTAGAAACCATAAACCTGATAAAAACTAAAACACAAGTCATAACGGAACAAGAGTTAAGAAATTTAAAAAAACATATAAATAATGGCGACTATACCCACACGTCAAGTATACAGGAAAGGGGGTGTAGCCACTAATGACTAATCCATTTATTATATTAAAAAATTTCATTAAAAGGAAATTGGCATTGTTCCTATTTCCCGAAATAAATGAATTGATATCAAGAGATTTAACAGAAGCAAGGAATAATTTACTTAATCGGAGGTAGTCCTTGGTTCTGTAACTCTAATATTGTTTTACGAAATTCGCAATGGTCAACAGTAAAATAATGGAATTCAAGGACAAACAAACTATATATTTTATCTATGATTGTTAGTAAATCTCGATTGGTTATTTTCTCTTTTTGGTTTAAGATTTTTTCAATTTCGTCTCTTAGTTTTTCACGCCATTGCGGTTCTTTTGTTAAATCTCTTATTCTTATTGGAATTTCCATAATGTTCCTTTCGTTCTTTTATAATTTATAAATATTATAACAAAAGAAAGAGGTTTGAGATATGTATAGTAAAAGCGTAAAATTAAGGAAAAAGAAATATAGAGAGGCATTAATGACTACTGTTATTGGTGTAAAATGTATTGATGGATTTGTAATTGGTTCTGATAGTCAATTATCAATTGGAACAAGGAATAAAGAAATAGGATATGATAAGATTTATCATGTTGGGGATAAACTCATAGCCTTTTCGGGGGATAAGGATTATTTTGAAAGAGTTTTAGATGATGTAGTGGATAAGATACTTAATACTAAAATAGATAATTTCGGTGAATTAGTGAAAATTTTTGAGGATTGTACAATATACTTACATAAGAAATTTCCCATAACAGATGAAAATTATACTGAAATAATTTTTGGTACCGCAATCAATGATGAAGTGGACTTCTATAGAATAAACTCACATGATTGCTTTGCAATTAAAATAAATAATTTCCATGCCACTGGTACAGGGAGTATTTTTGCAAAATATATTTTTAAAAGGCTTTGGGACGCAAAATTAAAGTGTTTAGATGCAGAATGTATATTAGCTTATGTAATAAATGAAACTACAACAATAGACCAGGATTCCAGTCCCCCCGTAAATCTTGCCCATATTTCCAACGATGCTAAAATATATTTTTCAGGAAGGGACTTTATAGATAAAGTAATTGAGAATATATCTAAAGCAGATAAAATATTCAATCGGGATTTATTAAGATACATTACTAATCCACAATCATAAAAAACTGAATATGGTAAATAAGAAAAAATTTAGGGAAATTATTAGAGCCGCTTCCCGACCGTTAAGACAAGTTTCTGGAAAATCGGGAAAGAAGAAAGTCGGGAGTTATAGCGATAAACGAACTCGTCAACATAGTTCTGGAGGTACTTTGGGGAAACGCAGTGATAAGTCCCATTGATTGACCTTTTAAGTTGCGACCAGAAGCCCTCAATTGTGTTTGTGTGGGTGATACCGTTAGCCCATTGTTCTTTTACATGACTAACTGTTTGATGGTTGAAGCCCATTTTCCTTACTACATGATAGCTTCTATACTCATCTGTCATTACGTCTGAACCAAGTTTTACATTATCTCTCATTATATTCTGGACGGTGTGAGAATTGGTATTAGAAACCACTTTGGCTTTTAGATTACCTTTTCTTTGAGCCAAACCCATTACAGCAGTTTTATTTTCAGAGCCACGACCTCTTTTACCTTTATGCTTACCACCTATATATGTTTCATCAATTTCAATAATGTCGGAGAGTATTTCCCTATTCTGTTTAAACAGCAACCTTATTTGTCTAGCAATTCTCCAAGCACACTTATAAGTAACTCCAAGCTGACGTTCCAATTCCTTTGCCGATACTCCATTTTTAGATACGGAAAATAAATAAATAGAATAAAACCAATTCCTTAAACTCGTAGAGGATTTATGAAATATAGTATCAGCTAAAGGGCTAATCTGGTAACCACAATACTGACAGGCATAACTTTTACGTCCCCTTATCTTATAGAAATTAGTTTCTTTTTTGCATTGGGGGCAAAACTTTAAATCCCCATAGCGGTTTCTAAATATCTCATCTAAACACGCCTTATCATCTGGATACATCTTATTGAAGTCTTTTATTGTAAATTTATTAGTCATTATGAGTTAAGGTTAGCAGATATTATACTTGATGTCAAGGGATAGTTACCTAAATAATTTAATGTGTTTTTGGATGGGCATGCCTTGGAGTATTGATTGGGTAGAGACAATGATTAATGGAAAAGATATAAAATTTAGAGACTAAAATTTTTTAAAACAGAAGAATTTCATTTCATATTTAATATCTTTAGAGAGAGTAACAATTTTTGTTAAAAAATTATTTTTTTATATCAGAGAATTTCATAGAAGTAGCTTCATTTTTTTTAAATTCATTATTTCATTCAAAATTCGGTTCGATATTTTACTACTTGGGGCAGCCAGATGACTGTGCATACCAATTGGCATTTACAAAATATTTGATAGGTTCAAATTCGATTTTATTCTCATGGATAATATAATCTATAGGCTTAAGCTCTATTAGGCTTAATATTGGTAACACCTTACACTACAATACTGCCATTTTAAAATCATCTTTATTTACATGCAGATAGATGTCAGTGGTGTCAAGCCTTGAGTGTCCCAAAAGCTTACTTATTGTTGGGAGATCTATCCCTTTCCTTCTTAGTCTCTCTGCATATGTATGCCTTAAACTATGAAGGGTAAGATTTTTTCTGTAAGTTTTTGACTCTTTAAAAATTCTGGATATTATATTTTGCAACGAACATTTTGTTATTCTTTTCCCATGTGCTCCCCTAATTAGAGCATTTATATATTTTCCATTTAATTTCCTGTATGAATACATTAGCTCTCTTAGATTACTGTTAAAATAGACAATCCTGTTTTTTCTTCCCTTTGAATTTTTTATGTTAATGGAACTTTCTTTAAAATTTATATCTTCCCAATTTAAATTTATAAACTCCTGTCTTCTAAGTCCGCAGTCAATACCCAGGCTGAAAATTATCATATCCCTTAAGTTTTCATTTCTGTATTTTTCTTTTCTTAACGATAGGTAATTTTTAATATTTTTTATATCAATATCTGAAAGCTCTTCTTTAATTGATTCTACTTTTGATGGAGTCTTTATAAGAGAGGAAAAATCCTTCTTTATATATTCCCTTTGGTAAAGAAATTTTAAAAATGACCTGATACAGTTTATAAGTTTAGCATATGTATTATTTGAAAGATTCCTGGATCTAATTAAAGAAAGATAATTGTCAATATCGCTCATAATCAAAGATTCAAAATTAATATTATTTTGTTTTATATATGAGGTAAACTTGACTGCTATATTTACGTAATCTTTAATGGTTGAATCTGCTTTATTCTGTGACCGCAAGTGTGAAGTGTATTCTCTAATGATATCTTTTTCTGATTGATTATTTTTCTCTTTGATTCTTAAATTGTTATTACTTCCAACTTTTAGACCACCTAAACTCCTATAGGCACTTATTAGCTCCTCCGAGGATAATCCTTTTATAATCTTAATTAAATCCTCTTCAATTATGTTTCTTAAAGAAGAATTGTCTTCAGCTATTTTTGTATTTGGACTATTTTGCATATTAATGTTCACATCCCTGACATTACTTCAGTTAACTCTACTACTTTTATATTCTTCTCCTTTTATTTTAAAAAATGTTTTGCTTCCGCATGGAGGAAAGCGGACGGAGGTTCTGGCCGTAAGTCAAGGTGGAGATTTTCCGGTCCTTGCTTTGCAAGGATTGAGAAGGATAAATAGCTTTAGCGGTTTATGTTCGCAAAGGAAAATACTACCTTGACGACGGACAGGTTCTAAGTATAATTACTCCCCGGAAGCAAACTACCAGTATCAGCCCGCAGGAGTTAAAGTAACTGAATCTAAACTCATATCAAGCGACAATTAGCCGTTAGAATAGTAAGTTTTAAATCAAAGTTGTAAAAAGATTTTTTCTCCTTTATGCTGTTTTAAGATATTTTAAATCGGGTAAATATAAGTAATATTAATATAAGTAAGGCAAGATATGCACGTGTGCCACACATGCTTTTAGTTGGGAAATATTCCCAAACCCTTTAAGCAAGAAAGGATTAGATATGTTAAATATGAATCCTAAGCCTAAGCGTCCAGAAAGAAAGAGAAAACATCATATATCCTGTTACCTGGATGATAAAGAATATATAGCCTATAGAGATAAGAGATCAAAAACATACTACAATCAGAGTGAATATATAAGAAAGTGTGTGCTGGATAAAAAGATAACGGTAATACCAGGGATAAGAGATCTTATAGTAGATTTAAAGAGGATTGGAAATAACCTAAATCAATTAACCCACAAGGTTAATACCGGACAGGTTACTGTTCTAGGAGATAATTTAAAAGAAATAAAAAATGATTTAGCTGTAGCTTGGAATAATCTATCTAAGGCTATAGGGAAAGTAAGATAAATTATTAAATCACTACTTCTAAAAGCAATTGCTCGCAAAGTAAAATACTACATTTACAAAAGACAGGTTCTTCTATATATCTTATTGGAAGTTAAATAAGGAAAGCCGAGGCTTTTGTAACTCTTCATATACACTGCCTTTACATTTAATAAAAGTCTTGTATGTACATAGAGTCTAGATAATCCAACTATAGAGAAAAAGGTAAACCTGGGTTTACCTTTTTCGTTACCCTGATAATAAAGTTAAAATCAATAAAAATCTGATTTTCCCCCAGATATCCAAGATATGTTTCAAAAAGAGAGAGAAGAAAATTTTAGATCTATACTCATAAGACAAAGACAACCTTAACTTAGTGGAAATCAAAACTATAAGTGCTAAAATGAACACAAATGGAAACATACCCTGACGAAAAGCTACAAAATCCAGGAATAAAGAAGAAAATCTTGGAGTATTGTTACCCTTCGGCATTTTCCCCAACTGATAATTTTGCTGATGAAATACTTCAGCAGTTTTGGTTTCATGATTCCTATAATAGCCTTATATCAGATAGTGTTTTCCTTAAACACTTAATCGTATATTTAGATAAGAGAAAGCCTGTAAAGTTTAACCACTTTGATTACTATAGTTTCTTGTTTGATCAAGTTGTGAAAAATGGTAAGAACAAGCTAATTTTACAAAAAATTGCACTCGCATTTGAAAAGCTACAGTCAGATGCATTAGATCCTTCTGAATACATAAAATTATTAAGAAATGTCAATTCACCAAAAGGAAAGTTCAGTATTTTATGGATGGAAAAAAATCATCTAGGAAAAGTTGATAAAAGAAATGAGAAAGAACTTTTTATTTGGGAGCACCATACATTAACGGAATTTCTTACTGCAGAATATCTTTTAGGACAAAGTAATTTTTTAAACGAATTTCGAAGGCTAGCAGTACTTAAGCAAGAAGGAATCACGGCCTTCAAACCTTCTTGGAGCGGAGTTTTACGCTTTCTCTTAGAGTCTCCAAGAGGCAGTGAAGTAATTGAATGGATAATCTCATTTCTTAAGATTCACAAAGAAAATATAGACGATAACTTATCGGAACTTTTAACATTTTTGGATATTGATATTACTGATGAAATTCGGAAAAAAATCTTTGATCTTATCTACGATTCTTATTTTGAGAGATTAATTTGGTTGCCTGTGTGGACACGTAACAAACTATCCAATTTTATAGGTAAAGAAGCATATGTTCGAATAAAGAATGACTTAAGAGAATGGTCAAATGAAACGGAATCATTTATTAGACGTGCTAATATTGTAGCTATTGTCGGAGGATTGTTTGAAGAAAAAAGTAATCTTATTACAGAAAATGAAGAAAAATTCTGGCACAAGATTCTTATAAACTTTGCCAATAATCCGAAAGATGGTGGTAACGGTGTACTTCAGCGTCGTAGTCTTGCTGCCTTGACATATTTTAAGGATGAAAAAATTATCCCTATTGTTGCTAAAAAATGTTTTGAAGAAATGCAGGATTCTATAGTTAGAGATGAATTCATTCAATTTTGTTTTAATTCTGCTCCAAACTCTAAGCACACTATTGATTACCTTATGGAAGGAATTAAAAAGTATTCTTCTATATATGCACGCCTTGGGCTTTATAAAATTACAAGTAGAGAGTCAATAAAGTATTTTTTAGAAAAAATTTCTAAAGACAATGACTTTCTGAAATCTTTTTTAAATGAAGAAAGTATCTTTGCTAAAGAAGATAGAGATCGCCAACTTATTGAAAATATTCAAAAGACTTTGGATAAAAATATACTTACTCTTCTAAAAAAAATAATTTTTAGAATTTTTACGATACCAGATTATTATCAAGAAAGAGAATCTAACTTTATTAATCAAATTATTCAACTTATTAACCAAGAAGATAAAAACTTTCTCTTTGAAATTTTAGAAGAAATTAAAAAATTAGAAGATAGAATAAAAGCACATCATCTATTTTTTAAATATGAAAAAACTTTAGCGCTACTACTTACACCTAACAATATATCTCTTTATTTTAGAAAAATAAAAAAATTTCCTGAAAAAGTACAAGAACGTGCTAATTTCGTTATATATATTGCGAAACAAATAAACGGTGAAATTGGTAAAGATGTATATGACAAAGCAGTAAACCTCAAATTTGTAGAACCTGTGGATGAAGAAGCGGTTAATGCCGATTATGAAAAGCAACAGATTAAAAGGAAGCAAGAAATTTACAAAGATTTTCTAAATTTGCTAGAGCCATTTCCAGGCAAGTACATAACTAAGGTATTCCAATACTTTTTACAATATCGTAAAGAAATTGAAGAGCAGTGGGACGATAAAAATAAAAAGCGCCTTATTCAACTAGCTGTTGAGGATAATCTTAGAAAGATTGACCCTAAGGAGTTTAAAGTCACTATTCCCGATAAAAATATACGTCAATTTACTTGGTCATCTACAGCATCTTACTACGGAGATATCCTTTCCGTAGTAAAAATTTTAGCCCCACAGGAACTAGAAAAACACAGACAAAAAATTATTGACTTTATACCATATGCATTTTCTAATGACATGAACCTGATTGTGGATTTGATAGAAAAAATAGAAGATAAAGAGCTCACCTTTGTAAACAATGTAATGAGTAACAAGAAAGACGACAGACGTTACCTGATCCCTGGAACATATATTTATTTAATTGGCTACTATATAAAAAAGGGCTGTAGACTTCAAAGTGTAAAATCTATTGTAAAGTCATTTATAGGAGATAAATTTATTCCTGATTACGAGCAAGAAACGGCATTAGAAGTCTTATCTTTGTTAATTGATAGCTCAGATATGGAAATAAAAGCATTTTTAGAAAAAATTTTTAATGAGGAGGAGATAGATAAGCAAAAAACGAGACTTGCGAAGGTAGCAAATGCAGTTTTAATCACAATTTTTAAAGATAATGAAGCCATTAGTTGGCGATTTAATCAAATAAAAACACCGTTGAAATTTGATCATTATAGACTTGAAGGCATTGCTCACTTTGTAGGACCAGAAGAAAACGAACTTGATACGCTTGCATTTGCAAAACCAATTCTTGAGTTAAAAGATGAAAAGTATTTGGAAAAACTTTTCGAGCTTTTAGAATATTCTTTCATGATTTTAGAAGAGAAGACGTCACAAGAGAAAAAAGAATATTGGGGGTATATAAATTACCTTTGGAGAATTACTATTGAATATGTAAAAAATTTAAAAGACAATGGCTCCTTCAAACCTTTTCTTACTCTTGAAAAATGGATCTCTAAGTACTCTTATTATGAAAACTTTAATTGGTTGTTGGTAAGAATTTATGAGTTAAGAAAGGTTTATATCAACAGTATTAGCAAAGTTGATTTCAAAAATGTACTATGAGAGATAATTTTCAGGAATTACATAAAGAATTGAGGGAATTATATCCTTTAGATTACGAAACTAAAAATTATGGTTCGTTAACAAACATTGATCAAATACAAAAACTTATACGGAAAGCAAGAGGAGAAGAATTGAAAAAAAGGCTTAAGACATGTGAACCTGGTAAAAAAAATTGGAAAAAATTTCAAGATATATGTTTTGATTTGGTTAATTTAACATTGGAAAAGAACGAGTTTGAGGAATGTAGAGCTATTCCTGAATTACGGGGTGATTTTGTACCTTTTGATTCAAAAGGAGTAAGAAAAGATATTGTAATTCCTTTAAAACCTAAAAAAAGAACAAATTATTATAATATCAAAACAATTTGGGATGAATTCAGAGATGAGCCTTGGTTTTGTAAATATTTAATCTTTGATGCTAAAAACTTTAATGGAAAAATCAGGGATAAAGAAGTTTATCAAATGTTTCATTATCTTAATCCAAAGGACAGTCGTATTGGAATAATTTTTTCAAGAAAATATAGCCTCGACAAGAGCGGTAAAGCTGCAGTGAGAAGGATCCGAGGTGATAATTACATGGTTTTTGTTCTTGATGAAAAAAATATAAAAAATTGGATAGATGATTATGTAAATGAGGGGCATGTAAGAATTTTTTTCCAAGATTTATTGACGAAGTATGATCACTCTTTTGGTTAATGAAAATTTAGGTTATATATAAAAGAAATTATAAAGCTATATGAGCTTGATCCATTTTCTTAATATCAAAATCAAAATTAAATAAATCAATAATTTTTTTCTCTATGTTGTCGGAGATAGTTCATAAGAATCAAATTCTGTATAATTAACCTTGAAATTATACAACTGGTTATATCCCTACCTACAGCCTATCTATAGCTTTAGCCATCTGTGAGCTATTAAAATTAATATAAATTTTTGTGGTGTCCAGGCTTGCATGACCTAGTAACTTCTGGACTTTAAATAGATCAACCCCTGCTTCAATGAGGTGTGTTGCGAAGGTATGCCTGAAGCTGTGTGCTGTATAACCTTTCCTCTTAAGTCCGGATAATGTAAGATACATTTTTAAGAGGTATACAAAGCTACCATTGCACATTCTCTTGCCCTGCTCTCCAATTATAAGGGCATCTGTAATAAGGGGAAGCCTCTTATAAAGATACTTATCAAGTAGCATGCTAACTTCTTTATGAAGTGGAATTAACCTGTCCTTTCCTCCCTTACCACGCCTTATAATAATAAAACTCTTTGAAAGGTTAATATCGGTCCAGTTTAAATTCAGCAGCTCACTTTTCCTTATACCGGTATAGTAGAGGAGTGATAGAACCAGCCTGTCTCTTATATTATTTTTCCGGCATCTTAAGGGCGCAAAGTCTACAGACCTGATAATTAAATCCACCTCATACTTTGACATTACAGAAGGGATTCTGCATATCTTTTTGGGTACCCTGATTTTTCTTGTTGGATTCTTAACTATTATTTCTTCTTCTTCAAGGTAGTTAAAGAAGCTTTTTACTGTTGAAATTATTTTTGATATTGTGCTTTGTCCGAGACCTCTATTCTCCTTAGCGTAGTAAAAATACTGCCTTATAATTCTTGTACTAATTAAGTTTATATCGGAAATATTTTCTGAAATTATATAATCAATAAATTTTTTGAGCTCCTTATTGTAGCCGTAAATTGTAGAAGGGGAGGCGATTTTTTCAACTTTCATATAGCTAAGGAAGCTATCTATATAATTTCTCATATTTGTTTTTTTCTTTTCTTTCAAGACAAACTAAGAAATTATATCCTATTCGGTGTAGTTCTCGGCTTACAGGCTAACTCCGCAAAAATTAAGACTTCCGGGACAGATTATAGTGACTTTGCTGTGAGCTTGACCATGTAGGCAAATAAGCCGGATTACTAACATTATAGATGGACTGGTTTTTAAGATAAGATGTTTATGTTAACCTAAAAGTACCCCACTGTTTCAGTTGAAAAGTACCCCACTAGTTAAGTAATATCCTCTATGTTAAATATAAGAATATTAAACAGTAATAACATAGAGGGAGACAGGAGGGATGT
>Ga0307434_1001117_pt1 | contig 15088 bp, 16 predicted proteins | sample SalMarWE160220MG_FD_202156 | JGI IMG/M metagenome (GOLD analysis project Ga0307434, IMG submission 202156) | Salt marsh sediment microbial communities from the Plum Island Ecosystem LTER, Massachusetts, United States - WE1603-220 | ecosystem: Environmental > Aquatic > Marine > Intertidal zone >... | reverse complement strand
GCTCATCTGAATCATCTTCCAGCTCATCTGAATCATCTAGTTCAAGCTCTTCAGAATCTTCCAGCTCATCTTCAGAATCTTCATCAAGTAGCAGTTCTGAATCCTCTAGTTCTTCAGAATCTTCATCAAGCAGTTCATCAGAATCATCAAGCTCAAGTTCTGAATCTTCAAGTAGCTCATCTGAATCAAGCTCCAGTAGCTCTTCAGAATCAAGTAGCTCATCTGAATCATCTTCCAGCTCATCTGAATCATCTAGTTCAAGCTCTTCAGAATCTTCCAGCTCATCATCAGAATCTTCATCAAGTAGCAGTTCTGAATCTTCTAGTTCATCAGAATCTTCATCGAGCAGCTCGTCTGAATCATCAAGCTCAAGTTCTGAATCATCAAGCAGCTCATCTGAATCAAGCTCCAGTAGCTCTTCAGAATCAAGTAGCTCATCTGAATCATCTTCCAGCTCATCTGAATCATCTAGTTCAAGCTCTTCAGAATCTTCCAGCTCATCTTCAGAATCTTCATCAAGTAGCAGTTCTGAATCTTCTAGTTCATCTGAATCTTCATCAAGCAGCTCATCTGAATCATCAAGCTCAAGTTCTGAATCATCAAGCAGCTCATCTGAATCAAGCTCCAGTAGTTCTTCAGAATCAAGTAGCTCATCTGAATCATCTTCCAGCTCATCTGAATCATCTAGTTCAAGCTCTTCAGAATCTTCCAGCTCATCTGAATCATCTTCCAGCTCATCATCAGAATCAAGCTCTAGCAGCTCTTCAGAATCTAGTAGTTCATCAGAATCATCTTCCAGCTCATCAGAGTCATCTTCTTCGAGTTCAGAGACTCATTTATCTTCCAGCTCAAGTTCTGAATCAAGCAGCTCATCTGAGAGTTCAAGCTCCAGTTCCGAGTCTTCTAGCTCAAGCTCATCTGAGAGTTCAAGCTCCAGTTCCGAGTCTTCTAGCTCAAGCTCATCTGAGAGTTCAAGCTCATCAGAGTCGTCAAGTTCAAGTAGCTCTGAAAGTTCATCGAGTAGCTCTTCTGAAAGTTCTAGTTCAAGCTCAAGTGAATCTTCATCAAGTAGTAGTTCTGAATCTTCTAGCTCATCAAAATCCTCTAGCTCATCAAAATCCTCTAGCTCATCAGAATCATCTAGCTCATCAGAATCATCTAGCTCTTCTGAATCTAGCTCAAGTTCGAGTTCAGAATCATCAAGTTTGAGTTCAGAATCATCAAGTTCGAGTTCAGAATCATCAAGTTCGAGTTCAGAATCATCAAGTTCGAGTTCATCCGAAAGTTCCTCAAGCTCAGAATCTAGTTCAAGTAGCTCCTCAGAATCATCATCAAGTAGTTCCTCGGAATTATCATCAAGTAGTTCCTCAGAATCATCATCAAGTTCATCAGAGAGTTCAAGCTCGAGTTCTTCGGAAAGTTCTTCAAGTAGCTCATCGGAGTCAAGTAGCTCATCGGAGTCAAGTAGCTCATCGGAGTCAAGCAGCTCCAGTGAATCTTCCTCAAGCAGCTCTTCGGAGAGTTCAAGCTCTAGCCCTTCAGAATCCAGCTCCAGCTCTGAATCTTCGAGCTCCAGCAGCTCATCTGAATCATCAAGCTCCAGCTCAGAATCATCAAGCTCCAGCTCAGAATCATCATCTAGCAGTTCTTCTGAATCATCTAGCTCCAGCTCTGAATCCAGTTCTAGCAGCTCATCAGAGTCATCAAGCTCCAGCTCTGAATCCAGTTCTAGCAGCTCATCTGAATCATCAAGCTCCAGCTCAGAATCCAGTTCTAGCAGTTCTTCAGGATCTTCGAGCTCCAGTTCAGAATCATCAAGCTCCAGCTCAGAATCATCATCCAGCAGTTCAGCAGTGGAATCAAGTTCAAGCTCTGAATCCTCAAGCTCATCTGAATCTTCGAGTTCCAGTTCAGAATCTTCTTCTAGCTCCAGCGAATCTTCTTCTAGCTCCAGCGAATCTTCTTCTAGCTCCAGCGAATCTTCTTCGAGTAGTTCATCTGAAAGTTCTAGTAGCAGTTCAGAATCAAGTTCTAGCAGTTCAGAATCAAGTTCATCAAGTATTAGCCCAATTGTAGGTAAAATGTTACTCAGATTTGCATCAAGAAAACCACAGATTGACTTTGAAGGCAGGGATGGGACATATTAGTCAACTAACCACAGATAAATCAGTGGGCTTCCTTGGCATATTTTAGTGAAAACTAAATGACGGAGAAAAACTAAGTAACGGAGAAAAAACTAAGTAACGGAGAAAAAACTAAGTAACGGAGAAAAAACTATGGCACTAACACTCACTACACATGCAATAGAAAAATCAACTTATGTAATGACGGCTTCTTTTAAAGATGAAGATGGTAATGCAGTTACACCAACTTCTATCACATGGACCTTAACCGATAAAAATGGAGTTGTTATTAATAGTAAACAAGATGTAGCAGTAATTACTCCTGCAGCTTCTATTAATATAGTTCTTTCTGGAGATGATCTTGAAGTATTACCTGGAGAAACTAATAATATTATAAGAGTCTTTGCTGTAAAAGCCATTTATGACTCAGCTACTCTGGGAAATGATCTTCCACTGAGGGGAGCAATTCAATTTTTTTTAGATAATCTTGTAGCAGTAACGTAGATTTACGAAATTTTTAGTCAAGGATACATTAAAGGATACATTAAATGTCTAGTTCCAGTTCATCATCCGAATCATCAAGCTCCTCAAGTGCTGAACCACAATACAAAGGCCATGACCTGTTCTTAACGAAGCCAAACTGGATTGAAGCACCATTTCAGAATTTATTACATCCATCAGATTTTCTCGGGACCCTCGGTAAAATTACAGCAGAGGATAATCTTGAAGAGACTGTCCTGACATTTAAAGCGCTCTTTTCTCCTCCAGGCAAAGAAAATATTCAGCATCTGCTGGAATACTTTGATGAGATGATGGGACGCTTTGGAAACTTCTGGATGCCCTCCTGGAAAAAGGATATTATTATTACCACTGGTTTTCTAGCAGGTGATATTACATTTGATATTCAAGAGGATCAATATGCCGCAATATGGTTTCTAAGTTTATCAACAGGACATTACCTAATTTTTGAATGGCCTGATGGTACGTATAAATGCAGAAAGGTAACTGCCACACCATCTTCTACATCAATAACTCTGGATACAGCTTTAGGAAAGGCTTGTGCTGCAAATGAGTTAGCTGATTTGAAAGTATCTTTTCTGTATTTTGTTCGATTTGATCAAGATGAAATGGAAGTTGAATATCAGACTGAAGAAGATGCAAATATCTATTTAAGTTTTAGAACACTACCATTTGAAGGAATAGCACCTAGTTCCTCATCCAGTAGCTCTGAAAGCTCAAGCAGTTCCGGTTCAAGCTCAGAATCATCAAGTTCGAGCTCATCTGAATCATCATCGAGCTCATCTGAATCATCCAGCTCTTCTAAATCATCATCAAGTTCATCTGGATCATCCAGCTCTTCTAAATCATCATCAAGTTCATCTGAATCATCAAGTTCATCTGAATCATCATCAAGTTCATCCGAATCTTCATCGAGTTCTCAATCATCAAGCTCAAGTTCATCTGAATCTTCATCGAGTTCTCAATCATCAAGCTCAAGTTCTTCTGAATCATCAAGCTCAAGTTCTTCTGAATCATCCAGCTCAAGTTCATCTGAAAGTTCATCGAGTTCTGAATCATCAAGCTCAAGTTCTTCTGAATCATCAAGCTCAAGTTCTTCTCAATCATCCAGCTCAAGTTCATCTGAAAGTTCAAGTTCAAGTTCAGAGTCCTCTTCAAGCTCAAGCTCAGAATCCTCAAGTTCCAGTTCAGAATCTTCAAGTAGTTCTTCAGAAAGCTCTAGTTCAAGTTCATCTGAGAGTTCTAGCTCAAGCTCTTCAGAATCTAGCTCAAGCTCTTCAGAATCTAGCTCAAGCTCTTCAGAATCTTCATCAAGCTCAAGCTCAGAATCTTCGAGCTCCAGTTCAGAATCTTCAAGTAGCTCATCTGAAAGTTCCAGCTCTAGCTCATCTGAAAGTTCCAGCTCTAGCTCATCTGAAAGTTCAAGCTCAAGCTCATCTGAAAGTTCAAGCTCAAGCTCTGAATCTTCCAGTTCTTCAGAATCCAGTTCGAGCTCATCGGCTACTCCAATCGTTGTACAGGATGTAGTGTTGGACTTTATGCCATAAGCATAATTGATAGGAGATATTATATGAAAGACGTAACACCAGGATACATCAGTAAAGAAGAAGCTATCAAAAGAAAGCCAGCTGAGTTATATCATATCTGGAAATTAAACGAGGATGTACATTATAAATATACATCTGGAGATGTGGCTGTAGTTTACAATGGAAATACTTACAACCCTGCCACCATCGAGCGGGATTCTGTCCAGTATGATATAAAACTCGAAGTATCAAGCCTTAAGATACGAGCTGCCCGGATCACCATTCCAATTATTGAATATCTGGCAATCAATCCTCTTGACTTATATTGGATAGAGGTGCTTAAATTATTCAGGGACCAGGCACCACTCGAGGCCTCTGTAGTTTTTTTAGGACAGATAAAGTCGGTGGGATTCAACGGAGTAGCCGCAGAGGTAAATTGCGCGGGGTTTGAAACATACTTGCAGCGCGGAGTTCCTCGGTACAGGTATAGTCCGAATTGTAATCATGTTTTATATGACAGTAAATGTGGACTGGATAAGGCTTTATATAAAGCAGACGCTGTATTGACTGATCTGAGTTCTGACGGGATGGAATTGACATCAGCTACCTTCGCGCTTGAAGCAGATGATTATTACACTTTTGGCTATGCAGAATTTGGAGTAGCAAAACGGATGATTGTGTACCATGTAGGGGATATCGTGCGACTAAATTATCGTATACCGGGATTGGTGAGTGGAAATACAGTGATAGTTTATGCAGGTTGTGATCTGTCAATTGAGATGTGTAGAGATAAATTCAACAATGTAGATAACTTTTTGGGATTCGTTTGGATTCCGATAGATAACCCAGCGGCAGTGGCAAAATGAAATATTATTTTGAAAACATAGAAAAACAAAATAAACTCAAGTTAATACTTGATTCTTGGCTTGGTACTCCGTTCAGACATCAAGCATCCGTAAAAGGCCTTGGAGTAGACTGTATAAATTTTGTTGCAAAAGTCCTGGAAGAGCTTAAAATATTAAAATGGAAAAAGGATCTTATGCCTGAATATGCCCCAGACTGGCATATGCACAGAACCCAAAGTCTTCTTATCGATGGTATTCTACAACATCTCAACGTAGAGAATGTAGGCTTTAATAATCTAATGAACGGTGATTTAATCATATATTTTTTTGGCAGAGCTGCGTCACATGCAAGTATTTATTATGATGATCATACTTATCAAGCTGTCAATGATATCGGAGTGGTAAAACTTCCAGTCAGTGATAGAATGTGGTGGAAGCGTAAACGATATAATTTTAGGATATTAGCGTAAAGAGGTTAGTGGTATAAATCATGTCCACAGGAAGTATCATAGGCGGAGTTGTAGGAGCTGTAGTAGGCTTTATTGTAAGTGGAGGCAACCCAGCAGGTGCCTACATCGGTTTTACCATCGGCTTTGGCGCTGGCGCTATGATCGACCCTCTCACTCCTGACATACCTGTTCCCGGTATGCCTGAGCTTGGTAACTTAAATATATCTACATCTGATGAAGGCCCACCGATCAAAGATGTTCTTGGAACTACTAAAATATCTTCAGGAAATATTATATGGCACTGTTGTCAGAGAGTTGAAGAAGTAAAGGAAGAGGCACCAGGAGCCAAGGGCGGAGGTGGCTCAGAAGAAGTCCATGCTGGTTGGAAATATTATGTATCCTGGGCATTAGGTTTATGTATGGGACCTGTAGATACACTTTATACAATCTATAATGGAGATGATGTAGTCTGGAGCGGAGAATTAAACCGGCCAGTTGCCGGTGGTGAAGAAACTATCGTGCTTACAGGAATGGGCTCAATGACATTTTACTTTGGTACAGATGATCAGGTAGCTAATGCAACAATAGGCTCTAAGCTTGCTGACTCTACACTAAATACCCCCTACCGTCATCTATGCTGGGCGTTCTTTAATGATTGCTGTACAGGAAGTCGAGAATGTATACCAACAATGAAATTTGTTTTAAGAAAGAGTCCAGTCTTTGCTTTCAATGCCAATGAAGTAGTAGGGACTTATGACTATAATCCGGCGCATGCAAAATACTATATTCTGAATACATTGTTGGAAATTCCTATAGCATACCTAGATGGAGCAGGTTCTTTTTCCGATGAAGCAGATACTTTACATACTGAAGGTCATGGCATAAGCATTCTGTTTGGTTCACAAACACCTGCAATGAGTTATCTTGAATCGATTTTAGGACATACGGATGGAATAATCCGATGGGGAAATGACGGAAAATTTCATCCAAAGTTAATCCGGGCTGACGAGGCTGTTGTAGATCTTCCTTCTTTTGATGAAAACCAGATGCTTGAGCCCTTAGATATGACAAGAAAAAGTTGGTTTGACACAATAAATGAGGTGAAGGTACAGTACGCGGAGAGACTATTTCTAGATTACGAACCTCCTCCACCACCAAGCGGGGGGAAAATAAGTTTCATAGATAGTTGGGAATTTAACAATAGCTGGAATCCATTTTTTCTGAAGATAGCACCTACATCAGTGGGAACAAATTTAGCCCACATAGTTGTAACATCACCAAAAATGGGTGGATTTATATCTGAAATGAATGCTCTTAAAATCTATACTTTTGCAATGTCAATAGAATCAGGTATGCTTGTAAAGATAATTACAGATTCTATAGAACCAGTATATGATGATCCTGTTACAGGATACAAAGGATCATACAGTGATCTTGTGGCTGGAGGAATGCCTGGATATTTTATGTTGGGTGGATGTGTAACAAATCCTGTAACTCATGTTAATATAGAAGAAGGGTTTTATACCTTCTTTGCTGCAGGAGGTTTATTAGATGCTTCTTACCCTTCAGGATATTTGTCAATACCAGGAATCGGTCTTACAGGTAAAGCAGGGCCTAATCTTGAAGGTACCAATATTAATGCTGTCCACTATAGAACTGTAGGTGGTACCTACATAGCTACTGTTGCAGTTTCATCTTCAATTTTTTCACTAAGTTCTTATAATCTGGGTACACTAAAACCCTATGTTGATTTTGCATGGTCTTCTGATGGAAGTATTTTGGTAGTAGCTAACTGCGAAAATGATCCTTTTGATGCAGGATATCCAGAAGTAGGAACAATAAGAACTTTTAGTGTTGATGGTACTGGGATTATTGGTTCCTTACTGCATACATGGCAGTTTAAAGACGATGATGTTGATCGACCCTTTATAATTCATATGCAAGGAAATATTTATTTTATGGTTCATAGTGGAGTTGGGGCAGCGGGTTATATGAGAACTTTTAGCGTAGATAACACTGGTAATATTACTTCGATTAGTTCTGGAATGATTTCTGGTTGGGGATTTTGTAAACCAACCAAGGTAGATAATTATACTATTGCTGTATATTGCTCTGAATATGTTACAGGGAACAGAACAATAAGGACCTACAGAATTGAAGAAGATGGAACTATAGGAGCTTTACTGGATACTTATGATGCAGCTGGTATGATCCCTGCTCCCAGTAGTCTAATTCATGTGGGAAGAAATTGTTATATTTGCCCAACTTGGGTTATGTTTGGTGGATCTTATGTATATACATGGAAAATAGAGTAAGTCATGGCTAATGAACAAATAGATTTCAAAGAAACCATAGTCCGCGGAGTGGACCCCGGGAACAAAGATATTGTACAACAGATTAATAGCAAAACTGTACGTATGATGATGTATACTACCCCGACTAATGCAGGATGGATTACATCAAAAATTCTTAAACGTGAAGGATACGCCCTTGCTAACTTTAGCTTTCCAATAAATCGAGATGCTTTCCGCCTTGAACCTGGCGATCTTTTTAAGCTTAGCTATTCTAAGTATAATATGACAGATATGGTATGTAGAGTTGTACGCATTACGGAAGAAAATTTGCAGTCAGAAAATATCACCATTGATGCAGTTGAAGACATCGATTATATATCCAACGCTATTACAATTATTCCACCGGAGGGACACGCAACTCTACCTGATAAAACTTTAGCCGCATTAACACACATAGATGTAGTAGAAACCCCCTACGTTTTAACTGGAAATGATCTTGGGATCGTTCCACTTGCTGCAAGAGAAAAAAGCATAGAACTTGGTTATTATCTATATATGAGCATTGATGGTGGAACATCGTACACTAAAATTGCAACTATTACAACCTATAATCCTTCTGGGATCCTAGTATCAGACTATGCGATAACTCGTCAAATCGATGATTATCTTGGTTTTCAGATTGATTTTACCAACGATGATGTAGATATAATCCAGACAATCACAAAGGCTCAACTATGCGGTGGGACTAACCTTGCGCTGCTTGGAGCCGAAATTATTTCTTTTCAAACCATCACCCCAGTCGTTACAGATCGATATGCTTTTACTGGAATTTATAGAGGAAGATTTGATACGGAAGTGATAGAACATCTTGCTGATGAGGCATTTTTCTATATTGGAACAACAAATTATCAAACAGTGGAACATGCTGAAATTCTTGCTGGAACTACAAGAAAATTCAAACTTGTTCCATATTCGAGTAAATATGCTGGAGATATTTCGGATGCAAGTGCGGTTTCATCAAGTATAGAAGGCAGAGCAAAAAAACCCTACAGACCTATAAATCTTACAGCTAATGGAGTATTTAATGTAGAAAATCCTCTTTATACTACTGATATAGTATTAATCTGGGACCCAAGATTAAGAGGAGATGGTGCCGGAATAACAAGCGAGGTTTTCGATGTTAATTTTGCTCCGATAGCTTCCCCAGCTTCAGGCTATGAAGGGTATTTCAAGGTCGAGGTTTATGTAGATGATATATTGGTAAGAACAACGTCTGACATCGCAGATTTTACATGGACGTACACAGATGTTATGAATATAGTTGATAATGGTGCCCTTGCAGAAGAACTAGTTTTTAAATTATCAAATTATAGAAATGAGGGTGGTTACAATTATGAATCAGCTCAAACAGATATAACAGTAAGGAATCTTAATTCTTCTTCCAGTAGTAGTTCAAAGAGTTCGAGTAGTTCTGAATCTTCAAGTAGCAGCAGTTCTTCAGAATCAAGCAGCAGTTCTGAATCATCAAGCAGCAGTTCTGAATCATCAAGTAGCAGTTCTGAATCTTCAAGTAGCAGTTCTGAATCATCAAGTTCGTCTGAATCATCAAGTAGCAGCTCTGAATCATCAAGCTCATCTGAATCGTCAAGCAGTAGCTCTGAATCATCAAGCTCATCTGAATCGTCAAGTAGCAGTTCTTCAGAATCAAGTAGCAGTTCTTCAGAATCAAGTTCATCTGAATCAAGCTCAAGCAGTTCTTCAGAATCAAGCAGTAGTTCTGAATCATCAAGCTCCAGCTCTGAGTCATCATCAAGCTCTGAGTCATCAAGCTCCAGCTCTGAATCTTCCAGCTCCAGCTCTGAGTCATCAAGTAGCTCTGAATCATCGAGCTCAAGTTCCGAATCAAGCTCTAGCTCAGAATCATCAAGCTCCAGCTCCGAATCTTCTAGCGCCAGCTCCGAATCTTCTGGCTCATCTGAGTCTAGTTCGAGCAGTTCTGAAACACCTGCAGTAATTTATGGAGATAAAGCCATTTTTAATTCAGGAACAACTGATGAGCCTAATATATCTCGTTTAGATGATACTCACTTTATTGTAGCATACGAGGATACTGGTGAAAATAACTTCGGGAAGTGTAGCGTAGGAACAATATCTGGATCAACTATCTCTTTCGGCTCAGAATACAATTTCCATTCATCTGAATCCAGATATATTTCAGTGTCCTCTCTAGACAGCACTCACTTTGTTGTAGCGAATCAACACATTAACGATTATGGAACAGTAAGAATAGGCACAGTATCTGGCTTAGTTGCCTCTTTCCTCGGTTCAGAATATACTTTTAACGTATCTGATACTCGTGAAATTTCTGTATGCTCTTTAGACAGTACTCATTTTGTTGTGGCATACTCTGATGATGGTAATGGTTCTTCTGGGACAGCAATGGTAGGCACAGTGTCTGGCTCAAACATTTCCTTTGGTTCAGCATATGTTTTCCAATCAGGGGGCACTTGGCACAATATTTCTATATCTTCCTTAGATAACACCCATTTTGTTATTGCATATAAAGACAATAGTAATTATGGGACAGCAATAATAGGCACTGTATCTGGCTTAAGCATTTCCTTTGGTTCAGCATATGTTTTTAATTCAGCGGATATGGGCGCTCTAAGTTATCTTTCTGTATCCTCTTTAGACAGTACTCATTTTGTTATCGGATACAAAGATGATAATAATAACTCTTATGGGACAGCGATAATAGGCACAGTATCTGGTTCAGATATTTCTTTCGGCTCAAAGTATATTTTTAATTCAGCAGTTACCTCTTTTCCACATGTGTCTAGTTTAGACAGCACCCATTTTGTCGTTGGATATACAGATTCCAATCCTGCTTATGGAACAGCAATAATAGGCATAGTGTCTGGCTCAAGTATTTCTTTTAGTCCAGAATATGTTTTTGATTCGTTGGTCGCTCATGAAATCTTTACATCTTCTTTAGACAATACTCACTTTATTGTAGGATATGCAGGTCTTAGTTGGGATGGAACAGCAATTTGTGGAATTTATTCAGAGCCTTAGTTTAACAGTTTTGAATTTTCAAGCCCCAATTAATGACGTATCAAAAAATTTTAATGCCGAGTTTATAAGATGTGTGTAGTATAAATCAAGGAGAAGCTTTATGGATAACATAGCACTCAACAATATTACTTATAATACCATCGGTCAAATTAGTCTGACATAATCTAACTTTAAAAAAAAAGATTGAAAACAGTAAAAATCAGAAAGCCACCTTGCCCAGTGTACAAAAGTTTGTGTGCAGTGTAGCGTGATGGAATCCAATACATTTGCAACTACCTTTACTAAAAACCGAAACAAAGGGGAAAAAACTAGACCTAAAAATGAATACACATCCAAATTATTGCTATAATTGTATTTATCTATTTTATGAAGAAGAAGAATCTCTTGCAATTAATTTCAATGAAAGATACCATTCTCATGGATATACCTACAAGTGTGAATTTTATGGCGTTCGTCTGGACTGTAACTCACATGATCCAGTTAGATCAGAAAAATGTATTGAAGAAAATAGATTCTCAGAGGAAGAAGGATCCATTTCAGAGGATGAATCTATCTTAGAGAATAAATTCTTAGAGAATAAATTCTCAGAATCAGAGGAGAAAAAATCATGGGTAGCATAATACTTAACGATATTGTTTATGGTGTAACCGGTCAAAATGGTTTAGCTCAGGATAATTTTGAAGAAATTGAAAACTATATTAATGGAAAGGGAGGAGGACTAGTAACTCTTGCAGAAAACATCACAGTACATCTAGAAAACGGGGATCCTAAATCAAATATCTACACAGTGCCAGCTGGAAAGAAAATGATTGTGTCTGATGTTGTAATTCGAACACCAACAGGCAGCTTAGCCGGAGGCACAGATTTTAATTTTGGAGATGGCGCTGCCTGCACCACATGGCGACAGGGAGTAGACTTGGCAGATTTAACTCTTGCGTCTCATTACCGAATAATTTCCAATAATAATGTAACATATACAATCTTTGATGCCGGGGATGTATTTGGAATTATACCAGTGACTGGAGCAGTGGCCGATGCAGACGCAAAAGCAGATTTGTTTGGGTATTTGTATGATGAATAGATAGTATAGTAAACGAACTATATTATAGATAGAAAGGAGGTAAAATAATGTTTTATATATTAATTTTTATTCTCGCTATTCTGGTTAGTTTCATGGTTCTTGCTATATCTAATAAATACCTGCCTGTGTTTTTTTGTGTTCATTTAGGCTGGCATCTTGCACCAATAACACAAGGGTTTGATGGGTGTAGCTTTACTGGAGTATGCCCTCGCTGTGGAGAGCATATTTTGCAAGATGGACAGGGGAACTGGTTTTGAAGTATAATAAAGAGAGAGAATTATGAGGTATAATAAATCATAGGGAGGGAATTATGAGATATAATAAATTAAAGGGAGGAAAACTATGCAGAATCTTGAATTTACCAACGAGAAACGTTTAAACAGGAGAAGGGCAGAATTTGTTTATAATGCTGCCAGGTTAGCTGCAATAGCAGCCAATGTACCCATTATTCCTGTTCGATGGAATGATAGAGAACAAAAGTTTAAAGCCCAATTCTTTGAAGTGATAGAGCGTCAATGTAGCAACCAACGTTCTGGATCTCCCGAAGAATTACATGGTAGCTGGATGCAATCATACTTATCAATGGGATGGGTATATGGCAAAATATATAATCGAGAAAAGCGTACTCATCCTGATTTGGTGCCGTATTCACAACTAGATAAATTAGAGCAGGAAAAAGACTCTGTTTTTGTTGCGTTATGTGAAGTTGCGAGGTTATGGATTCATGATTAAAGATTTATGATTGAAGAAGAAAATTGGTTTTAGCTATGAGAACTTCATTTAGATTATTTCTCTGGTATTTAGTCCTATCTATTTTTCTTGCTTTATTTTTGTTTTTAGGACTAAGCTACCTCACAATTATAAGATTAACCTGGTGGTCATGAAACTAACCTAATAATCATGAAATTAACCTAATAATCATGAAATTAACCTAATAATCATGAAATTAATTTAACAGGGGAGGAAAAAACAATGCCAACAATAAAACAAATAGTAAAATCAAAAGCGAACGAGTTTAACGTAGTTATTGCACCGGCCATTATAATGGGTCTCAAGTCCGTTGGGATCGAGGTTCCGATCGAAATCGTTATGGCCTTTTATGCAGTTGTGAATTTTATTATTAGATGGGTAACAAAAAAACCTTTGGCTGAGAAATAGTTAATTAGCTCAGCAATTCTATAAAATGTAGGCCTCCACCTGACCGCGTGAGAGTACAAGTTGAAGGTCGTTAAATATAACGCCTACATTAACTGCGGAATAATTATGGGTAAACTAATTAACTTAGTAGGACAAAAGTTTGGGAGATGGACAGCTCTAGAAAGAGCGAAAGATAAAAACGGATTAGTGCGCTGGAAATGTTGTTGTGATTGTGGAACAATTAGAGATGTTCGTTCTATTAGATTACGAAATGGCTTAACAAAATCCTGTGGTTGTTTGCAACGAGAGATGGCATCAATTAAAAATACCAAGCATTCACAATCAAATAGCTCTATATATTATAGCTGGATAGATATGAAACGTCGTTGTAATGATCCTAATAATGTAGGCTATAAATATTATGGTGCTCGCGGTATCAAAGTTTGTGATCGCTGGCTAAATAGTTTTGAGAATTTTTTTACTGATATGGGAAAGAAACCCGAGAAATTTACCCTCGAAAGAAAAGATTTTGATGGTAATTACGAACCTTCTAATTGTACATGGGTTAGCAAGAAAGAACAACAGCGAAACAGGCGAAATAATCGATTAATCAATTATAACGGAAAAATACAATGCATGTCCAAATGGGCAGAAGAAATCGGAGTATCTCTTCCAGCCCTTTGGTGGAGATTAAAACATTATCCACCGCGAATAGCTTTTAATATGTAAATCTTATGACCGAAAAAACTATTCTGAATATAATCAGTAACTTAGAACCTCATCTTTTCTTTCTTCTTTTCAAGCTTCTCTTAGCAGGATTTGCCGTTCTTTTTCTCAAAGCAATCTTAGAAAATCTTGTTGCTTATGTTCAATTTTCGAGTAACAAGCGTCTGGGAATTGGAGTTAAGGTCCGGGTACGTGGAAAACCTGGAAAGATAAGCTGGTTTAATCTAAGATGGATTTTTGTACATACACAAGATGGTGAAGAAATTATTGCAATGAAACGTTGGATGTATGAGCAATGGGCTGTTTTGAATAATAATAATGACAAGAAATAATAACAGTAACACTAACAGTCTTTTTTCAAGAATGACCCTCGATGGCTCAGACTGTAAACAGCGTTCTCTAGTTGAGTGTATGCAATTCATTATGGAAGTAATTAACACGCTCAAGGTTTCTCTGCGTTCTCAAACCGTCTATGAATTTAATGATTATAAGTTCAATGATTGTGAATCCGAGGACCTAATGCTAGAGACTTTACCAGGAATTATCATAACAACTTTCTCTCAACAATCATCTCTTTCTCTTCATACATTTTCTTTTATTAAAAAAGCCTCTCTCAATATTTTCTCCACCAAACCTTTTCCACGAAAAGTTATTGAGAAAGCCTTTAGATATTTTTTTAAACCTGGGGAGTTGTTGGTGGGAGGGAATTAATACTATGGATTGTATAAAATACAAGAAGGGTTATAAATATCAGCTTGCAGAGACTTACAATATTAAAACAGATATCAAACCTTCTGAACATATCCTGACTCATTTTATAGACTTAACTACTAATGGCACACTGATCATAAGGAAGGGATACGCGTGGGACGGTCCGAGCGGGCCTACCTTAGATACAAAAAATTTTATGAGGGGTGCTTTGATTCACGATGCACTCTTCCAACTTATGAGACAAGGACATCTTAGTCAAAAATATAGAAAATTTGCCGACCGACTTCTCCAAAAAATATGCAGAGAAGATGGTATGAATAAATTAAGAGCCTGGTATGTATATCAGGGTGTTCATTTAGGTGGAAAGTTTGCAGCAGATCCAGCTAATAAGAAACAGGTTATCAAAGCTCCTAAGAGGTGTAAGTGATACGCTCCTCTCCTCTTTTCTCCTCCTCTCCTCTCCCCTCCCCTCCCCCCCCTCCCCATATATCCCACATCTACCTCTTATCACTTCCTCACGGCACCTCGTACACTCGTAACACGGCAGACTCTTCCTCATACTTTTCCCTTGTTTCCGTCCTAACATATCCCTCCCCTACAAG
>Ga0307434_1001115_pt1 | contig 15122 bp, 13 predicted proteins | sample SalMarWE160220MG_FD_202156 | JGI IMG/M metagenome (GOLD analysis project Ga0307434, IMG submission 202156) | Salt marsh sediment microbial communities from the Plum Island Ecosystem LTER, Massachusetts, United States - WE1603-220 | ecosystem: Environmental > Aquatic > Marine > Intertidal zone >... | reverse complement strand
TTGCTCATAAAGAAATAAAGAAATTAGTTGCTTGGCAAAATAAAATTCAGCAAGACGTTGGACGTGAAAAAGAAGTAGTTGCTGATCCATATGATTGGGCAATATGGGATCGACGTGTTACTGAATTTTTAACAGAGGAACGGGTTAAAAATTGTTATATTGAAGATAAAGTACAAAGAAATAACTATTTAACAGATTTACAGGAACTTTTTTATCAAGAATATAAAGAAGAAATTACTGAAAAAGATATACCAACAACTGTTATTGATTTTATACTTGATTCGGTATTGAAAAAAAAGATTACAGAGTTAATATTTAAATTACAAAAGCGAGTTGATAGTCGCACTTTTGATAAAATACGTAATATTTCAGTAGAAGTTGGATTATTACCCTATGCACATGGATCGGCTCTTTTTACAAGAGGAAGAACCCAGGCATTAGCGAGTGTGACGCTTGGAAGCGGACAAGATGTGCAACGAATTGAAAGTATCATGGAAGATGATATTGAAAATGGCTCATTCATGTTGCATTATAATTTTCCACCTTTTTCATCAGGAGAAGTTCGTCCAATGCGTGGACCAGGCAGGCGAGAAATTGGGCATGGTCATCTTGCCGCTTCATCTTTTAAATACATATTACCAAACAAAGAAGAATTTCCTTATACTATCCGTATTGTTACCGACATATTAGAATCAGATGGTTCTAGCTCAATGGCGACTGTTTGTAGTTCAACAATGGCATTGATGAATGCGGGAGTACCAATCAGTAAAATGGTTGCCGGTGTTGCAATGGGTCTATTAAAAGGTTCTAACAATAATTTTATTACTTTATCTGATATTGCAGCTTTTGAAGATGCTTTTGGCTTAATGGACTTTAAAGTTGTTGGTACCGACAAAGGCATTACTGCCATTCAAATGGATACTAAATATAAGGGTGGATTGTCGCGTGAAATTTTTGAGTCAGCACTTGAGCAAGCGCGAAAAGGACGTCTTTTTATTCTTGGTGAAATGAGAAAAGTCATGAGTGTGCCAAATCCAACATTATCTGATTTAGTACCAAAGGTAACTGTTGTGAAAGTTGATACGGACAAAATTGGCGCAATTATTGGTGCTGGTGGTAAAACAATTCGAGAGATTATTGAAAAAACCAATACGTCAATTGATATTGAACCAGATGGTGTAGTAAAAATATTTGGTGGTCCTGATGCTGATATAGATTTTGCAATTCGCTGGGTAAAAACATTAGCAGGCCAGATTGAACGAGGCCAAATTTTTGAAGGAAAAATTAAGCGAATTACTGATTTTGGTTTTTTTGTTGAATTAATTCCTGGTCAAGATGGGTTAGTTCATATTTCCAATATTCCACGGGAATTAAAAAAAACCTTTGCTCGTGTTTTCAAGGTTGATGATTTAGTCAAAGCAGAGATTGTCGATTATGATCCAATAACAGGGCGAATAAGTTTGCGTTTATTACAATAATAACAAGTAATTATTTAGGGATTGGGTTAATGCAGCCTAAGGGTAATCTAAGACATGATGGTCGTCTTAATAACCAATTACGTTCTGTAAGCTTCTCATATAATATTTTTGAATATACAGCAGGTTCTGTTTTTTTTAAACTTGGTAAAAATAAAATATTATGTGCTGTTACTTTACAAAATAATGTTCCTGTTTTCTTGCGTGGAAAAGAGAGTGGGTGGTTGACTGCAGAATATGCCATGCTTCCTGCAGCAACAATGGTACGAACACAACGCGAAACTCAATTACGAAAAAATGGACGGTCTATTGAAATATCAAGGTTTATTGGCCGCGCATTACGTGCGATTGTAGATGTTTCTGTTTTAGGAGAGCGTACGATTATTGTTGATTGCGATGTAATACAAGCAGATGGTGGGACACGAACTGCCTGTATTACTGCAGCATATCTTGCATTACAACATGCACAAGAAAAATGGTTAAAAACAAAAAAGATTGAAAAGCCTTTTTTGCGTGACGGTATTGTTGCAATCTCAGCAGGCATTTTAAATGGTGAGCCAATTTTGGATCTTGACTATGCTGAGGATAGTGTTATCGATGCCGATTTTAATTTTGTTATTGCGGAATCTGGTGCAATTATTGAAATTCAAGGTGGAGTAGAAAAAAAACCAATTTCTTGGAAATTGTTTGAAGATGTGCGGTTGCTTGCCGCGCAAGGAGCAAAGCAACTTTTTGTGCAGTGTAAGCAAGATAAAAACAATATGACTCTTTTGAAAAGAAATCGACAAAAGATAACAGAAAAGGATGAAAAAATTCCTTTGTTTAGCCTGAAAAAGCGCCAATTAAATCTATGAAATTAAGCGAATTTTTATTAAGTATTCAGCAAGAAAAAAAGCTTCCTTCTTCTCACCTTATTTGTTTTAGCGGTAAAGATAATTATCCACTTTTATTTTTTTCTCTCTTGTTGAACTGGTTAAAAAAACAACAATCTTCTGCTGTTGTATCTACTGCTGTACACGACCAAAAAGAATTATTTATGCAAGCACAATTAGAGACAAGTTTTTTAGGAACGTCTCTTTTTTATTGGATTGGTAATTTAATGCAGTGTAATAGAAAGATTCAAATAGAGTGGATTGATTATTTACAAAAATATCAAGGACCACATAAAATAGCATTTTTTATTACGCAAGAAGTACCCGTTTCTTTTTCAGATAATACTATTGTTGTTACGCTGCCGAGTGCTGTTTCTTATGAAGATATGTTACTATTACAACGCTTATTTTCTTCTTTTTCAATGCTAAATAGGCAGTTTGTTCGTCAGTTAAGCAAAATTAAACAAAAAATATCATTAGATTCTTTTTGCTTACTTTTGAATTATTGCTTGCTAATTGGAAAAAATAGTGATGAATTTTTTACTGCGTGGCTTGACTATCTTTTACCAATTCAACCTTCTCTTTTTGAACTAAGTCAATATTTTTTTGCAAAAAATGGAAAACAATTCTTCATTACATGGTCTCACATTTGTAATAATTATAATTCACAGTTTTGGGTTGTATTTTGGTCTGAACAAATTTGGCGTGCTATGTTATGGATTGATCTCTATCGTAATAAGCGTTTTGATGAAGCTAAAAGAATGCAATTTAAATTACCATTTTCTTTTTTGAAACATGATTGGAAAAAATATTGTTTTTCTGAGCTACAATCTGCACACCAATTTATTACGGTAATTGATCATCACTTAAAAAATAATGGTTCTTCTCAAGGGCTTGACTTATTTTATTCTAAATTTTTTTTGAATCAATTTGCATAACATTCTTTTTACTCACTTTAGTAAATACTTGCATTTGCGTAATGAGTATTCTACTTTGAAATTAGTTTCTTTTGTTCAGAAAAAGGGGAAAAAAGATGAAATTTACTAGTAAAATTAAGCGAGTGATTATAATGTTATCGGTGATAAGTTACTTTGCTTTTGCATCAGAAATAGAACTTGAAGAAAGTAGAACTTGGGTGGTTCAAACAAAAGATAAGGTAAAATTGAAACTTATAAGAGAGTTGTTTCCAGCAGAATCACTTATTCCAACTATTTGGGGAGGAGATAAAAAAAGTGGGACTAAAGATAATCCAATAATTTTGAATCAAGTTAATACAGAGCAACTTATTTGTATAAACAATTTGCTACAAGGTAAGAAAATAGATGAAATTGATTGTAGTGAAATTTTTCTTTTAATAAAAACATTAAATTATCTAGGTATAGATTTTCTTATTGAAAATATTATTTTGTCCGAACCAAAGTTCAAAATTCAGTCAATGCCACCTGGCGGTGAAGTGATATGTATGATGTTACTCCAAAAAAATAAGAATCAAACGGAATTTTGCGAAAAATTAATTAATCTTATTGTTCAGACTGGTAATAATCCAGAAATAATTTCAAAGTTCCTTAACGGTAAACCATCATTAAAAAAAGTGGCAGTTCAGCTGAAAACCAACACAGTCATGGAGAAAGTAAAAGCGTTTGAAACTTATAAACAGTTATCATTTAGAGAGCAAAAAGCGCTTAAAAGAATACAGCAATCCCAATTACAGGAATATGCAGAAGATATTACTGAGAAATAAATTATTATTGATTTTTGTTAGTAAATCGATCGGGTTGAATAATTCCTCCTGATATAATCATTGCCATTGCTTCTTGTCGAGTTAAATCAACAACAAGGAAATCATCTTCGGAAGCAACAACAAAGAAACCGCTTGTTGGGTTTGGTGCTGTTGGAATAAAAATGTTAAAAAATTTTTTTTTGGGATTTGGTGCAATCTGAGCCTGTAACTCACTTGTTAAAAATCCAAGGCTATAAGTTCCTTCACGAGGAAATTCAACAAAAACAACCTTTTTAAAGCTAACGGTATCGTCAGAGGGGTTAAATGCTTGAATTAATTGTCGTATGCCAGAATAAACGGTACGCACTAAGGGAATTTGAAAAGCAAGTCTTTCGATAAAATTAATAAGTGAACGTAAAACAAAAAAATTGTAGAGTGTACCAATAAAACAAATAATAATAATAGCAAGGATAATTTCTGAATAAGGTATATAACGTAAGAATGTGTCTTGTGTAAAGGTAGTGAGTGGGGTAAGCCAACTGGCAATTAAGCGAAATGAAATATTAAAAAGAGCGACCGTAAGCGTGAGCGGCAAAATAGCAATTAAGCCATTTAAAAAAAATTTTCTTAGATAAAAAACTATTTGTTCAAAAAAATTTTTTTTATTATTGTTTAGCATAGTAAATTCCTAGAGGTCATTGATGTCATTTATTATTTTTTCTTTAACTTCAACAACAAGATTAGCTGGTTTATAGTGTACCAGTTTAATTGTTTCAGGTAAAAGTAATGTTTTAGTTGTAAGACTAATCTGCTGGTGGCCAGGAACAAATTCAGTTGCATTAATATGGGCAGCAAGGTTATCGGTGTCAAGATTATATAAATCGGTTTTTTTCCCAACAAGATTGACAGCAATAGTGTCAGGAGCATGCAGCGTAAGATATGATGGTGTTCCATAAAAAGAAAGTGGAATGTCTAGCCAAATGGAAGTATCATGACCACTACCAAGTATATACCAAAAGCTATAACCAAAAATTAGGGAAATAGCTTTAAGGGGAGTCTTGTTGAAAAAAGATTTTTTGAGTACTTCTCTGTTCATTATTTTTTCCTTTTTTTATCTTATTATCTTGTTTATGTTCAACTCTAATATGCTTTTTTATAAGCTGGAGCGTGTGGTGAGGACTTATCTTTTCAAAACATTTACCATGAACAATAATAGTAAATGTATGCGTAAGGGGATCAGTATAAAAAACAAAAGCATCAGTTTGCTGTGAGTAAACAAAAGAATCTTGCTGCCACGCAGTTGAAGGCTGTATTGTTTTTGCCATATAATATGATGGTTGCCAATTTGCATTGATTCCTCGTAATTTTCCTTGGGTAGTTACCCATATTAATTTGCTTGGATCATATGCTTGGCTTTCTAGCAAGAGTTCAAGTATTCCTTGTTGCAAATCTGCATTAATAAGAAAGGGTGTTTTGATAAAATCATCAAGATTGTCAGTACATTCAATAACACATATAACAGGCTTATTTTTATTAACCATCACAAGACAACCTCTAAATAAAATATCAAGCCAATCATGGTTTGTTACTTGAGCAGGCTGAATATTTTTTAGTGCAATTAAATTGCGTTGTAAAATATCTTGATGCATGATTATAAAAAGCATAATAATTGCTGGTGCATACAAAAAAAGAAAGTAGCTAATAATAGTTAATTGGATGGTGTAAGCTGCAATAGCAATAAAACAATAACCATAAAAATAGGGTAAAAGGTTTTTTGTGTAATCTTTTGCAAGCCAACGCATTAAATAGTAAAACAGACTTGTAAAAAACATAATTTCTATGATGTCACGCCACATAAGAAAATGATACATGCTACTTCCTTTATCTTTATTATTAGTAAATATACCTAAGCTGTATTTCTTTTAACAGTATTGCTAGCATAGCATAGTGAAAAAAGCTAAAGGAATAGCAATGTCATAAATCTAATGAAATGCGTTTTATCAATTGTTTTCCTCAAAGTTCCTCAAGGTTTAGAATTTTTACATTTTCATAAAATTCTGATTCATAGTAAATTATAGCTTGGGTGCCATCGGGTGAAAAATCTATTCGATCGATATTACTTTCTTTAAAGAGAGTACGGCCATTTAAATCTGTTATTTTTCCTGCCTGGTTTTCTTCATACAAAAAACTAACATATTTGCTGTTTGGGCTAAATAGTGGGGGGATGACATAGCAAAATGACCAAATCTAATATTAGGCCATTCGATAATAATTTTGTTAGTTTCTAAATCTATTATTTTTGCAGAACTAAGATTTGGTGGTTTATAATTATAAACCAAGGTGCTTATTGTTTTACTATCTGGGCTTAATTTTGCTCTTTCAATTTTATCTGCTCCCCAAATACTTGTTCCCTTTTTAGTTTTAAGCATAATGATTATAAAAATATTATGATAATTTTTATAAATTGCAGGACCATCATATCTTAATCAAGATAAAAATCAAATTGAGATTTAGCTTTTTTCCATTATACTAACAAAAAATAAATTGTGTTACGTATCGGAATTTTGATGATAAATGAAAAAATAGTTTTAACAGGTGATCGGCCCACTGGATCTCTTCATTTAGGGCACTATGTTGGTTCACTTGCACAGCGGCTTATCTTACAAGAAAAATATAAGCAATATATTATGATTGCAGATGTGCAAGCATTAACTGACAATTTTGAACACCCAGAAAAAGTACGAGAGAATGTATTGCAGGTCGCTCTTGATTATTTGTCTATTGGGATAGATCCTAATAAATCAACAATTTTTATTCAATCACTTATTCCAGAAATTGCTGAATTAACAATATTTTTTTTAAATTTGGTAACAGTTAATCGGCTTAAGCGTAATCCGACGGTTAAAGAAGAAATAAAACAAAAGGAGTTTGGTGAAAGTTTGCCGGCAGGATTTTTAATTTATCCTGTTTCACAAGCAGCAGATATTACTATTGTAAAAGGGAATATAGTACCAGTTGGCGCTGATCAACTGCCAATGATTGAACAAACAAACGAAATTGTGCGTTCATTTAATCGTATTTACAAACCAGTTTTTTCAGAAGCAGAGGCACTTATTCCAATGATGTCTCGATTACCAGGTACTGATGGAAAAGCAAAAATGAGTAAATCTCTTGGTAATGCAATTTTTCTTTCGGATTCTCCAGATGTTGTTGTTCAGAAAGTAATGAGCATGTATACTGATCCGGAACATATTCATGTGAATGATCCAGGAAAAATTGAGGGGAATGTTGTATTTACTTATCTTGATGTTTTTGATCCAAATAAACAACAAATTACACAAATGAAAGAGCATTATAGCCGTGGTGGTCTTGGTGACGTCGTTGTTAAAAAACGATTAATTGAGGTATTAAACAATTTTTTAAACCCAATTCGTGAGCGGCGTGCATTGTTAGCAAAAAATCCACAGGCAGTAATGAAAATTATTTTGGAAGGAACGCAAAAAACAAAAGAAGTAGCGGAAAAAACAATGCATGAAGTACGCAAGGTAATGAAACTAAATTATTACTCTTGATTTTTAATTAAAGTAAAATATAAATTTTTAAAAAAGGATACGAGTGAGAGAAATAAAAAAGTATATTATACCGGTTAGTATATCGCTACTATTAACAACATTCGTTGTCATTTCAATTGCAAATCTTTTTTATCGGTCAAAAGTTACTACCGGTGAAATGGTTGCAGCTGAAGTAGTACAGTTGCATGATATTTTTCAACGGATTCATCGGACTTGCGAAATAATGGGGTTTGATTATCAAAAAAATCGTATTAATTTTTTAAATGTCCGATCATTTACAGGCTCAGAAGTTGGCCCAATGAATCTTGTTCATCCAGGCAAATGGGAGGGACCTTACGTTGAAGATAATCCAACTATTCAAGGAATCGAATACCAAATAGTTCGCACTAAAAATGGTTATTTTATTACACCAGGGGAAAAGGTAAAGTTGCCCAACGGCAAAATAATTGGAGAAGACATTTTGTTAGATGAAAGTGCAGATATTACTGCCATGATGCACGATGAAAACATGCTAATGTTTGAGGGTAAACCACTTGCAATGCCACTTATGCTAAAACGGTAACTTAAACCATTTGTAAATAATCTGCTAAAATTTTTTTTATCCCACTTTTAAATAAGACAGAAATATATGTTTTCCCGTTACTTTTTTGTTCTATTATTTTTATTGTGCCCATACCATATTTTTTATGAATAACTGGCTGATTTTTTTTCCAACCCTTTGTTATTTTATTAATTTTTTTTGATTGTTGTTTTTTATTTTGTATTGGTTGTGAGCCCTTAAAAGTTTTAACGGTGGATTGTTTTTTATGCGCAAACCAGTCCACAAAAAAGGTATTAAGTTGCTCTCTTTTCCAATAAGAACAGTTGTCGTGGGGAAGGGTATCAGGGACTTCATGTAAAAAACGAGATGGCATTTGATCAACCATTTGACCATACGTGTAACGAAACTTTGTATGCAAAAGAAGGAGCTGTTCTTTTGCTCTGGTGATACCGACATAAAAAAGGCGCCGTTCTTCTTCAATTGCATTTTCTTCTTTCATTGCACGGGAAGTTGGTAATAATCCTTCTTCTAAACCACACAAAATGACGGTATCAAATTCTAAGCCTTTTGCTGCGTGAAGTGTCATAAGAAGTACCGTTTCATGGTCTTCTTTTTTTGTATTTATTTTTTCTTGCATTAGTGCAACATTATCTAAAAAGAGAGGAATTGAGCTGTTATGCTGTGCTTCAAAATATTTGACAGCATCAATAAGTTCTTTAATATTGTCAATTCGTGTTGCTGCATCTGGTGGATCATAACTATTTTTAAGGTATAATAAATAGTCAGTTTTTTCTATGATATGTTCAATAGCCTTACTTGGTTTGTTTGTTGGTGCAAGTTTATCAAATATATTGATAAATGTTTGTAGTGCTTTTGCTTTTGATTGTGGAATTATTTTTTCATTAATAAAGTGAGTTGCTAATTGCTGAAATGTTAAAAAAGGTTGTTGCTGCCATTGGTTAAAAAATTGTTCTTCAAATTTTGTGCCCAGTCCGCGTGCTGGTGTATTAATAATTCTAAAAAATGATGTACGATCAAATGGGTTAACAAGAAGGCGTAAATACGCAAGAAGATCTTTAATTTCTTTTCGTTCATAAAATTGAATGCCACCAATAATTTTGTAAGGAATTGTTTGCTTAATGAGTGCTTCTTCAATAGCACGGGATTGCGTATGAGTACGATACAAAATTGCAACGGTGCTCAATTTTTGTTTTTTTTCTATAATAGCTAGTAATTGGGCAATGAGTTCTGCTTCTTGATACTCTGATAAACAAGAAAGAATTTGCACTCGATTTTTTCCCTGTTTATGGGACCATAATTTTTTAGGATTACGTGCGGTGTTATTTTGGATAACTTGGTTAGCAGTATCTAAAATTGATTGTACTGATCGGTAATTTTGCTCTATTTTAATTATTTTTGTCGATGAAAAATCTTTTTTAAAATTGAGCATATTAGCAATTGTTGCGCCTCTCCATGAATAAATTGATTGATCTTCATCTCCAACTGCACAAATTGACTTTACTGTTAATTGCTTATTGTTTGTTGCCATTTGTTTTAATAATGCATGTTGTATTACATTTGTGTCTTGATACTCATCTATTAAAATATGTTTAATTCGTTCCTGTTCATTACTTTTAAATACTGGATTGTTTTTGAATAAATGGAACGCTTCAAGCAATAAATCATCAAAATCGAGGCATTTACTCGCATTTTTTTCTTTTTCATAGGCTTGATAAATTTCAAATAAAAGAGGGTTACCAAGATAATTGTGAGCAGATTGTGCCGGGGTTGTTGTATGATTTTTCATTTGTGAAATTTTATACGAAACTGAGCGAGCAGTAAATTGCTTGTGAAGATTACTTCGTTGTAAGATTGTTCGGATTAATTTTTGTTTATCGTCTTCATCAAGAATAGAAAAAAAAGGGGTGGTGAGGAGGCTGCTGTTTTTTTTTAGCAATTGCAAGCAATAAGAATGAAAAGTACCGATGAATGGCAGTTTATGCGTTGTTCCCAAAAATTGTGCAATTCGGTTTTTCATTTCATTAGCAGCTTTATTAGTAAAAGTAAGAGCAGCAATAGTGGAAGGAGTTATATTATTATTAACTATCAAATGAGTAATGCGTGCAGTAATAACACGTGTTTTGCCGGAACCAGCACCCGCTATTACCAGCAATGCTCCACTGTTCTGTATTACAGCTTTTTTTTGTTCGGCATTAAGTTCTTTTTCTAAAAATGTATTAAATGACATTTTGTTAACTATGCTGATTTGATAAAAATAAACAGATAAAACCTTGTTTATAGTTTATAGATCATCTATAATTCAGCAAGAATTATTCCAAGAGTCTTAGGAAACTCATTATTTCTTGTATTACGGGTTCCCAATTATTATACTCTTGTTGTCTAAATAGACGCATAGTTGGGTACCAGGGAGAATCAGAACAATTGTGGAACCAGCGAAAATCAGACACTGTTGGCAAAAGAACCCACACCGGTACCTCTAGTGCACCAGCAAGGTGCGCAATAGAGGTGTCTACTGTAATAACTAAATCAAGATTTTTCATAACGGCGGCAGTGTCCATAAATCGGCCATGGTGTTGATCAAAATGAGGACCAAAATCATGAATAACAAAATTAGATGGTAAGGTATGAAGTTGATCAGTACCATTTACTTGTTGCAAACTATAAAAGCTGATCCCAGGGATTTGCGCAAGTGGGGCAAATGTTTCAAGAGAGATACTGCGTGGATTAGAAATTATTGCACCAGTTTGGTCTCGTATAATACTACTTTGCCAGCATAGTCCTACTTTAAGTTGTTTATCAGTGATTAATTGATTGTGCCAATAATCAATTAATGTTGAATCAGCAGTAAGGTAAGGAATATCAGTTGAAGCAGAATTAAGCGTTTCGCGCATTATATATGCAAGACGTGGAGTGGAGACAATATATTCTTTATCAACAGCAGGGAGTGGACTCCCTTGTATAATTAGTTGATCAATAAAAGAGCAACAAGACAATAGTGGCATGAGCGCTGTAGGTATTTCCATAATAACAAATGCGCCAGCTTCGTGTAACCGTTTTGCATAACGTAAAAATTGAATAACATCACCAAAACCACCATCATGTCGAATTATTATTTTCTGATTTTTAATATCCTCGTTATACCACCAATAATCATTAACTGATAATAATGGTAATGCATGCTGCCATTCTTGATTCCGTAGATAATGTAAGACGAGTTTGCGTTTTACCTGGTTATTTAGCGGTTGCTGTTGAAAAATTGTTTCTAATAACTGTTGCGCTTGGCTAAACTTGCCGAGCTCATTACAGACTAGGCTAAAATTAAATAAAAGAGTGTTATTTTGGTTGTTTTCTTTAATTGCTTGCGTGTAATAATAAAATGCTTGTTGATAATTACGTTTTTGATGATGAAAGAAAGCAAGTTGTTCCTGCTGCCTGTTTGGATAAGTTAAGGTATAAAACAAAAATGAGATAGCACAAACTAAGATAGTGTGATTATAGGTCATATTGAGTATATTCCTTTTCTTCCATTAAATAAGAGCCAAGGCATTCATTAATTCTTTTTTTAATTTCACCACGTAGATCGTTAGTAATGTAGACAAGACGTGCTAATTTAATAAATTCATCATCAAACTCTTTATTTTGCTCTTTGAGACGTATATCATCTTCAATTTCCCATAATTGTTCATTAACTTGTTTAAGTTCTTCTTTGAGAGATTCTATTTCTTCTGTAGCTGATATATTATTGTAAATGCTCGTGAGTATAGAGAGCTCGGTTTGAATATTGCGTAGCTTACTGCGTGTTTTTATTCGCTCTGCCTTAATTTCTAAAATAGTAAGTTTGTCAATTAATTCACCATAAGATATTTCGATAGCGATTGTGTTTCTTTGTTTTGTTTCTTGGAGCTGCTTTGCTTGACTAAAAAATGGGATGATAAGGGTAATAACGGCTAGAATAGAGGTTTGAGTTGCTTGATAATTATACTTCATGAATTTCTCCTTTTTTTAGTTAATGATCACCTATTCATACTACAGAATTTTTTTTACGTAAATAAAAAATTTATTTATTTTTTTGAATGTTTTCAAGTTCATCGTAGATTACTTTCATCACGCTTTCCCAGTCAAAAGGTTTTGGTTGTTTAAAAATACGCATTGTTGGGTACCAAGGTGAGGTGGTTCGATTAATAATCCAACGCCAATCAGTAGCATACGGGAGCAATAGCCAGACTGGGCGTCCGAGAGCGCCTGCAAGGTGAGCAACAGCAGTGTCTACGGTAATTATTAAATCCATGTGTTCCATGACAGCGGCAGTGTCCATAAAATTTCCATGTTTTTTATCAAAATTATCATCAAAAATATGGAGAGGGAATTCAGTTGGGATATTGGCTAATTGCTCAACACCATCATATTGCTGTAAACTATAAAATTGTAAATTCGGAATAGGTGTTAACAGAAAAAATTGTGTAAGGGGAATTCCTCGTCGTGCAATTGGTAATCGTGATACATCATTTTTTACATCTGCTTGCCAACAGATACCTATTTTTAATTTTTGGTCAAAAGTTGATAGTTTCTCTTTCCAATATTGTACTAATATTGGATCAGCAGTTATCTATGGAATAGTGCAGGGAAATGTTCTTTCATTATCATTAAATACAGCAGGGAGACTCATAAATGTTGAAGATGCATCATATGCTATCTGTTTATTACTTGATGATAATTGATCAATATATGGGCAAAGAGAAAGAAGTGGAACTAACTGTTTTTGTACCGTAGTAATGACAGTAGCTCCCATTTCTTTTAATCGTTTTGCATAACGGACAAAATTAATTGTGTCCCCAATACCACCTTCTGGATAGAGAAGAATAGTCTTATTTTTTATGTTATTATTATCGAGCAACAAACGAAGTTTATCAGCATTTTTTTTTGATTTTTTTAAGTAGCGTTCATGTTGTTTCCAGCCATGCTCAAAGTCACCTTTACTCAAATAAGCAAAACCAAGTGCAAGATGCGCTGCATCATAGTTTGGATTTTTTTGCAACACTTCTTGGTAAGTTTCTATTGCTTCATCAATCATTCCTGCTGTTTTTTGTGTATATCCTTTGTTATAAAGTGCCGAAATTGTATTAGGAAAATGATGGTAGATAGAGTGAAATTCATTGATAGCATCATCAATTTTGCCCATATTCAAGTAAGTACACCCAAGGTTAAAACGAGTTGTTATATTGAGTGGGTCGTAGCGTAGTGCTTGTTCAAGATAATGGGCTGCTTCAATAAATTGTTCTTTTTGTTTTAAGATACTTCCCAATGCTTGACAAGCATCAGCGTAGGTAGAGTCAAGATCGATTGCTTTTTGATAAAACAAAATTGCTTGGGAAAGATCTCCTTCTTTTTTGCATAATTCTGCTTGCGTAAAATATGATTTTGCTGTTGGTGATACAGGAAGTGGGTAAAGTTGGCAAAATAATTGTGTTAAACAAATAAAAAATAAAAATAATTTATTGTTTACCATATGTATTAGGTTGCTTGTAAAGCATTTATTTTTTGTAAAATACCTCTTTGCAATTCGCTGAGTAGGTAAAAGTTAGTAACAATATTGCTAAATTGGTCATCAAATGGTGTTTGGTCCATTAAACTACGTAATGTATTGCCTGTTTGCCATAAGCGGTGATTTATAGCCATTAAATCTTGATTAAGTTGCATGATGGTTTGTGAAGTAAGTATGCTTTGAGCGTACATAGATAGTTGATCTCTCTTTATTTCTAATTCTTTTTTTGCTGATTCTTCAGTTACATAATTCAAGGCAATTGTTATCATAGAAAGATTGTGCAGTATTTGAGCCCAGTTGTATGTTTCGGTTGATTTTGCTGTTTCTATTGGATCAAATTTATCTATTGCAGCATGTTGTCCTTGTATTGGTTTGTTTTTGACAAGCTGATTTTCTTGTTTAATTTTTTCCACATATTTTTCTAATTCTTGAGCAACTACACTCATAATGCTTTCCCAGTCTCCGGGGGTTGGCTGTCTAAAAAGGCGAACGTTTGGATACCATGGTGTATCATCACGATTAAGCATCCAACGCCAGTCGGGTGGATTAGGTAAAATAATCCAGGTTGGTTTGCCAAGTGCAGCAGCAAGGTGACCAATTGATGTATCAACAGTAACTACCAAATCAAGATTTTTTATTACGGCGACAGTATCCATAAAGCGACCATTACTTTCATCAAAATCATTGCCAAATGTTTGAACTGTAAATCCGGGCACAAGTGATTTTAATTGCTCAGTACCGGTTGTTTTTTGCAAGCTATAAATACTTACCCCTGGCACATTACCAATTGGGCTGAATTGATTAAGGGACATTGATTTTAATGCTACGGTAGCGCGTAACATTGGTGTACTATATTTACTATTCCCTTGCCAGCAAATTCCTACTTTAATATTTTGATCTAAAGATAATTGCTTTCTCCAATGTTCAACAAGTTCTGGCTTTGCAAATAAATATGGTATATCAGTTGGCACCGTGTCAATAGTAGTTTTAAGAATATGTGGTAATGACATAAGGGGAGCATGTACATCAAATGGGGGCAATTTTTCGTTGATCGAGACTACTTGGTCAACATAAGGGCATAATCTAATTAATGTTACCAGTGGTTGTTGTACTCCTACTATTACTTTTCCACCTTTTTCTTTAACAATTTTGGCATAACGAATGAATTGAAATGTATCACCTAATCCTTGTTCTGCATGGAGAAAAATTGTCTTGCCATGAAGATCAGATCCATCCCAACGTGGTTCTGAATAGTTTCGGTAAGATCCTTGTTGTGGTTTTTTCCAGCGCCATTCATAATCTTTAAATCCTTTTTCAAAATCGCCAGTAACAATATACGCAAGTCCACGACTAAAATGTGCTTCAGCATGTGTTGGATT
>Ga0307434_1001114_pt1 | contig 15124 bp, 10 predicted proteins | sample SalMarWE160220MG_FD_202156 | JGI IMG/M metagenome (GOLD analysis project Ga0307434, IMG submission 202156) | Salt marsh sediment microbial communities from the Plum Island Ecosystem LTER, Massachusetts, United States - WE1603-220 | ecosystem: Environmental > Aquatic > Marine > Intertidal zone >... | reverse complement strand
CGTTTGGAAAGAAAATAGTTGTTAAAGGTGAACCTATATTATCTCAGTTTGAACTCGGATTTAAATGGAAACGTAACAAACAAACCAAAGAACTAGAGAAAACTGGAACACTTCATGAGGACCAGCCACCTCAAATCTTATTCCTTGAACGGTGCTTGCAACTGTTAAAACCCGGTGGTCGGCTGGGTATTGTTTTACCAGAAGCCGTTTTTGGGATGCCCACGTATGAATATGTCGTAATCTACCTTCGGAATCGTGTAAAAATTAGAGGTGTAGTATCTATGCCCGAGTCGCTGTTCAAGACAAGCGGTAAGGGAGGGACACATGCCAAAGTCTGTATTCTTTTCTTGGAAAACACACAACCGAAACCTAAGGAGAAATGGAATATTTTTATGGCCGATGCCAAATGGTGTGGGCATGATTCACGTGCAAATCCAACTATTCGTAAAAGACCTGATGGGACAAAAATACTTCTTGATGATGTGCCATTGATCACCACCCGTTTCAAGGAGATAGTTGGCTCATGGTAGGCGCAGTTCAAGATCGTCTTGGCTTTTTGCTCCAAACCTCCTCTCTTCGGGAAAACATTTTCATCCCTAAATACTATAATCCTGAAATCACCTCACGACTTCATTCTTTGGCAAAAACACACAATCTTATTTGCATAAGTGACCTGGTCAGCAAAAAACACCTCTCTGTAGACACAGGTGATGAAATTGGAAAAATGGCGTATGGCACAGGTGATATCCCATTTGTTCGAACTTCGGATATAAGTAACTGGGAAATCATAACCGAACCCAAACAAGGTGTTAGCGAAGAAATCTATGGGTTTTATGCAAATAAACAAGATGTTCAATCTGGTGACATTTTTTTCGTAAGGGACGGAACGTATCTTATCGGGCAAACCTGTTTGCTTACAGAGCAAGATTTGCCATGTTTATATCAGTCTCATATCCTAAAATTCCGGATATCTGAATCGTCCCCGATTACTAATTCCCTCTTGCTTGCATGTCTTAACGCGCCCATTGTCAAGCAGCAAATCCGTTCAAAACAGTTTACGGCTGACATTATTGATACTCTCGGCAATCGATATAAGGAAATAGTTCTCCCCATACCAAAATCTACTACTTTGAAAAACCGTATCGCGAAGGAAGTACAATCTAATATAACTGACCGTATCTCATTTCGCGAAAAAATCAGAAAGATTCCCTTGTGGGTCGAGGGAATAATTTCAGACCTCGATTCATCTCTTCCAGAAGATTGGTCTTGGCGAAGTGAACTAGCGGGGAATCACGGTTTTGTTCGTAACGTATCAGCAATTCAAGGGAATGTTTTTATACCAAAGTACTATGATCCATTAATAGCGGCAGACCTTCATTGCTTAGCCAAATCGCATGAAATAGTTTCTTTAGGAGAACTTGTAAAATGCCGTGCAATTGAGTGGGCTACAGGCATTGAAATCGGCAAAATGGCTTATGGAACGGGCTACATTCCTTTCATTCGGACGTCGGACATTTCCAACTGGGAACTTAAAGGGGACCCGAAACAAAACGTCAGCGATGAAATCTATGAGGAAAATAAGCAAGACGTGCAAGCTGAAGATATTTTAGTCGTCCGGGATGGAACATATCTTGTAGGCACATCATGTATCCTGACTCAGCATGATACTATGATTCTTTATTGCGGAGGCATCTATAAGTTGCGAGTCAAGGATAAGAAGAAACTAGACCCATATTTGTTGCTATCCCTTTTAAATACGCCTATTGTTCGTCGTCAAATGAGGTCTAAGCAATTCACTCGCGATATTATCGATACACTTGGCAAGAGACTTTTCGAGATTATGTTGCCGATTCCCAAAAATGCTGAAACCCGTAAACGAATCGTTGAGGAAACGCGGCGGGTAATTGAAAAAAGAGTTCAGTTGCGAAACCGGGCAAAAGAAATTGCTATCGAGGTCGAAGGGATTTAACATCCTCGCAACGGCTACCTTGAGGCGATAGAAGAAATGTAGTTGAATAAATTTTGAATGCAATACAGGAAAGTCAATGAATGAACTAAAATAACAGAGGAGAAATTGCCATGGCAATATGGTTAGTTAGAGCGGGTGCGAGAGGCCAACAACAAGAATGGGCCCTTGTTAAAGGCCAGGCAGTCATTGGCTGGGATCAAATGGGTGATTTGTCTAAGTTCAATACGCGAGAGGAGATGTTAGACGGCTTGCGCAAGGCCTACCCCGACGCTCAGCCAGCGAGGTTATACAATTATCGAGGACAACTTTGGGCTTTTGCAAAACGCATTCAGACTGGAGATTTGGTCGTCCTACCATTAAAAGGACAAGATGCCATAGCGATTGGTAAAGTGACAGGAGATTATAAGTATCGGCCGGACAGTCCGCCGGATGCAAGACACACAAGAGACGTAGAATGGATTCAACAAGATATCCCACGCAGCCGTTTCGACCAAGACCTGCTTTATTCACTCGGTGCGTTTATGACCGTTTGTCGGATACAACGAAATAACGCAGAAGCACGCATTAAGGCGATATTGGAGGGCAAGACTCCTCCGCCGATAACAGGCGGTGATGAAGCAGAAGAGGTAACAGATGAGAGTATAGGATCGTTGTTAGACCTTGCTGATAATGCAAGTACGCAGATTAGCTCATGGATTGCACAGAAGTTCACCGGACATCGACTTGCGGATTTGGTCAATGCGGTTTTGGAGGCACAGGGATATGTAACAGAGTTATCAAATCCGGGGCCTGATGGCGGTGTGGATATAATTGCAGGCCGGGGACCGATGGGATTTGACCCGCCACGCTTACTCGTACAAGTCAAGGGAGGTGATATACAACAAGATATCAAGATTCTACGTGAACTAAAGGGGATTATGAAGGATTTCAGGGCAGAGCAGGGACTTCTTGTGGCGTGGGGTGGATTCAAACGAACAGTCATTACCAGCGCGAGGCAGGATTTCTTTGAACTTCGGCTTTGGGATGCGGGGGATGTGGTCGAAAATGTCTTGCGATATTATGAGAGTTTTCCTGAGGAACTTAAAGCAGACCTGCCATTAAAGCGAATTTGGGTGCTGGTCCAAGAGACAGATTCATAGAGAGAACCTACTGCGGAGGACGGGGAAACGTCCTTTGGAACTATGAAAGCGTTATACAAACATAAGAAGAGCGGGGATATATTCGCAATAGAGACGGGCGAGGCGGGAGAGGTCATATCGACGGCTGGTCCGCTTTTAATGAAAGAACTTGACCCTGAACGGCTGGATTATGACAATTACTTCAATGAAGAAATCAAGGCTAAAATAAAGGATTTTATCCTGCTGTCAAAGGCAGAATATCTTGAAATACTGAGGAAAAATGGTTTCATTATTCAGGAAAGCCAGAAATATTTATTTTAAGAAATCCTTCGATAATCGGGGGTTATTGTGGTCAAATAAAAAAATTTAATTTTCATTGAATTTATCGCCTTAATTGGTATAATACCCCTGTGTGTTAGAAAACACCATGTCCGTCGACTTGTCCTTCGTAATCCGAAGGATGAAGAAGGAAGCGTAAGCGAAGACGGAACGATAGGGAGGAAAGCATGCCCGACCGTAGCTTCGAGAGAAGCGTAGGCGGGCTCCTCAAGCATCGGCCGGCGGCCAACGTTAGTCCCGAGCATAGTCGAGGGAGTCAAATATTCATAACTTCTTTTCTATTAAGGAGTTACTTAGCAATAATAAATCATAAATCATAATTAATAAATTATACTGAAGGACTAACAAATGTCAAATAATCACGAGACACGAGAAACGAGACACGAGAAACGAGTCACGAGACACTAAAAACGTGTATCCCGCATCGAGAATCCGATATCGAGCGACGAGAGACGAGCGACAAGCGACTATTAAATATGCAAAACAAAGCCAATTTGTACCACGGGCTTCCAGCCCGTGGACTTTTGCTAAGTCCTATACATATAGAGTGTTATATAAATATTTATCCTGTCATCCTGTCTGGAAATGAGCACAAAAACAAAGCCAAACAAAGCCAATTCAAACCCAATTTTAGCCCAAAATTGGCTTTGTTTTCCCCCAAATTGGCTTTGTTTGACAAAAGAATCTTCGCATTTGCGAATATTCCTATGGTATGGCTTGCTAAATATATATTCACTCTGCGGCCTTTGCGTCCGCCTTTAGCGAGACCTCGCCTTCTGGCGGGACCTTTGCGGTTTAAAAATCCGCGGTTAAATAATAAATATTTTTATTTTACCTGCTGTATATTCCGATTATTATGTTATAGTATTGCGAATGGCGGTTTAACCTTTCATCTCTCAAGAGTAAGCCTCCAACAAAAAACAGTGTGAGAGATAATATTTTTATTGGCCTATAAAAAGGCTCAGGAGAACAAAAGTGAGTACAGGAACAGTAAAATGGTTTAATGCAAGTAAGGGTTTTGGTTTTATCACTCCGGATGACGGCGGCAATGATTTGTTTGTCCATCATTCGGAAATAAAGGCATCAGGCTACGCATCTTTGGATGAAGGCCAGAAAGTCGAGTTCGAGGTAGGCGAGGGCAAAAAAGGCCCCTGCGCTACTAACGTAATACCCGGCTAATCAGCTTTAAAGCTTACAAACCCAAAGGCCTCCTAAAAGGGGGCCTTTTTATTTCTCATATTAAAACTATCACGACCGCCAAATTTGCCGCCGGTTTAAATTCGTGGCTCGTTATTCTGAATTCTCAGTCAGGAGTCCATAGGACTGTATTCTGTGTTCTTCATTATTCCGGCACGGGCAAATCGAGTTCGGCGAGGACTTTTTTCATATCTTCCCAGACCCGCAGGCGGTTCTCGTGCGTGTAGCTGCGCAGTAAATACGCGGGATGATACGTTGCTAAAAGCCTTATCGCGGGCTTACCCAGGCCGGGATAATATTCGTGGATGTGGCCTCTGAGCTGGCCGATGGATTTGGTATTTTCCAGAAGCGTTCTGGCTGCGTGTGCACCCATTGCAACAATAATTTCCGGCTGAATAATTTCAATCTGTCTTTGCAGGTGCGGAAGGCAGCTTATTATTTCTTCAGCTTTCGGGTCCCTGTTTTCGGGCGGGCGGCACTTAAGGATATTGCCGATAAACACATCTTCGCGTTTCAGCTTCATAGCGTCTATAATTTTATCGAGCAGCTTGCCTGCTCTGCCGATGAACGGCCGGCCCTGCGCGTCCTCATCTGCGCCGGGTGCTTCGCCGATGAACATTATCCGAGCGGCTGGGTGTCCCTCGCCGGGAACGGCATTTGTTCGCAGGCTGCCGAGCTCGCATTTGCGGCAGTTACGGACTTCTTCATTTAGCTTTTCGAGCTCGATTTTTGCCTGCTCAGCCCTTTTCTCTCGCTCGATTTTTTTGCGGGCGATTTTCGGGTCCTTAGCGGCGAAGCCGCCGGAAAAGAAATTTTCCATCTCTGCGTGCTGTTGTGCTGCCTTATTAAAATCCATAATTATAGATTGTATTAAAGCTTTTTGTAAAGGCAACGAAAAAACGGCCTGTGTGAAAAACGGGTTGCTTTTATAGCGGTTTTGTGGTATATATATTCTATTGAATATTTTCTATGAGGAGACCGGCAATGAGAAGGGCAGTTCTTTTATTTGTTATTTTTTCAGCGGTTTCTGTATGCTCAGGTGCTGTTATTACCGTTGATGATGACGGCCCGGCTGATTTTAATAATATCCAGGATGCAATAGATTTTGCCGTTTATGGAAATACGATATCTGTCGCAGCAGGTACATATATCGAAAAAATCATACTTAAAAACGGGGTTGCCCTGATTGGACAGGACCCAAACATTACAATTATTGACGGCAATGATAACGGCTCAGTCGTAATATCTGAGGGCTGTGATGCGAATACAATCCTTGAGGCGTTTACAATTACCAACGGCACCGCCACAAATGCTAGGAGACGGGGTGGAGGAATGTACAACCGCGTAAGCAATCCCGCGATAATCAATTGTGCGTTCAGTGACAATTCAGCTCAAAATGGTAGTGGGATGTACAATTATTATAGCAGCCCGATTGTAACAGGATGTACTTTTACTGGTAATTTGGCAGATGGTAGCGGCGGTGGGATGTACAACTTTGAAAGCAGTCCGACTATTATAAACAGCACGTTCAGTGAAAACTCAACTGATAGGAGTGGGGGCGGGATAGAAAATAGAGGAGGCAGCCCGATTGTGACAGAATGTATTTTCAGCAATAATTCGGCAGATAATAGTGGCGGTGGGATGTATAACAGCAGTGCGGAAAGCCCAACAGTAACCAAATGTACATTCAGCGGAAATACGGCGGGAATAGGGTGCGGTGGCGGGATTTGCTTTAACTACAACGGCAATCTAAAAGTTACTGATTGTATATTCATGGAGAATTCTGCAGACGATAGCGGAGGTGGATTGTACAATAGCGGTGACAGCTTGACAGTAATCAATTGTACATTCATTGACAACACAACTTTTAATAACGGCGGAGGGATTTACTGTGAAGACAGTAACTCAGAAGTTAAGGACTGTTTATTCAGAAGCAATTCTGCGTTTGGCGGCGGAGGGATGTCAAACAGATACAGCAATTCAACAGTAACAAACTGCACATTCAGTGGCAATACAGCTTTTTTAGCTACTTATGGATCGGGTCATGGCGGCGGCATGGACAACTCAAGCAGCAATTTAGCGGTGACAAACTGCACCTTCAACGGTAATTGGGCACACTACTTTGGTGGCGGGATGCTAAACTCTGGCGGAGATTATATAACAGTTAATAATTGCATTCTGTGGGCTAACACTGCAACATTATCTCCACAGATTTACAACACTTCAGATTCTTTAATAATCACCTATAGTGATATTGATGGCGGGTGGGAGGGTGAAGGTAATATTGATGCCGACCCGTGTTTTGCTGAGCCTGGTTATTGGGATCCGAATGGGACGCCGGCGGATGCGAATGATGATTTCTGGGTTAATGGTGATTATCACTTGCAATCACAAGCGGGCAGGTGGGATGCGGATAGTGAAAGCTGGGTGATAGATGACGATACAAGTCCGTGTATAGACGCAGGTGACTGGATGAGTCCTATAGGTAACGAACCCTTTCCTAACGGCGGAAGGGTGAATATGGGCGCCTACGGGGGGACAGTCGAGGCCAGCAAGTCATATTTTGGGGCTGAGCCGTGCGAGGCTATAATAGCGGGTGATATTAACGGTGACTGTATAGTTAATTTTGTTGACCTTGCGATAATGGCGCTTCACTGGCAGCAGGAAGAAAATTAATGGAGATTAAAAAATGAGAAAAGCGATTTTTATGCTCGTCGTCATTTCAGCGGTTTCGGTATGCCCAGGACAGATTATTTACGTAGATTGCAATGCGCCGGGGGTGAACAACGGTTCAAGCTGGACTGATGCCTATAACTACCTTCAGGATGCTTTAGCAGATGCCAATTCTTCACCCAAGCCAATCGAAATCCGAGTCGCTCAGGGTACCTATACGCCGGACAGCAACTCTGTTTATCCGGAAGGCACAGGTGACAGAGAGGCAAGCTTTAACCTGATAAGCGGTGTTGTTCTCAAAGGCGGCTACGCCGGCTTTGGCCAACCTGACCCAAATGTTAGAGACATTGAGTTATATGAAACAATTTTAAGTGGTGACCTCGATGGTAATGACATTGATGTAAACGACCTCTATGATTTATTAGATCATCCGACTAGAGCCGAGAACAGCTACCATATAGTGTTTGTAAAAGACACAAATGAAACTGTGTTAAATGGTTTTACGATAACAGGTGGCAACGCCCATGGTAATGACTCGCCGCATTACTACTATGGAGGCGGAATGTACAGTAAAAGAAGCGGCCCGATTGTTCTCAATTGTAAGTTCATGAGTAACTCAGCATATAAGTACGGTGGAGGTGTTGATTTAGACGGTTGTAACGATTGTTCGGGACCTTTGTTTATCAACTGCACATTCATAGGGAACTCGGCAACCGATGGGGGCGGCTTGAATAGCGACTACAGTAGCTCAACTATAATTGGATGCACATTTATTGAAAACTATGTATCTTCATATGGTGCAGACTCGGGAGATGGTGCCGGCATTTACCTCTATCATAGCAACTCAAAGATTGAAAACTGTCACTTCCATGCGAACTCAGCTCTTGTAATTGGTGGTGGTATATGCAACGAAAGTAGTAGTAGTCTACATGTGACTAATTGCTTATTCAGCGGGAACTCCACAGGAGAGTGGGGAGGATATGGGGGTGGCATTCACAATGCGCTTTCAAGTGCTGAAGTGATTAGCTGCACCTTTAGTGGAAATTATAGAGCCGCCATTTCCGAATATGACTGTGACCTTACAATTACCGACACTATTATCTGGGGGAATACACCAGTGGAAATTTATTCCGATGAACCATCAATACGCTACAGTAACATCCTGGGTGGCTGGCCGGGTATCGGCAATATTAATTCTGACCCTTGTTTTGTGATGCCGGGATATTGGGCAGACAAAAATGACCCTAATATAATTGTTGAGCCAGATGACCCAAATGCCATTTGGGTTAATGGTGATTATCACCTGCAGTCGCAGGCTGGCAGATGGGAACCGTACAGTGGTAGCTGGATTAAGGATAATGTTACCAGTCCCTGCATTGATGCAGGCGATATGGCTAGCCCCATCGGCTACGAGCCATTTCCAAACGGCGGGAGGATAAATATGGGTGCATACGGCGGGACAGTCGAAGCGAGTAAGTCGTATTTCGGTGCAGAGCCGTGTGAGACTATTATTGCAGGTGATATTAACGGTGACTGCAAGGTGGATTTTGTGGATTTTGCGATAATGGCACTGCACTGGCAAGAAGAATATTAACTAATAAAACTAAAATAAAAATGGCGCTTGATAATAAAGCGCCCTTTTTTTATGTTACAAACTAATTTTACTTCTGGATTCCCGCTCCCCACTTTCGTGAGGACAAGCTTCGCGGGAATGACAGTACTAACTGAATTCCCGGGCGGGCCGGGAATTAAACAAAACAATTTTTACACGAGGCCCTGGGCCATCATAGCATTTGCGACCTTGACGAAGCCGGCAATATTTGCGCCGACGATAAGATTGCCGTGTGTATTATATTCTTCGGCGGTTGTGTAACAGGTTGCGAAAATATTTTGCATGATGTCCTTTAGTTTTTCATCGACTTGCTCACTGGTCCAGGCCATTCTCATACTATTCTGGCTCATTTCAAGCCCGGAGACGGCGACTCCGCCTGCATTTACTGCTTTTGAGGGGCCTATCCGGACGTTGTTTTTGAGAAGAAGATTCGTCGCATCAATTGTTGTTGGCATATTTGCAACTTCAGCGACATATTTGACTTTGTTTTCGATTATTTTTTTTGCATCTTCGACGTCGAGCTCGTTTTCCGTAGCGCAGGGCATAATTATGTCGCTTTTGATGCCCCAGGGTTTTTCGCCGGGGAAGAACCGGACCTTGAATTTATCAGCGTAGTCTTTTACGACATCTCTATTGCTCATCCTCATCTGGAGCATATAGTCGATTTTCTCGCCGACCACTCCGTCCGGGTCGTAAATAAATCCATCAGGCCCTGAAAGGGTTATGACTTTTGCTCCGAGTTGCGCTATTTTCTTTGTCACCCCCCAGGCCACATTGCCGAAACCAGAGATGACTATGTTTTTACCGTCGAGATGGTCTTTGTTGACCTTGAGCATCTGCTCAACAAAGTAAACCGCACCATAACCGGTGGCTTCAGAGCGGATGACTGAGCCTCCCCAGCCGAGGCCTTTACCTGTTAATACGCCCTCAAAACGATTAACGAGCTTTTTATATTGGCCGAAAAGGTAGCCAATCTCTCTAGCACCGACGCCGATGTCACCTGCGGGAACATCCGTATCCGGGCCTATGTAATGATAAAGCTCATTCATAAAGCTCTGGCAGAATCGCATAACTTCGTTATCGGTTTTGCCCTTGGGGCTGAAATCGGCGCCTCCTTTAGCGGCTCCCATCATTAGTCCTGTAAGGGAGTTTTTGAAAATCTGCTCGAATCCGAGAAATTTGATAATGCCAAGATAAACGCTCGGATGAAAACGAAGCCCGCCCTTGTAAGGCCCAAGTGCGCTACTGAACTGTACCCGAAATCCTCGGTTGACATTTAAGTTACCTTTATCATCCTGCCAGGTGACGCGAAAAAATATCTGCCTTTCAGGTTCGACAATTAGTGGGAGGATACCAGCCTTGATATATTCCGGATGTTTCTCGAGCACAGGCTGGAGGGATTCTAGGATTTCTTTAACCGCTTGATGGAATTCCGTCTCGCCGGGATTGCGTCTCAAGACCTGTTCATAAACAGTTTTTATTAAAGTATTTGCTGTCATTTCAATTTTCTCCGATATAAAAATTTTGTATAAATTAAAGCTTAATAAACATCTACGAGAAAAAGCAGACGACTTTTTGCGATATTATGTCACATAGGATTTGCAGCTGCTCATTTTTTATTTCGAACACTTTAACAACATTGGCATACTTGCTGTTTTCGGGCAGCAAATCAGCGAGCAAATTGGGGTTTTGATGAAACCATTCTCTATTTAAGATTACATTTTCTTCTCGCGGGAACAGAGCCACATAAAAGATGTCACTCTCGATAAGGTCTTGAAAGAAATGTGTTCCGAAGGAGAGCTCTGGCATTAAGTTGCCCCCTTCATAAGCCTTTTCAACGAGTATTGTTACATTATTAATTTCATGGAAGTTGACCGGGATGCCTAAGCTTGGAGTTGTTGTACCCCACCTCCCGGGCCCGATAAGGATGGTCGGCTCGTTTTCTTTGTGTTTTATTTGTTTATTCAGCTTACCGACGAGTCTTGCTATTTCGTATTTTTGCGGCTGATGCAACTGGATATATCCTCTTGGCTCAACGTAGATTATTTTTTTAATGAACTGCGAGATACTTGTTCCCATAAAATATCGTTCGCATTGAAAAAGGATTTTCTCCGGCGGGATATTCGAGGGGATTTCTACTCTTGCGTGCCTGCCTTTAGTCTGTAGAGGTCTGCACTGCAGTAAGTTTATGATGGGCTTTCCGTTTTCGGTGAAGTTAACAGTAAATTCGATGTCGACGGGATATTTATAATTCTTTTCGAGGTTTTTAAGTATTTTTTGCATAGTATCTACAAAGGTGGTGTTGGAAAGCAGCTTTTCGAATGTAAGAAGCCAGTATTGTTTTTCTTCCATACCCAGTTGTCTTATCTTTCTGGACATTTGATAATCAGGCTCAGCGATGAGGTCCAGTTTTTTCAGTTCGAGTCTTTCATTCAGGAGCTTTTGAAGAGGGATTGTATTGAAAACATTTTCTTTTATATCAAGCAAATCAACATTGTGCTGGGAATATTTTCTGACATCATCCAGTCCGGCAAGAGGTCTTAACAGAGGAGCATCGAGAGCGATAATTCGAGGGTAGTCATTTTCAACTCTGTTGACAGCCCTTGTTCCCAGACCAAATACTAATCTTAGCATACCTGCTTCGGCGTCGAGTTCCGGGTTCCAGACAAAAGTATTTTGGGAGATGCCGACACCAGCAAGGTCGGGAAAGAAGTAGTTTTTATGCTGGGAGCCTGAGACACGCTGAATAAGCAGTGCCATTTGTTCATCCTGTTGTTCCAAACCTCTCTGGAGCCTGTAGGTCAATGCATTTTCATTCATTGTGCTTGCATACACTCTTCGTACAGCTTCTTCAAAGCGCATGTATCGCTCTTCCGGGCTTCCCTGGTTAACACAGAATATACTTTCATACTTGCCTGCGAAGGCATTTCCAAAGGCATCCTCGAGCAGACTGCTGGAGCGGACTATGATAGGAGATTGGCCAAAATACTCTATCATTTCCTGGAATTTTTCGCGGATTTCTTCAGGGAATCGACCGTTGAGGAGTTTTTCCTTTAATTGAGATGCAACTTTGAAATACCCATTCTTGGTTTTCTGTTCCATTCTCAACTTCCACCAGCCGTTTTCAACGATGTAGGTATAAAAGACATCTGAGCCTACATAGAATGAATCGTGAGGTTCTGAATTCTGTTTCCAGTTTAGAGAGTCCTGCTTTGAGATGATTTTATTAGCGAGCAGCATTCCGACAGCTTTTCCGCCGATAAATCCTGTTCCTATTAATCTGCTTTTAACATTTAGCAAATCTTCGAGCGAAAAGTTTTTTTGTGCCAGTGTCAGAATTCTTTTCTCGTGACCAATCATTACCTTGCAAAGATGCTCAATGGTTTTTTGTTTTTCCTCGGCTGGTGCAGAGTCGTCTTGCGAGAACTGTTGAGCGTTAAGGAAAAGTCGGTCCCAGTAATCCAGGACTCTTTTTGTGGGTTCGAGCCCCTTGCCGGAGACAAATGAGATAAGTCTGGCTGCATCCACGCTACTTGTGATTGGCAGGAACTTGTCGCCTTGCTGAAGGTGAGGAAAGAACATCTTTGGAGAGTAGCGTTTCCAGACTTTTAGCGGGTGTACGTAGAGATTATCTTCAAAATTATAGACGTCCAGCAAAAGTTGTGTTGTCTCACGGATGCGTGCTATTGTCTTAAATGAATGATTGTTTCTGAGGATAGCAAAATAGCCTATGGTTTCTAATTCAAACAAGTATGGGCAGGTAACCATAAAAAAGTTGCCAACCATCAAGTCCGTTGCCCATGCGCTTAATAAATCCGAGAGACAATCGAAGATGTAAAGAACACCTTTGCCTTCGTTGGAGATTATATTGTGGACTTGTGTTGAAAATTTTTCAAAACCGCTGTCAGCGTCTAAGTTGTAAATCTTAATGTTAGAGGCATGTTTTACAAGAGGTTTATATTTAGCAAACCTCATATAAACCACTTTCCGTCCGTCCTGTTTTGCCTGGGTAACGAAAGGAGTTACGAAGTTGCGAAAGTCGTCTATCTTATCCACCTGCCAGACGACATTGTCACCTTTTTGCAAATGATTTAGTATTTCATCTAAGTCTTTTAAGCCTGTACTTTCCAATTTTGCCATAAATCAATCGCTTTTCGAAATTATGATTTTTCACAATTAAAGGTTGAATACTTCCATAATCCTTATAGATTACCCTGATCCATCATAGCATTAGCAACCTTAAAAAAGCTGACAATATTAGCACCAATGACAAGATTGTTCTTTGCTCCGTAAGTTTCGGCCGTTTCGATGCTGTGATCATATATGTTATTCATAATCGACTTAAGTTTGTCATCAACCTCATCGAAACTCCATCTGAGCCGCATGGAATTTTGGGATATTTCGAGGCCGCTTGTTGCCACACCACCGGCGTTTGCAGCTTTTCCTGGTCCGAATGAAACGCCGGCGTCATGGAAGACCTTTATTGCTTCGAGTGTCGAGGGCATATTAGCTCCTTCACCAACAGCTATGCAGCCGTTTTTTACAAGCGTCTTGGCAGCAGCTTCATCGATTTCGTTCTCCGTAGCGGATGGAAGAGCTATATCACAGGGTACTGACCAGACGTCCTGCCAGTCATCGTGGAACTGAGCCGACTTGTGCTGTTCGGTATATTCCCTGATTCGTCCCCGCAGTATCTCCTTTATCATTTTTATTGTATCAAGCTTAATTCCTTCAGGGTCGTAAATAAAACCATTACTATCAGACATTGTAATTACTTTTGCACCAAGCTGCTGAGCTTTCTGAGCAGCATAAATTGCAACATTTCCGGAACCTGAAATAGATACTTTTTTGCCGTCCCAATCTGTGCCCCTATCGTGAAGCATCCTGCTTACGAAATAAATCAAGCCGTAACCGGTAGCCTCTGTTCGTACCATTGAACCGCCGTACTCGAGTCCCTTGCAGGTCAATGCACCAGTGAAAGAGTTGGTCAGTTTTTTGTATTGGCCGAAAAGGTATCCTATTTCCCTCGAGCCTACCCCGATATCGCCGGCGGGGATGTCGGTAGAAGGACCGATATGACGATAAAGCTCATTCATAAAGCTCTGGCAGAATCGCATAACTTCGTTATCGGTTTTGCCCTTGGGGCTGAAATCGGCGCCGCCTTTAGCGCCTCCCATCATCAGGCCTGTAAGGGAGTTTTTAAAAATCTGCTCGAATCCTAAAAATTTGATAATGCCGATGTTGACACTCGGATGGAATCGGAGCCCTCCTTTGTAAGGTCCAATCGCGCTGTTGAATTCGATTCTGAATCCCCTGTTTACCTGGTTTTCTTGCTGGTCGTTCTGCCAGGGTACGCGAAAAATTAGCTGTCTTTCAGGCTCAACGATGCGCTCGAGGATGTTTGCCTCTACATATTCGGGGTGCTTTTCGAGTACGGGCTCGAGTGAGTCAAGAACCTCTTTTACAGCCTGGTGAAATTCAGGCTCACCTGGATTGCGCTGCAGAACCTGTTCATAAACCTGCTGAATTGCACTATTAGTTGACATACCTGTAATCTCCGAAAAAAATAATTTTCAACTTTCTTTTTGTAAACTTAATATTAGAATAAGTAGGACTAATATAAATTACCAAGCTCGCTGATTTTTAGCTCGGAATTCGATATGATATAGTGTTGAATTGGATTATGGTAGCTTTAAAAAATAATATTAACTATAAAAAGGGCTTATAATGCATATCGAAACGTTAAAGATATTTTGTGACCTTGCGGAGCAGCTTAGTTTCTCAAAAACAGCGGAGAAAAATTTTCTTAGTCAGTCGGCAGTTTCCCAGCAGCTTGCGCAGTTAGAGCTTACTCATAACTGTCAGCTTGTTAGCCGCAAGAAAAGACCTATTGAGCTTACAAAAGAGGGACAGTTACTCTACAGGGCCTCAAGAGATATAATCGACAGATACGAGCAGCTAAAAAGCGAGATAAATACGCTGAAGTCATCCGGCGAAAGCAGGATAAATGTGGCAGCGATTTACAGCATCGGTATGCATACGTTACCGGAATACGTGAAAAAATTTATGGTAAAGTACCCGAAGGTAAACGTTCATATCGAATACTTCAATGCGGTCAAGATTTATGAGCTTGTTTTAGCGGGTAGTGTTGATATTGGTCTGGTGGCCGTACCGAAAAGAGACAAGAGACTGGATGTTTATGACTTTGAAGATGAG
>Ga0307434_1001113_pt1 | contig 15126 bp, 11 predicted proteins | sample SalMarWE160220MG_FD_202156 | JGI IMG/M metagenome (GOLD analysis project Ga0307434, IMG submission 202156) | Salt marsh sediment microbial communities from the Plum Island Ecosystem LTER, Massachusetts, United States - WE1603-220 | ecosystem: Environmental > Aquatic > Marine > Intertidal zone >... | reverse complement strand
AGGCTACGGAGCGGATTGCCCGTTTTGCCTTTGATTTGGCGATGAAGCGACGCAAGAAGGTGACTGTGGTCACTAAGGCGAATGTGCTGCGCCTATCGGACGGTCTATTTCTTGAGGTTGCACGGAAGGTTGCGGAGGATTATCCTGACGTGGAGGTGGAAGAGGCTTTTGTTGACGTTACAGCCATGAGGCTCATTCTTAAACCTCAAATCTTCGACGTAATCGTGACTTCCAACCTTTTCGGCGACATTCTTTCTGACGAGGCTGCGGGTTTAGTTGGAGGACTTGGGTTAGCTCCCAGCGCCAACATAGGGGCAGATTACGGTTTGTTTGAGCCTGTTCACGGTTCGGCTCCCCGACTTGCAGGAAAGGATATAGCGAATCCTATGGCGGCTATCATGGCTTCCAAGATGATGCTGGATTATCTCGGCGAAACTGGGTGGGCTGAACGAATCGAAAAAGCGGTTGTAACTGTTCTGGAGGAAGGAAAAGTTTTGACTCCTGACCTTGGAGGCTCTTCGTCAACAAAACAGGTTACAGACGCAATAATTAAGGCGCTGTAAATTGTAGAATAATCTTGCAGATCAGTGTTCACTTCTATGTCTGATTTGCACAAAAAGTTTAGAAAGCGTAACTAATCTTGGTTCAGGAACACTGGAAACTTAGCGTCTTCCTTTGTATCTTGAGTTTCGTTCTTGCCTGTTTCGTTTCTGTCTCCAGTCTCTTTTTCTCTGTGTTTCTATGCGTTCTCTCGAGAATTCGTAGTGCCTAGAACCACGGCTTCGATATTCATCTAATGCTTTGTAGAAGCTTGAGTAGCTTATCTTGTCCTTAGAAAGGGATGTCAGAATGTCATTCAATTCAGTTCGGGTTTCTGGTGAATTTATTTTATCCCATGTCTCAGAATAAGCCATGTACGCCGCGTGGAATTTAAAGTCGGATGGTTTGTCAATCAAAAGTTTTGTTATTTCTTCACTTGGGGCTTCTTCGGTTGAGGTCTTCCTTTCCACAGTCATTAATCTCTATACCCTGTAACTAGATGGAGATACTACACACAACGACACTATAAATGTTTTACCTAAACATAACCGTGAAACAGCGTCTTTTGTGGCAACAAGACTAGAGTCCCTTTTCTCCACCGCAGAAACGGGTTATGTACTCCACTGCCACTTGAGAGGCATTCTCCAAGTCCCGTTTCGGTATGCCGGGAACTCCGCAAACCACTATTGCAACGTTTTCTGTTTTCTCGGTTACCTTCGTATTGTCAGCGTCCCGATAAGGATAGACCGCTATCAGCTTCTCTTCATCGGAGACAACTATTTCTCCCCCCGTCAAAATCAAGGGTTTATCCATCCCAATTCCAATAAACTGCTCACCTTCTTCTGCAAACCTCATCAGAAGGTCGCCCTCAAGTTTATCGGCGTCAAAGGTTGCTATGGCGATTCTGCTTTTGATGGAGGCTAGATTGTAGGCGTCAACAAGCGTGTTTATGCGTGGAAGAGTTTTTCCTGCGATGATTCGCCGAATCAATGCTTCTGCTGCTGGACGGATTTTTGTTGGGTCTATTTTTATGCTCCAGAAAAAGTCTCTGTAAGCCCTGAAGGTGGGATGATCCTTTACCGAGTCTAGGCTGTAATCGTCTCTAACCTGCTTCATCACTTCCGCCTTGAAGTTTTCCAGTTCATCGTCTCTCTTCCTAACTTGTACACCCTTAATGCGGAGTGTGAGAACATTGAGGTCTGGAAAACGAGCTTTAAGTTTTGAGTCGATTTTCAGGTTCATTGCTCCATCGTCCCTGCAGCTGGAACATTTTGTTTTCTTCGGTTAGAATGGTTTTAAAAATCTTGGGGGGAATCTGGCAAATTCCACTCTTCAAGGGTTCCCTGATTTTCCGCTGTCCTTCCTCGCGTCGCCAACGTCACTACAAGGAGAATAACCAAAAAGAAGATCAGAGTGGCGCCGACCATCAGATACTCGGTGGGTACAACTACAAGTCTGAATATGCTGCTGTCTGCACCGCTGTACTCGTTGTCTCCCGACCAGTGGGCTCTGACAGAATGTATGCCGCCGGGTGGAGAATACCATGTGTAACAGTATTGTCCGTTGCTGTCGGTTACCACCGTAGCCAGCATAGTTAGAGGAGAACCCAAAGAATTGACATATAACGTAACTGTTTCTCCTGCCATGGAAGGCGAAAGCGTCCCTCTTATCTCCACATTGTTTTGGAAAACAGCGAAATTCGTGGAAAGTGACATGTAAATTGACGAGGAAGAAGGGATAATGTAGCTGGATGAAACCTGCCCCGGAGCTGACCTCTCATAGTTTTCTAGGGGTATTATTTTTGCTGGGGCGTTTTGGAGACTTTCATGGCACTCGCCAACTCGCCATCCCGTTTTCCAATTGCCTCCAGTAGTCTCGGCTACGTAGTATTTTTTTTCTTCATATTCGTAAAAATAAGCTTGAGTCTGGGCGTATTTTGGGCTTTCTGGCAGATGAACCCCCACCATCATGTGATCATGGTATTCGAGGAGAAGCAGGACTACGTCGAGTCCACCCGCCTTCATTATGGAGGCTGCTATTATAGAGTAAAGATCGCAGTCGCCCTCGTTTTCAACGATGGTTTCTACCGGATACTTTTGGGGGTCGCTCTCTACGTATGGAATCTGATGCACTATCATGAGAACGCCATTGGCGAAGTCCTCTTCGTTGCTGTAGATGCTCCACAGGTCATCTGCGACTGGCTTCAGAGCGTCAGGAGTCACGAATGTGGAGAAATCGTAACTGTAGAGGTTGTGGTCTTGGCTCCTATAATACTCATAGAGGGTGTCGGTTACTGAAACCGTTAAACGATAAGTTGTGGAGGCATTTCGGGTGCCTACAAGTTCGTAGGTGTATTTGTGGGTGTCGGCTAGGCAGCTGCTGGGTAGAAGAACCAGTAGTAGCATGCAGACAGAGGCAATGAATATCTTCTGGAGTCTAGGTGATGTTGAAGGCATAGGCTTAACCGTTCTTTCTGATTATTTATCTCTAAACAATATATTAAATATTATGTCACAATAAACCATATTCCAATCGCTAAACCAGACACCCCATAAAACCGTGCCCACATTCTCAGTCACATTTAGTAAACTTCTCATTTCGGGATAACTGTAGAAACATGCTTAAAGAACGGCATTTAACATCCAACTTGAATAATGCATTCGGCAAACTGGCTAAACACAAATAGAGGTACATTGTTGAAAACAGTACTTTTTCTGTTTTTCCAAGCAAGAACATGATTAGCTATCCACATCCACCAGCATATTAGGAGCCTAATAACAGAAGATTGTTGAAAACAATATTTTTTCTGATTTTCCAAAAAGAACCTTCATAACAGTTCCAAGCATACTTCAACTTTAATAATCTCCTCTCCATTTTTCTTCTCCTGAAGCTAAAATGGACAACTGGAGACTACTCAAACCCCAAACAGCAGACGCCTACACAAACATGGCAATCGACGAAGCAACCATGAAAGCAAGAATAGAAAACAGAGTATCCAACACCCTCCGCCTCTACAGATGGAAACCCTCAGCCGTCTCCATAGGACGATTCCAAACACTAGCAGACGAAGTTCACGTAGAAAACTGCAAAAAACACGGCGTAGACATTGTGAGAAGAATCACAGGCGGCGGAGCCGTATACCACGACTCTGAGGGGGAAATAACCTACAGCATAATAACAAAAACAAAGGACCTAGGATGCAAGGACCTAGACATGCTCAGTGCATACCAGAAAATATGCAGCGGACTCAACGAGGCAGTAAAAATCCTGGGAGCCAAAGCCGACTACCACCCACCAGACCCCAAACGGTGCCCAAACCTCACAATAAGCGGAAAAAAAATCTCCGGAAACGCCCAATCATCCAAAAAAGGCATACTGCTCCAGCACGGCACATTCCTGCTGGACATCGATCACGAAAAAATGTTCACTTTCCTACGGGTTCCTTGGGCAAAAACGTTAAACGACGTGCTCGCAGTCTCGAAAAGAAAGCTGACCTCTGCAAGGCAAGAGCTAAACTCAGATTTTTCCATAGAAGAAGCGTACCAAGCCTTAGTCAAGGGCTTCGAGAAGGTGCTAGATGCGCAGTTTGTGGAGGAAGAACTCACAGAATATGAGCAGAAGCTGGCTGAAAAACTTAGAGAAGAAAGGTTTGTGACCGAGGAGTGGACTTTCCTCGGCAAATCATCCGGTTAACTATGTTTTCTACAGTAGCGCATACAGCACTATTGTTGGAGCAAACACCGACGCTACCAAAGACATTACCGTTATCAGCGTATTCAGTGAAGGCCCTGCCGTGTCCTTGAATGGGTCTCCAACAGTGTCACCTACAACAGCAGCCTTGTGAGGGTCTGAGCCTTTACCGCCAAACGCTCCAGCTTCAATATACTTCTTGGCGTTGTCCCATAATCCGCCAGAATTAGACATCAACAGAGCAAAGATCAGCCCCGAAAAGATGCTGCCTGCCAGATAACCTCCAAGAGCCTGTATTCCACCAATGAACCCAACCGCCAATGTGATGCCAATAGAAAGAACACTTGGCAGAATCAACTCCTTCAATGCACCCTTCGTAGCTATATCAACACAAGACGCATAATCGGGCTTCACGCCCTCTTTTCCCTCTTTCAGACCGGGAATATCCCTGAACTGCCGCCTGATTTCCTCGATCATAATAAATGAATTCTTGCCAACACTAAGCATCACCATCGCCGAAAACACTGCGGGTACAGCAATACCGATAAGTGCGCCAGTCAAAACCAACGGATCCATCAGATTAAAGCTGATTATTTGTCCAGTTTCGGCTTGCGCTATCTCTTTAAACGTTGCAAGTAGCGCAATTACTGTCAATCCTGCTGCTCCAATAGCAAAACCTTTTGTTATGGCTTTGGCTGTGTTGCCAGCGGCATCAAGTTTAGCCGTAATATCCATCACTTCTTCTTCGAATCCTGCCTGCTCTGCGATTCCTCCCGCGTTGTCTGAAATTGGTCCGAAAGCGTCACCAGCCACAATCATTCCAACAATAGATAGCATTCCAACTGCCGCCATGCCAATTCCGTAAACTCCCGCTCCCACATCAGTTCCAATGAAATATTCGGCTACAGTGTATGATCCTATAGACGCAAACGCTATTCCTAGAAGCGGCGGAAACATACTCAGCAATCCGTAAGAAAAGCCTGTGATTATGTTAACAGCAGCGCCAGTTTGTGATGCCTCAGCAGTTTTTATTACCGGAGCTCTGTCTATCGACGTAAAGTAGTCTGTGGTGACTCCGATAACAACACCTCCAACTAATCCAATAATCGCTGCTGCCCAGACGCCAATATTGATGTCCATGTAGTATGTTACTGCAAAAGTTAAGGCAGCAAACATAATGCATGTCAGGTACGTTCCCATGTTGAGAGCGCTTCCGGGATTTCCCGTTTTGCCCACTCGAACTACTGCAACACCCAATATCGAAACTATAATACCCAATCCAGCAAACACTAATGGCATGTCGCCATATGATATTGAGGCATAAGGAGCTAGCTTTGACAGCGCCACACCCAATATCATCACTGCTACGATGCTGGCGACATAAGAGTCAAAAAGGTCTGATCCCATGCCTGCCACGTCACCAACGTTATCGCCAACGTTGTCGGCTATTACTGCAGGGTTTCTCGGATCATCTTCTGGAATGTCCATTTCCACTTTGCCTACAAGGTCTGCGCTGACGTCTGCGGTTTTTGTGTAGATTCCTCCCCCAATCTTTGCAAATAGTGCCATTGCGCTTGCTCCAAAGCTGAAGCCCAGAACCAACTCGGGGTCGCCAGTAAGTGTATATACAACACTTATTCCCAGAAGCGCTAACCCAACTACAGCTAATCCCATAACCGCTCCTCCACGGAAAGCTATCGGGAATGCCTTGTTCAATCCCTGTTTTGCGGCGTTTGCTGATTTGACGTTTGCTTTCAACGCCACCGTCATTCCCAAGAAACCCGCCAAGGCAGAGCATATTGAACCGAAAATGTAGGCTACTCCCATAAGGGGGCTTAGAAATATCGCTAATACGACGGCTACTACAGCAACGAAGACTGCGAGATACTTGAACTCCACTTTCAGGAATGCTCTGGCACCCTCCTGTATTGCGTCCGAAATTTCCTGCATCTTCGCGGTTCCACTACTTTGCCTATTAATGTAGAAATAGAGGTAAATCGCAACAAGTATTGACGCTGCAGCCGTAATCGGCGCAATTGTCCAATCAATCATCATTATTTTTTACGCACCCGTGTTTTGAGTTTATACGGTTTCGACATGTATGTCTTAAGGTTTTCGCCGAAATTCTGTCAGAGTGTTTGTTTCGTGACTCTGTTCTGGTGTCTAACCTCAAACTCTGAGTCTAATTTTAGATTTGATTGTATCCGTGAAAAAATTTGCATGAAAACTGAAAGAAACGCTTTTTAGTAAATACGTTAACTTTAAGCTTCTAAACTAGGTCTGTGAGACAGGGCGGTTGAAATGAGCACTGAATGGCACTCCATGAAAAAGGAGAAACTCCTAGAATCTCTCAAAGCCACTGAAGCAGGCTTGAGCACAGAAGAGGCTGAACGTCGACTCAAAGAGTTCGGACCCAACGAACTTGTTGCAAAGAAGGGAGTAAGCCCTCTTCAGATATTCTTTGGTCAATTCAAGGACATATTTGTTATCATGCTTCTAATCGCAATCGTCATCTCCGTTGCGATAAACGAGATTGTAGACGCAGCAACCATAGGTACCATCGTGTTCCTCAACGCCGTAGTCGGTTTTGTACAGGAATACCGATCGGAAAAGGCAATGGAAGCAATGAAAAAGCTTACTGCCCCCAAGGCTCGGGTTCTAAGGAACGGAAAAGAGGTGGTGATTCCCTCCAAAGATGTTGTGCCCGGAGACATCGTTCTCTTGGAAGCTGGAGACCGCATCCCCGCTGACGCACGACTCCTCAACGTTGTCGACCTGAAAACCGACGAAGCAATCTTAACTGGCGAATCCACAGCCGTATCTAAACAGGACGAAGTTCTTAACGAAAAAACGGCTGTAGCGGACAGAAAAAACTCGGTTTTCATGGCAACCCACATAACTTATGGCAGAGGCAAAGCTGTAATCACCTCCACTGGTATGGGAACAGAATTCGGCAAAGTCGCCAAAATGGTTCAGTCCGTGGAAAAGGTGGACACGCCTCTCAAGCAGAAACTGGCAAAGTTCGCCAAGAAACTGGGAATGATAATTGTATTCGTGTGTGCCATCATCTTCCTCCTTGAACTGTATGAACTATTTGTTCTTGGAACAAGTGGAATAGGTGAAATAATAAATGCCTTTGAAGTTGCAATTGCGCTTGCTGTCTCAGCGGTTCCTGAAGGTTTGCCTGCGGTGGTAACTGTGTCCCTTGCCTTAGGCGCCAGAGAACTCGCAAAACGTAATGCGCTAATAAGAAAGCTTTCATCCGCAGAAACTTTGGGTGCCACAGACATCATATGTTCCGACAAAACAGGAACGCTGACAAAGGGCGAAATGACTGTGCGCAAAATCTACGTCAACAATAAAATGATTGATGTGACAGGCGCTGGCTACGAACCAAAAGGAGAATTCCTCCTAGATGGTTCCACCATAGACCCGAAAAAGGATGAATCCCTTACTCTGCTGTTGAAGGCTGGCACATTATGTTCTAACGCCAGTTACGACGGACAAAAAGTGCTCGGAGACACTACAGAGGGGGCGTTGATTGTTGCAGCCGCAAAGATGGGACTTACAAAAACAGACCTCGACAACAGTTATCCCCGCCTTCAGGAAGTTCCCTTCACCTCCGAGAGAAAGCTGATGACGACAGCCCATAGGTCACCTGAGGGGCAAGTCTTCGCATACGTTAAAGGAGCCGCCGAAATCGTCTTAGCCCGCTCAGAGAACATCCTCAAGGATGGCAAAGCAGTTAAACTAACCAGTAGAGAAAAACAGAAAATCTTAAAGACAAACGAGGAGATGGCGAGTCAGGCTCTTCGTGTCCTAGCCGTAGCCTACAAAGAGTTGCCAAAAGCTGAAGCTGGGAAATACGACGAAGACAAACTAGAAAGCAACCTAACATTCATCGGATTAGCGGGAATGATTGACCCTCCCAGAGATGAAGCGAAAGGCGCTAACGAGCTGTGCCGGAAAGCAGGCATAAAAACGGTGATGATTACTGGAGACCACAAGCTTACAGCAGTTGCCATAGCTAAAGAATTAACCATAATGCAGGAGGGGGATTTGGCTTTTACAGGTGCCGAAATAGACAAGATGAGTGACGCAGAATTCGATGAAATCGTGGAGAAAGCGGTTGTTTACGCTCGTGTTTCTCCTGAACACAAGCTTCGAATCGTGAAAGCCCTCAAGGACAAAGGTCACATCGTCGCCATGACAGGAGACGGAGTTAACGACGCACCAGCCCTCAAACAGGCAGACATAGGCATAGCCATGGGCATCACAGGAACCGACGTAACCCGAGAAGCCGCCGACATGGTGCTGGCAGACGACAACTTCGCCACAATCGTTACCGCAGTTGAAGGTGGACGAGCCATATATGACAACATACGCAAATTCTCATTCTTCCTGTTGCGCTCCAACTTCGACGAACTTCTTGTCATAGGACTCTTTGCTTTGCTGGGTCTAGAACTGCCCTTAGCGGCTGGCATGATTCTGTGGATAAATCTGATAACAGACGGCGGTCCCGCCTTAGCTTTGAGCTTAGACCCACCCCAGAAAGACTTGATGGAGAAGCCTCCGCGAGACCCGAAAGAGGGAATACTTCATGGACGGTTCGCTTCGATTCTGATGAGCTTCACAACCCAATTCCTTGGAACAGGAGTAGTGTTCTTCCTAATGTTCTATGTCTTTGGAGACGGCGTTGTAGGAAGTCACGATTTTCAGCGTGCGCGAACAATGGCTTTCATGCAGGCCACCCTACGTGAATTGATGGTTGTTTGGAACTGCCGATCAGAACGAAAGAATGCATTCAGGGTTGGATTCACCTCAAATAAGTGGCTGCTCTTTGCTGTAGTTGCCTCGGCAATTGTAACAATTATTGTGCCTTTCACAGGCTTGTTCGGCACAGTACCCTTAACCCTTGAGGAATGGGCCATAGTTGCATCCTTATCGCTATCAGGATTGCTAATATTGCCTGAAATCTTCTATGACCGAAAGATTTGGCGCTGGAGATAAACTAGAATAGAAGGATTCACTGCCTAGAAACAGGTAGCACAAATCCTTTTTTCTAATCTTTATTCTGTTTTCATAAGTGTGATAAGGTCTCAGCGTAAGCGTTTTTCGAAGAACAATGAGTAAAGCGCCATTACGTTTGCGGTTCCTGTTCCACAGTTTGGGTCTCGGCTGCATAAGCAGTGCCATCTTCCTGCAGATGCTAGTTTTCTGGGAAATATCTCAAACAGGAATCTTCAAGGCAACTGAGCAGAACCAAACGATACTGTCGTTCGAGGTTTTTCTGGCATTTTTTGCTTTGATTTATTTCGTTTATCTGTACCAAAAACTTGTTCGTTCAATACGGTAATTCATGTTGAACTTTTTTTCTAAACTTTTTCTCTGTTTTTATGAAGCACAGACATTCGAAGAAAATAACAACTGTTAAATATCTCTCTGCCAAAAAGAGGGAACAGTGATTTTGAGAGGTGAAAACAGTGTCACTCAAAAAATTATGTGCAATGATACTATGTACGTTTCTTTTAACCGTAGCCTTTTTGGGGGTCGGCAAGGCAGCCCCTGAAAAAACAAAGAATGTATATCACATCGATTATGGGGGTCTCACAATAGATATTGCTGCCCCGATTCAAGCCTATCCCGGCGAGAATATCATCATCACTGTAACAACGGAAGCTGTAACCCAAATCGACATCGAGTATATCTATGTAAGAATCTATGGGCTTGTAAACGCCACAACGGAAGTTACCTTAGGCAACATCACTCACATTGAAGATTCACCACTCACTTTTCAGGAGGCAACATACAACATAGCAATCCCCGACAACCTTTCCCCAGGATTAACATATGGACTCATAAGTTGCGAATGGAATTTTATGGGTTCGCCGGAAAAGATTCCTTCATCAGGATTTGCTTTGACGTACATTAAAAACGTGGCATTAGAACAACTCCAAGCAGAATATGATGAATTGAACGCCACTTACCAATCTGTCGTCAAAGAAAACACAGAATTGAAATCAGGCCTCAAAGAAGAGGCGGATTCTACCCGAAATCTGATGTACATCTTTCTCGCAACAACCGTTGTTGCCAGCATCACAGTCGTTGTTCTGCTAATGAGAAAACCCAAAAAGGTCTGGGTCTAAAACCCCAATATTCTTTTTGCTTCAATAATCTCTTCGGGCAGCAACTGCCTCGGATAATTATAGAGAGGACCGCCAGGTCTCTCATTATAGTAGGGGCGATTGCATCCTGGACACCCCGAGGTTAGAAAAGGCTCGCCAGTGCCTATGACTTCCAGCAGCCGTTCTTCAGTGACGCCAAAGTCGGTGGGACAACCGTTGCTGTCGAATGTCATGTTTTCAAATCGGATTTTTCTGCGAGTTAAGAGGTAATGGGCAACTTGAACCCTCCGATAACTGCTTAGTGAAGGCGGGGGATTGTCTTCAAGCGCAGTTTCAGGAATCGGCGTAAAAGCAAACAAGCCAGGATATACTCCCAAATCAATGCACCATTGAATCGTTTGACACATTTCCTTTTCTGTCTCTCCTAGACCTACAATAAGATGTGTACTCACGTAGCCTTCTCCGAAGACTCTAACAGCCTCCCGCAAAGCCTCACGCTGTCTCTCCCAACGGTAAGGTCCGCCAATGTTTCTTCCCTTAACCCTGTCAAAAATTTCCTTTGTGGCGGCATCCAAGGCTATGCTTATTCGATTAACACCAGCGTCTGCTAATCTCTTCATTTTGTCTGGGTTTAAGGGCTGGCAAGAAACGGATATGGGAACTGCTACGCGCGTCTTGATTTCCCCGACAAGAAGCAGAAGCTCATCAAAAACCTGTGGATAATTCAGCGTCTGAATGCAAACCCGCTTTATCGAGCTGCCTCTCACGGTTCTCTCTATTCCATCAACTACCTGTCTTGTCTCGAAAGTAGGCCAGGTGACTCTGGAAAGCATGTCTGCTCTACCCTTGCTGTCTCTGGCTTGGGGGCAGAAGCCGCAATTGGCAGAGCATTTCTCTTTTCGGCAGGTTAGTAGATAGATGGTGGTGGGTTTTGCGTCCAGTTTACCCTTTAACAAGCCGAGCACTATGGCTGAGCCTGTGGAGACGCGGATTCTTTCAGGAATAGATACAGCAGTCATTGAAGAGCACCGAACGTTTTTGGAATCTATAGTTTAGTAATTTGGCGCCTATATTTATCTCTCCCAAAAAGGAGACTAAAAGGAGCAACTTGTGTGTACTTTATTCTGTAAAGAAGAACTGAAAACACAAACGTTCTTATGGGCTTTTCACATTCTCTTTCTTGATTGCTTTTGGAGACTTGAAAATGGCTGACGGCCCTCGAATAAGGCGAGAGAAAAAAACAGTTGACATCATGATACGCCTTTACTGTCATAAACATCACGGAACTAAGAAGGATGAACTTTGCCCAGAATGTAAGGAACTTCGTGAATATGCAATGCTACGCCTATCAAATTGTCCTTTTCAGGAGGATAAACCAACTTGTGCGAATTGTTTAGTTCATTGCTACAAACCGGATATGATGGCAAAAATAACGAAAGTTATGCGCTATTCCGGACCTAGACTCTTGTTTTATCATCCTTTCCTTGCTTTGCATCATATTTTTGATGGCAGAAAAAAGGCCGAGACAGTGGAGCATTATCGCGCACGAAAGAAACAAGTCATTTGATGTGTACTCAAAAGGTTTTTAGAAACCTAAGATGATTGTAAGCGGGTATGTCAAACCTAAATGCTGAAAACGTGTGGCGGATGCCGAAAGAAGAATTGGTTTCGTTAATTGAAGGAGGATACTTTACAAACAGAACAGGGAAGATTCGGTTCTATGCCCCAACTTTTGCCTACTACAAAAACAAATATTTCCATTCGCACCCCAACGCTTTTCCATCCATCTCCATCACAGGCTCCTTCTGCGCCCTGAACTGTAAGCACTGCAACGGAAAAGTGTTAGACACCATGGTTCCAGCCCTAACTCCAGAAAAACTCTTTGATGTTTGTGCAAAACTGAAAAAGAACGGAGCGGTTGGTTGTCTCATCAGCGGGGGTTGTCTTCCGGACGGTTCCGTTCCCCTCGGCAAGTTCGTGGACGCCATCGCCCAGATAAAGAAGAAGCTGGGTCTAACTGTTATCACCCACACAGGGGTAATTGACTTCTCTACTGCAAAACGGTTGAAGGCTGCTGGAGTTGACGCCGCGTTAATCGACATAATCGGCTCCGACGAAACCATCCGCGAAGTATACCGCCTCGATGCCAGCGTTGCAGATTATGAACTATCTTTACGGGCATTTCATGACGCCGGAATTCCCTTTGTTCCACACGTGCTTGTGGGGTTACACTACGGCGAACTGAAGGGCGAAATTGAGGCGCTAAAATTGGTCGCCAAATATTCGCCTTCAGCAGTCATAATTATAGCATTCATGCCGATCCGTGGAACACCCATGGAGAAGGTGGTTCCGCCTGAGCCGGAAGACATCGCCCGGATTCTGGTTTCTGCTAGACTAATGATGCCCGAGACTCCCCTTATTTTGGGGTGTATGAGACCCAAGGGCAAACATCGGATAAAAACTGACCTGCTTGCTGTTAGAGCCGGCGTCGACGCCATAGCCTTCCCTGTCGAGGAAGCCATCCAGTTGGCAGAATCCATAAATCTGGAAAAATCCTTTTCGCCTCTCTGCTGTTCCCAAATTTTTGGAGACATCAACCTTAAGTCGTTTTAGGCAATCACAGACACGTTACGTCAAGCGATGAGCAGATTCCTAGGCAATCAAACTTTTCTTATTGGTTTAGCGGTTCAAATCTTCTATTCGCTTATTTTCTTATTTGCCACCATCAAATTACTCAAGAAAACCATCGAATAACTTCCCCTTTTGATTGGCTAGTCAATGAATTTTTATCTGAAGGCAGATTTATGATACTGCATGGAAGAGATATTATTTTGGTTAGCCGCATTCTTTGCCGAAGTAATAGGCACAATGGCAGGTTTTGGTTCTTCCACAATCTTCTTGCCAATTGCCCTTTTCTTTCTGGATTTCAGAACAGCGCTAACTTTGGTTGCAGTATTCCATATGTCTGGAAACATTGGCAGAATAACCTTCTTTCGACATGGCTTCAATAGAAGATTGCTGTTAATTTTTGGATTGCCGAGCGTCATCTTAACGCTTTTGGGCGCATTACTAGTTACTTACGCTCCATCAGAAATTCTGAAACTCATCCTAGGAGTTTTCCTCATTGTTTTCTCTTTGGCATCCTTATCCAAACCCGAAATCTCCTTCTCTCCAAGCAAAAAGAACAGTTTCGTTGGGGGAAGTCTATCCGGCTTCTTTGCTGGGCTTATAGGAACTGGAGGCGCCTTGCGGGGCGCGTTCTTGACATCGTTTAACTTGGAAAAATCAGTGTATATCGCAACAGCTGCAGCCATATCATTGGCCGTGGACGTAACAAGGATTCCCGTTTACTTCGGCAGCGGATTTCTGCAACCACAATTCTACTATTATATTCCGATACTTTTCTTGTTAGCAATTTTTGGTTCTTTTACTGGCAAAAAAATTGTTAACAGAGTTTCCCAACCAACATTCAGGAAAATTGTGTTCATAGCAATTACTCTGGTAAGCCTAAAATTTGTCTACGACGGCGTAATCTACCTAATCTAGTTTTTACCGTGAATGCATCAAGTTTTTCTATGAATGCGTGCGCTAGCCCATCTCACCAAAGTGAAGATGTTTTGTTAATTTTCTAACTTATGTAATGTGGTTCTGGACTTGTGTGTATCCATCCGTATGATCTGTAGATTTTTTTGCCTTTTTCTGATGCGGCATAATCAATGAATTGTTTTGCCGTCTCTTTCTGCTTTGAGAATTGGATAACAGCGATTCCGGTACTTCTGAAGACCTGTAGCTCCCTAGGCAAATCGACAACTTCTATGGTTGCTGGCCATAACTTCTGGAATGCATCCCAACCAAAAATAGCGTCAGCCTTCTTAGTGTTAAGCAAAGCAACAACTGCACCGCATCCATCCGCAAACTCCGTGATGTTCCTTCTAATCTTGTCAGTGAGCCCCGCCTTGCTGGCAACCTCATCCCACACACCTAAGAGACAGCCGCCAATAGCGATTCCCACTTTCATTTCTTCCTTAACTAAATCGTAGATTGAATCGATCCCTTTTGGATTGCCCTTTGAAACAAGGATTGCAGACCTACGGTAACCAACACTTCTTCTTGTTTCTCCAAAAATCAATCCCTTGACCTGTGCTTCATCAAAAATGAATTCAGCCCCACACGTCAAAACATCGCCCTGCTTCAACTCGGTAATCTCAGAAACTAGTTCTTCCGCCTTGCCCACAGTAAACTCGAAATCAATCCCATGTTTTGCCGTGAACTCTTCAGCGCACTTCTTGATTGGCGGAGCAACTGCCCCTGATGAATATACATGCAACCTTTTGTTTAACATACTTTACCTCCACCTACGTTATTGTTTGTCTCCTCAAGCTAATACATCTTATCCAAAAAATACTCCATCATTAATCTCTGGATGTTTTTACCTGACATAAGATGCCTTTAGAAATGTGCTTTTCTCGGTGTTTCTTGAATCGTCCAATTTTCCTTTTCACGTTGCTTCAGCTTCGTGTTTTTCTTAGAATTCGAATCGTTATGTTTTTAAGATAAACAGCTATCACAATAACATATCTGACTGAGGTGAAATGTTTGGTCAAAGTAGAAGACTATGAAGTGCCCGAAAACCTGTATTACCACAAAGAATACCTGTGGGCAAAGGTAGAAAACGGAAAAGTAAAAGTTGGAATAATCGATTTCGCCCAAAAACAGCTCAACGACATCGTATACGTCGAACTCCCCAGCGTAGGTGACAGCATAACCCAAA
>Ga0307434_1001112_pt1 | contig 15130 bp, 11 predicted proteins | sample SalMarWE160220MG_FD_202156 | JGI IMG/M metagenome (GOLD analysis project Ga0307434, IMG submission 202156) | Salt marsh sediment microbial communities from the Plum Island Ecosystem LTER, Massachusetts, United States - WE1603-220 | ecosystem: Environmental > Aquatic > Marine > Intertidal zone >... | reverse complement strand
CCGAAGGGGTGGATATGGTGTTTATCACCGCGGGGATGGGGGGCGGAACAGGCACAGGCGCCTCTCCGATAATCGCCAGGGAGGCCAGGAGTAACGGAGCTCTCACGATCGCGGTGGTCACAAAGCCCTTTGAATTTGAGGGCGAGAAGAGGATGAAAGCGGCCCTGGATGGGATCGAAAAGTTAAAGAGAGAGGTGGACACCCTGCTGGTGATTCCAAATCAGCGGCTGCGGGCCTTGGGGACAAAGGATACCCCTTTTCTGGAGCTTATGAAGATAGCGGACAACGTGTTATTATCCGCCGTGAAGGGCATATCGGATCTTATCACGGTGCCTGGTTTTATAAATCTCGATTTCGCTGATGTGAAGAGGGTGATGGAAAAGATGGGGACAGCCCTCATGGGCACGGGAATCGCTGGGGGTGAGAGTAGGGCCCTGGACGCCGCACAGATGGCCATTAACAGCCCCCTGTTGGAGGATATTTCGATCGATCAGGCACGGGGCGTTCTCATCAATATAACCGGTTCTGCCAGCATGACCATGGATGAGGTCATGGAGGGATCCAGTTTTGTAAAGAATGAGGTTCACCCAGATGCAGAGATAATATGGGGCATGGTCTTTGATGATTCCCTGGCAGAAATGCTGCGGATTACGGTCATTGCGACCGGTATTGGTGGGGCCAGAGAGGCAAAGGTTGTCAACTTACGGGAGGTAAGACCCGAGGAGGCGGATGAGCATTGGACAGTGAGAGTAAAGGAGGATCTCGATAGGCCCACGTTCCAGAGGCAGTTCTCAGAAGAAGAGCACGATAAGCTTCGAAAGGAAACGGGATTTAGCCGGGAGAAAAAGGGCCTATTGAATAAGCTCTTTCAGAAGGATAATCTGGATTACCCGACCTTTCTAAGGAAACAGGCGGATTAATGGCCACCATTGCCGCTCTCTACCGCAAGAGGCTTTCTCAAGAGAGGGGTACCATCATAAAGGATTGGGGCGGCAAGACATCGGTGGCACTGATCTATCCTCATTCTTACCAGGTCGGCATGTCCAACCTCGGTTTTCAGGCGGTCTATGGTATCTTAAACGATCATCCTGCTATTGTCGCTGAGAGGGCTTTTCTCCCCGACGAGGATGAGTTCGCCCTGTATACGAGAAGTAATCATCCCCTCCTCTCGCTCGAGTCTCAGATCCCTGTCCGGAGATTCGATCTTCTCGCCTTTTCCCTATCATTTGAGAACGATTATCCCAATGTTCTCACCATACTTGACCTGGCCCAGATCCCCCTTATGAGCAGGGATAGAGGTGAGGATCATCCCCTTGTTTCAGCAGGCGGCGTGGTCACCTTCATGAACCCGGAGCCCATCACCGAGTTTATCGATTTTTTCCTTCTGGGTGAGGCCGAGGTCCTCCTTGAGGGGTTCCTCGAGACATTCCTTGCACTGCGATCATCCCGCCTGGATAGGGAAGAAACCTTGCGATATCTTGCTCAGGAGGTAGAAGGCCTCTACTGCCCTTCCTTTTACCATGCAGCGTATAAGGAGGATGGATCTATCGGCTCGTTTGAGCCAACGCTTCCATCCATTGCCCCCAGGGTAAGGGTGGTCAAGCAAGACCCCATGGAGGGATTTCCCTCCACCTCGAGGATAGTCACACCATCCACGGAATTCGCCGATACCACCCTCGTGGAGCTCAACCGAGGGTGCGGTACCGGATGCAGGTTCTGCGCTGCCGGGTACGTGTACAGGCCGCCGAGGCTGACACAGGAAGATGCGATCAAAGGCTGCCTCGATGATATCCTCGCAAAAAACAGAAGGCTCGGCCTTATCAGCCCCAGTGTTTCCGACGTACCGAATATCGAGGGGCTGACAGGCTATATCCTTGAGAAAGGCGGTAGCTTTACCGTCTCATCGCTCAGGGCCTCCTCATTGACAACGGGACTGCTTATGAACCTGGACAAGGTTGAGCAGAAAACCCTTACCGTCGCCGTTGAGACGGGCACAGACCGATTACGGAGCGTCATTAACAAGAAGGTAACGAACAGGGAAATACTCGATGCCATCGTTCGTATTACCAGGACGGGCTTCTTCCACCTCAAGCTCTATTTCATGATCGGTCTTCCCACGGAAACAATGGATGATGTGCGGCACATCGTGAGCCTGGTGAAATCCATACGGCATCAGGTCATCAAGGAGAGCAAGGGCAGGAAAAGGATAGGGAGGATCCGGTTGAGCGTTAATTGCTTTATTCCAAAGCCGTTCACGCCGTTTCAGTGGTTTCCCATGGACACCGTGGATTCCTTGAAGGATAAGCAAAGGCTCTTGAAGAAATCCATCTCGGCGGAGGGCGGCGTTACGATCGGCTTTGATGTGCCGAGATGGGCGTACATCCAGACCCTGCTTGCTATGGGTGACAGGAGGGTGGGCCGAATGCTATGGGGCGCGTATATGAACGGGGGAAACTGGAAGCAGACATTCCGGTCCTCGGATATCAACCCGGATTTTTTCGTCTACAGACAGAAAGACCTGAATGAGATACTCCCGTGGGATTTCATTGACCACCGATTAAAGAAGTCATACCTGAAAGAGGAATACCGCCTTTCCCTCTCCGCAACCGAATCCCCTGCGTGTGATGTTGGCAGGTGCACGAGATGCGGGGTATGCGGTTAGCTCTTTTCTTTGTATCTCGTAAGCATTGAGCGGTCAGCACCTAGCCATACGTTTCTACTGAAGGCTTACGGCTTGAGATATAACGATTACGGTATTTCCCACCCTCATTATGGATAAGGGATACAGGAAAAAGATTGCTGGATGAGATAGCCCGGGACTGCGTTACCTTGCTCATTCCCTGGAGTTTGCTGCAGGGCGGTCATTAGCCTTCTCTCTCGATAATGGCGGCCACGCCTTGTCCGCCGCCGCAACAGGCAGTGGCACAACCATATCGACTGTCTTTCACATGTAAGATGCGAGCTAGGGTACCTACCAGTCGTATCCCTGTTGCTCCCAGGGGATGTCCAATAGCCGTGGCTCCCCCCATGATGTTGACCCGGTCCGGATCGATACCCAGCTCCTTGATGCAGTGTAAGGCCACGATGCAAAAGGCCTCGTTGATTTCCCAGTAATCGATGTCGCTTACGTTTATACCTGCTTTTTGCAGGGCCATTCGGCTGGCCGGAATGGGACCCACACCCATGATGGTGGGGTCCACTCCTGCGAAACCGATGGAACGTATGGTGGCCAGGGGTTTGATCCCCTTTTTTTTAGCAGTCTCTTTAGACATGAGCAGCATGGATGTAGCCCCGGCATTGAGAGGAGAGGAGTTCCCCGCTGTGATTACTCCATCGGGTTTGTAAGCTGGCTTGAGATCTGCCATGCCCTCCATAGAGGCATCCTCTCGTATTGCCTGATCACGGTCCACGATCATGGTGGTGCCGTCGGCCTGCTCGGCCTCGATAGGCAGAATCTCCCCCTTGAAAAACCCCTCTTTCAGTGCCTTGGTCGCCAACTGATGTGCCCTGACCGCCCATCTATCCATATCATCCTTGGTGAAATCTCTCAGGGAAAAGAGCTTTTCCGCGGTATACCCCATGTTTATGACAGCGCCCATATCCCAGTGTTTGTAAGATTTCTCAGTGAAGAGTTTCATATTCAGGGCAATGGCCCCTTTTTCAACTATTGAACCACCCATGGGCACACGGGTCATGTGTTCTATCCCGCCGATCAGGACAATGTCAGCGAAATCCGCAGCGATCTCAAGAAACCCGATATGGATGCACGCCATGGCAGAGCCGCACTGCTGGTCCACGAATTTTGCCGGAATCGTCTCAGGGAAATTTGCCAGGAAGAGAGGACTCCTCCCCCCGTATGTCCACTGCTCGTTGACGCCCATTGCTGATCCAACCAGAAAATCGTCGATCTCCTTTGGGGCAATCCCTGTCCTTTCTATGACTTCAGGCAGCAGTTTGGCCAGCAGTTCGTCAGCCCTCAGTTTGTGGAACCAGTCCCTGCCAGGGTCATTCGGCCTGGAACGAGATTGAGCCGTCCTCAGATATCCTGCAATCACCACTTCTCTCATTTAGTTACGCCCCCTCTATTGTTCATTTTCACTTCCCCAAGGATCGGACAAAGGCCCTACCTCGTTCGAAGACTTCAAGGGATGTTTTCTTCCCTTTGACCACCTCTACCAGACCCATCAGGGGGACCGGGCCGAAGAAGTGCAGGCCCGCTGCCATATGATCGCCTGCATGCAGCCCTGACTATGCGAGCATGCCGCCATCACAGAGTATGTATGTTCCTGTGGTAAAGGACGCAGCATCGGATACCAAGTAGAGCACGGCGCCTGCCATCTCGCTCGGCTGAGCATGCCTGCCCAAGGGTATCCGTTGCATTGCATACTCATATATTTCCTTGGTTTCTATGAGTACCCTGGAGAGTTTGGTCTCGGTAAGGCCCGGCAGCAGGGCATTGACCCGGATGTTTTTGTCAGCAAGCTCTTTGGCAAAGGCCTTTGTCATGTGAAGGAGCCCTGCCTTGGTGATGTCGTAGATACCCTGCATGATTCCCGGGCTCAAAGCGCCCACAGATGCAACATTCACTATAGAGCCTCCACCTGATTCCATCATCAATCGTGAACCATGTTGGATCATAAAAAAAGGCCCCTTGAGGTTTACATCATTCGTCTTGTCCCATGCGCCCTCATCCGCATCTATCATATCCCCGAAATATGGGTTCGTGGCGGCATTGTTCACGAGTATGTCAAGCTTGCCGAATCTATCAGCCACCTCCTTGAAGAGCGCTTCTATCTGCTCCAGATGGCCCACATGGCAGGCAATAGCCTCAGCCTTGCCGCCCCTTGCCTTTATCTTCTCTGCAACCTCTTGGAGGGCATCTATTTTCCTGCTTACGAGTATACAGTGTGCCCCGTAATCAGCCAGGGTCACAGCTATGGCCTCACCGATACCCCTGCTGGCCCCTGTGATAAGCGCAATCTTGCTGTCTAATGAAAAAGTAACCATGCCTGAGCCTCCTTTAGTAGGACCGGTGTTTTATTAGTCCCCGTGAACGTGCAACCGCCTTTAAGGCCGAGCCCAGGGGATTCTCATCATTGATGATGGCGACGATCGACTTGTTCATGCCTGTATTTCTTATGGAAGGTTCATTTGCCCTTCATGAGATTTCGAAATTTCTCGAGCATCTTTTTCGGGGTCACGGTCGGCCTCTCATATCTCGGAAGCTCTCCTTCTATGCCGAACAGGTATTTCGCTATGCTCTTTAGGCCCTCAAGGTCATATCTGCTCATCATGGTAATCGTTTCCATCTGGGGGGAACCGCCACCATGGAGCCCCGCCACTTGTGTCACACCGGCCAGTTCTGAGACGATCATGTTTTCGATTCCCCTGAAACATCGGTGCTGATTCTCTGAAGAGACCTTGGGATTTCTCATGAGGTATTTATTCGCCAGGGCTCCTGTTTCTTCAGAGAAGAATTCCTCCTCAAAGGGCATGGTGGAACACAATCCCCCGGCGAGATCGGCAACTACTTTATACTCATTATAAATCTCTTCCCCGGCCAGTCTCCTGCCTGCGTTGGTCAAGATCTCATCGGGTATATAGGTTCCTGATGCCGATCTCTCACCACGATAGGCGCTCATCTGGCCGGCGGCGAAGACAAGCTCTGCCGTGCCGATCAGGTGCGATAGTTTATCCCTGACGTGGTCTTCTCTTTCAATACCGCTATATTCTGACACCAGAGCCGCAGAACTGGCGAGAACCTCTGATATAGCGGGTTTACATCCGGTATAGGAATGCCGGTGGTAGTGGGCGAAAAGCAGGGCGAGGAATCCGGCAAAGGGCGTTTGCCGTGGATCCGCCTTCCCGTCAAGAAAGACCCTTTCCCTGGGAACGAAGACATCATCAAAGATGGTAAAGGATTCAGCATCTCCGACTTCTGCAATGGGAGCCTCGAGATATTTCCTCTTATGCTGATATGCCGGCCTCACGAGCATCTTTACCCCTTCCCAGTCGGAAGGCACGGCAAATGCAGCGGCATAATCGTGATCCTTTTCGGTCATGAATCGGGTGGGGATAGCTATGATTTCATCGCTTACCGGTGCAGTGGTATTATCGATCTTTGCTCCTCGAACGACGATACCATCAGGCCTGCTCTCGATGATCCTGAGGTAAAGATCGGGATCAGCCTGTTCATGGGGTCTTTGTATCCTGTCGCCTTTGGTGTCGGTCTGTGCACAATTGGCACATATATCATTTTTCTGCCAATACCTGAGATATTTCAAGAAATGTTGATTTGTCTCGGTACCCAGCAATTGATCCATCTCATAGGTGACCACTGAGAGGGCGTTCATGGCGTCGATACCCATACACCTCATAATACAGCCTCCCACCCGATGACATAAGAGCCTTGTCATCTGTTGCTTTTTCAAAAGGTCATCCACGCTTTGATGAATATGGGTGAACCTGTTGATCTTCTCCCCTGTGAGATGAGATGTTGCAGTGCACAGATCCTCCCATTCCGGATCATTCGCCCTGTCATAGGTTTCTTTGATAACCCGCAGCTGTCCTGCGATCCTCTCATCAGTCCTGTCTATCTTCTCGCCGCCCATATACATATTTCTTCGCAGTTTTTTCAAACGATCATAATACTCGTCAAACGTCTTTACTCCCATGATTATCCCCCTTTTGTGGTTACCGGCAGCCTTTCTCAATCTCGGTAAAAGGTTTCTCCCGATTCGGCCATGTCTTTGAGAAGCGTTCCAGGTTTGAATCTGATTCCGTGCTCCGCCTCCAGGTTCTCGAGATACTCATACACACGACGGATTCCCCATGCGTCTGCATATCGGAGGATCCCTCCTCGATAAGGAGGAAAGCCGGTCCCATAGATCATAGCCAGATCCATATCCTGAGGCCTGTCGCAGATCCTCTCACGGATCATGTACGCGGCCTCATTAATAGCCCGTGCAAGCATTCGATCCACGATTTCCTGGGAAGGCACTTCTTTGGGCGCGATACCCTGTTCCTTCAGATACCTATCGACCACCTCGAGTACCTTCGGGTTGGGCACAGGCTCCTCACCACGGTAATCGTACCAGCCCGCTCCGGTCTTGCGCCCATAGCAACCGGTCTGATAGACCCTCTCGTAAATGGACGACATCTTCCAGCGTTCTCCAAAGGATTTCTCGAAGTTCTTTCCCACATGGTAGCCGATATCAATGCCTGTGAGGTCACTCAGCATTGCAGGTCCCATAGGCATCCCGAATTCGAGCATGGCCGCCTCGATCCGGGCAGGATCTACCCCTTCGCCTATAAGGAAGGTGTACTCGCCCATAAGGGCCGAAAGCTGCCTCGAGATGTAAAAGCCGGGCCCATCGTTGACCACGATGGGCACCTTTCGGATGGCCCTTGCAAAACCCACACTTGTGGCCAGGGTTTGATCCGAGGTATCCTTTCCGCAGATGATCTCAAGAAGTTGCATCCGCTCGGCCGGATTGAAAAAATGAAGACCGATCATCCGACCCGGGTCCCTCAGCACCGATGCTATCTCCGAGATAGGCAGCGCCGAGGTATTTGTTCCAAAGACTGCATCGGGTCTGCAAATCCCCTCGAGACGCCTCCAGAGGTTCTGTTTGATCTTTATGTCCTCCAAAACGGCCTCGATCACCAGGTCCACGGTGCCCATATCATTAATAGAAATGGTAGTGATCAGGTGCTCCCGCATGAGTTTATCGAGATCTTCCCCTGTCATCTTCCCCTTCTTGATGGGATACGCAAAAGTCTTTCGAGTGGAAGAAAGGGCTTTCTGGATGGCATCGTCATTGATGTCCCAGAGTATGGCATTGAACCCATTGCGAAGCAGGAGGTTTGTTATACCCGAGCCCATCACACCGCCTCCGAGCATCCCCACGGTTCGGATCCCTTGAGGTTTTATCGCTTGTATCCGTGGGAGTCTCCCTGCTGCTCGGGTATTGAGGAAGATACCCATGAGGTTCTTGGCGGTTTCAGAAACAGCGCAGTCGCAAAAGAGCTCTGCCTCGACCCTTATATCCGCCTCATAATCATTGCTGAGGCCTCGTTCCATGGCCTCAATGGCCTTGAAAGGCGCCATATAGCCTTTGGCCTTCTCTGCCGCCATCTGCTTGGCAAGGGTCATGATCCCCTGCTTTTCTTCAGGGCTCGGAAGCCGGTCTGTGCGCATGCGGGTAAGCCTGTTGCTGTGGTTAAGCTCACCGGAGATGAAACGACGGGCGACATCAAGGGATTTTTCAAGGAGGCTCTCTTTCGAAACTACTTCATCGATACATCCGTTCTCCATACCTTTTTCTGCAGGAATCCCATTACCCGTTGTGATCATGTTGAGGGCATCCGGAAGCCCAACAAGACGCGGAAGCCTCTGGGTTCCGCCTGATCCGGGGATAAGGCCGATCTTCACCTCTGGTTGCCCAACCTGGACCCCCTGGGCCGCGATCCGGTAATGACAGGCCATGGCGATCTCCAGCCCTCCGCCAAAGCAATGCCCGTTGATGGCTGCTATCACGGGCTTGGGACCATCCTCGATAGCATTCATAAAACGATGACGCTCCATGACCTGGGAGAAGAGAAAATCCTTGTCTGTCACGCCCTTGATCTCGGTGATATCGGCCCCTGCAATAAAGTTTTTCCCTGTACCCGTAAGAATCACTGCTGTGACTTCTTGGTCTTGAAAGGCCTCTGTGACGGCATCCGCCATCTCCTTAACAAAGAGTTCGGATAATTGATTGACGGGTGGGTTGTTCAAGGTCAGGATGGCTGCCCCTTCCTTTAGCTCCACCTGTATGGTCCTGTAATCTGTTTTCATGGTGATTACCTCCTCGCTCCTGAGATTAATCCCTTATCCGTGCTCTTTCTGTTCTCCTCATTCCTCTTTTTTTCGGGCGCGAAGACCTGGATCCATCATAAGGTTGATGAGCATACAGCGTCGCCATTCATTGTCCTGTGAGGATCGGCCCGATATAAATCGGCTCAAGGGCCCTCCTGGGCTTACTGCAAGATTTGCGAGAGGGGCCACATCCTTGATACAGTTTTCCCAGGAATTGACTGATTCCGGATACCATATCCAGAGAGGGCCTTAAAATATATCCTACTTTTGACGACCTTCGCTACAAAATAAAATACAAATGAAGGTAAATAATATAGATTATTAAAAAAGGAGAATGTTTTTCTTGACACAGACCTCTTTTTTATTTATGAACAGATTCAATAGAACTGCACGATCTTTGGAAGGTTTGATCTTTCAGAGGTCTGATGATACCTTTATCTGCAACTCCAAGAGGGTCGCTTTGATGATCAGGAAACTGGTCCTGCGCCTGCGAGCCACTGATACGACTACCTGTTCCTCCATCCAAGAAAAGAAGATTTCCTGCTCTTTCGGATTCTTCGATACTCCATACAATAAGAAGTTACAGGAAGCAAGGCCTCTTTATCGTATTAGGTTTAGATCCACGTCCCTTAAGCCAAAAGGAGGGTATCGGCCCGTTAATCAACCCATGGTATGAACCGAGGCGCACGTATACACGATCGGGATGTATGTACATAGAGTTCTGAAATGGGGCCATGCCCACAGGGATTTATGGTATACTGAAAAAAGAGAGGCGCTGATAAACGCGCAGCAAGGGGAGTTTGGCGCGTCTCTCAAGGGTTTCTAAACAACACCTAAACCTAAATAGGGAGGGAGGGTATCATGAAAACTATGAGATTTGTCGTAGGTGTTTTGATCGCGTTTTGCCTTGTGATGACAATCGGCTTTCCTGCCTGGGCGGCCGACACCATCAAGATCGGCGTTATCGGGCCCATGAATTTTGTGCAGGGCAAGGGTCACTGGAACGGGGCAACAATGGCCGCTGAGGACATCAATGCCAGAGGAGGCATCCAGGTTGGCAAGAAAAAGATGAAGGTTGAGCTTGTTAAGGCAGACTCTAATGAGTTTTTAAGCATTACGGATGCTACCAATGCTATGGAGCTGCTCCTCACCCGCCACAAGGTAGACTTTATTGTGGGCGGTTTCAGGACCGAGGCTGTCCTGCCAATGCAAGATATGGCTATGGACTACAAGAAGATCTTTATCGGCGTTGGGGCTGCCTCTGATGAGATCTGCACGCGGGTGGCCGAGGACTACGACACCTACAAATACTGGTTCCGGGGCTCCCCTTTCAACTCCACATTCCTTGGCAAAACGAGCTTTATCCATTTGGGCACCGTGGCAGCCATATTGAAAATGTACTTGCACATCCCCAAAATAAAGGCCGCTGTCGTCGGGGAAAAGGCCATGTGGACTGAGAGCATGATAAAAGCGTGTCAAGTGTATCTCCCCAAAATGGGTATGGAGATAGTCGGTATTTGGAGACCCTCTGCTGTGGCCACGGATGTCACCGCCGAACTCTCTGCTATCCAGCGCTCCGGAGCCCACATTGTCTTCACCATCTTTTCCTCTTCCGTGGGGATTACCTTTGCCAGGCAGGCCGGGGAGCTCAAGATACCGGCCGCTATGGTTGGGATCAACGTGGAGGCCCAAAAGGATAGTTACTGGGAGGCAACCCAGGGAATGGGTAATTATGTAATGACCCTGAATACCTATGCCCGTGGAGTTGAAGTCAACGAACTCACCGCACCCTTTGTTAACAGATACATCGAGAGATTCGACGAGACGCCGACGTATACCGCGGATACCTATTCTTCTATAATCTACAGCCTAGCCCCGACCATTGAACAGGCCGGGACCCTTGATTCGGATAAGATCGTGGCCATACTGGAAAACCGCGAGTACGCGGTGCCCTCCGGCAATCATAAATACCTGAAAGACGCTCAAGGCCGTCATCTTCATGATCTTACCTGGGGCCCAGGTTATGTGACCAGCCTGGGCGTCCAGTGGCAGGATGGTGAGCTAAAGGGCGTATGGCCTAATCGCTGGAAGGCCGCCGAAGGCCTACCAGAGATCACCTATAAGGGCATTGTTCCCTATAAGATAGCGCCCTGGATCATCGAGAAGTATAAGAAATAAGGTATTCTTTGAACGGCCCTCGCCCTTCCTTGCAGAGCAAGGAGGGGCGGGAAGTCTTAATCTAACGAAGCTTCGCCTCAAACCAACAAGTAACGAGTGGTTTAAAACATGACCGAAATCGCTTTAGTCATGTGGCTTAGGGCGCAGGGCCCAAGGCGCATGGCGCACGGCCTTACGCCTTGTGCCTTTGACCTGTTCAACTATCATCCTACATTAATAACAAAAGCCCTGGCCCAGACCTGGCAAGCAAGGGTCGGGTTTAGAGACACGGGTACCAGTATATTTACGAACCAGGAACATATGCCTGTGTAGTCGCACCAGGGCAGGTTTGATATATATGTTAAGATTTCGAGTTATGTAGACGGCACTATGATACTGGACATAATCACAAGCGGTCTGATTAATGGGAGCGTCTATGCCCTTCTGGCTATCGGTTTTTCCCTGATCTTCGGTGCAGCCCGTATCGTTAACCTTGCCCATACCGCCTTTTACATGGTGGCCTCCTATTGCATCTATTACGCCACCCATAAAATGGGCATTCATCCTGTTCTGGCCATGCTGGTGGCCATCATCCTGGTCACCTTGATCGGACTAGTCTGCTACAAGCTCTTTATCGACCCCATACGGGAGCACGAGGCAGCAGTCCTGATTGCCACTATAGCCATAGCAATGGCACTGCAGGAGATCATGCTTCTTCTTTTCACCGGAGACTTCCTGAGCGTGCCGTCTCTGGTTTCAGGATACCTGAATATTCTGGGAGTGAAGATCGCCTATCAACAATTACTGACCATTGGGGTTGCCCTTTTGATCCTGGCGGGGGTTTGGGCAGTATTGATGAAAACCAGGTTAGGATTGGCTGTTCGGTCTACAGCCCAGGATAGGGAAGTAGCTAATCTTATGGGAATGAATGAGAGTCGGGTGGCCATGATTACCATGGGTATTTCTGTCGGCCTGGCTGCCTTTGCCGGTGCAGTGGTGGTTCCCCTTACCATTGTGAATCCTCATATGTGGATGCACCCTTTGATCTTTATGTTGGCTGTTGTGGTCCTAGGAGGGCTGGGCAGCCTCAAGGGAAGTTTTGTTGGGGCTTATATCCTGGGATTTGCCGAGTCAATCGTGGTCTTTCTCTTGCCAATGGGGGCTTTTCTTAAGGGATCCGTGGCGCTATCCATCATGATCCTGGTGCTTTTGATTCGACCGGAAGGACTGTTTGGCGTTGCCTTCGAGGAAGAGAGGTAGAATGGGAATCCTGAGTTTCTATCCCCGGAAGATCTATACCCTGTTCAAGGGAGAAGTCCTTGTCCTGCCAAGCAGGATTGTTGTTTTCCTTTTCGTTGTCGTTCTGCTCTTTTTGCCTGTTGTTACCCAGGATTCTTACCTGCTTCGCATTCTGATATTGACCAGCATCTTCGCCATTCTGGCTGCAAGTTGGGATTTCTTGTCCGGTTTTACCGGTCAGATTAATTTTGGGCACGCACTCTTCTTTGGCGTGGGGGCTTACACCTCCGCGCTTTTGAATCTGTATGTCCACATACCTCCCTATGGCAGCGTACCCTTAGGAGGATTGGCCGCAGTTTTGGCTGGGTTAATCATTGGCATTCCCTGTCTCAGGCTGCGGGGGACGTATCTGGCCTTGACCACATTGGCCTTCCCCATCATCCTGATGGGCATTATCTTCGCAATCCCTGGGATAACAGGGGGTGAGCTGGGAGTCTCCGGCCTTAGCCGTCTTTCCGGCTCCCGCCTCTATGACTACTATATTACCGTTGTCCTTATGCTCGGCCTGTGCACCATCATGTGGAAGATCACGGATTCCAAGACCGGTATTATTTTCCATGCCATACGGGAAGATGAGCTGGCTGTTCGGACTGCGGGCATCAACACGACCCGTTACAAGCTTCTGGCCTTCAGTCTCAGTGGTTTTTTTGCAGGGATATCCGGGGGGCTCTACGCACATTTTATGAGGATTGCCGGCCCCTCCACCCTGGAAGTCTCACTGTCTTTTACGGTTGTAATCTGGGCCGTATTCGGAGGGATAGTCACGATCTATGGGCCTGTCGGGGCAGTCTTTCTCCTGTTCCCCTTGCTGGAGTTTTTGCGCTTTTGGCCCGAGTTCCGCATGTTGATGTTCGCGGTTGTCATCCTGTTGATCCTTCTGTACATGCCGGACGGTTTTTTTCCATGGGTACGCGACAAGATCGAGAAAGAGTGCCCCAGGTGCAAGGTCAGAAATATAGCCACTCGTAAGACGTGCCGGGTTTGTACTGCACCACTTGATTAGAATCGGTACTTTTTTGTGAGGAGAGCATACATGGATGCAAAGGCATTATATATGGGGAAACCCTGGTTGAAATTTTATCCTGAAGGGGTTGTATCGGAGGTAGAAATCACCGAAAAGAGCATCCCGGAGGTATTTGACGAGGTTACTGAGAAGTACGCCGACAAGATCGCCCTGATCTTCTATGGCAAAAAGATGAGCTACCGCTCGCTGCGAGACCTGGTAGACCGATTCGCCACGGCATTGGCTGACTTGGGCGTTGCCAAGGGTGACACGGTGGCCTTATTCCTTTTGAATTGTCCCCAGTACGTGATCTCTTATTTTGCCGCACTCAAGGCCGGGGCCAAGGTCACTCCTATCAGTCCTGTTTATACGAGCAAGGAAGTCAAGCATCAGCTTGAGGACAGTGGCGCCGGGACGATTATCTGCCAGGATATCATGTATGATAACGTGGAGAAGACCGGTATTCATCTCAAGAATGTGATCCTGACCAATATTGCGGAATACCTCCCAACGCTCAAAAAGCTGCTGGGAAAGAGTGCCCTTGGAAAGGTCTATCGGGAGATGCACGTGCCGACCCCCACCTTTATGGAAGAGGCAGGACTGCTTCAATTCCAGGCTCTCATCAAAAAGTATGATCCCCGGCCTCCCAAGATAGAGATTGATCCCAAGAAGGACATTGCCGTCCTTCCCTATACGGGAGGAACAACCGGTCTCCCCAAGGCGGCTATCCTGACGCATTACAATTTGTCTGCCTTACGGGAACAGGCTATTGCATTCTGGCCCCTTTTTGAGGAGGGTCAGGAAACGGTCATTGCCTTCTTGCCCTTTTTTCATATTTATGGGCAGGTTATCGTGATGCTTAATAGCCTGGTCCAGGGATTCACCATGGTCCTGTTCACCACACCGGATATGGATGATATCCTCTCGGCCATGGAACGCTACCAGGCCACTGCCTTTTACGGAGTCCCCACCCTGTTTGAATATCTCAAGGAGTATGATAAAACAGAACGCGTGAACTGGAAGCGATTGAAAATGATCGCTTGTGGGGCTGACACACTCCACAAATCCACTATTGACGAATGGGAACGGCGAACGGGGGCCAAGATATTGGAAGGTTACGGTCTGACCGAGACCACTTCTCTCAGTCATGGGAGCCCTTTTACCAGGCCAAAGGCCGGTTCCTTCGGGATTCCCATTCCGAATGTTAAGGCTGCAATTGTCCATCATGACAGCACGGAATTCCTTCCTCCCGGGGAGGTGGGTGAGTTGATTTTGAGCGGTCCCAACATTATGCAGGGCTATTGGAAAAGGCCGGAGGAAACTAAGGAAGCCATCATTGACATTGATGGGGAAAAGTGGCTGCGCACCGGAGATTTGGTCAGCATGGATGAAGAGGGCTATTTCTACTTCTCTGACCGCAAACGGGACCTGATTAAGTACAAGGGCTATTCGGTCTTTGCTCGGCATGTAGAGGAAGTCCTCTTTAAACATCCTCAAATCAAGGCCGCCGGGGTGGTGGGAGTCCCGGATCTCAAGGCAGGCCAGTTAATAAAGGCATATGTGGTTCTCCAGAGTGAGGCTAGAGGCAAGATCTCCGAGGAAGATATTATCGAATATTGTCGGGAAAACATGGCTCACTACAAGGTCCCCAATATCATCGAATTCCGTGGAGAGCTTCCCAAGACGGACGTAGGAAAGGTCTCTCGCCGGGAACTGAGAGAAGAGGAGGCAGAGGAGGGCTGATATGGGCCAACCGTTCCTGGAACTCGACGGTATCATGAAGAACTTTGGAGGGCTTCGAGCGCTCGATA
>Ga0307434_1001110_pt1 | contig 15154 bp, 12 predicted proteins | sample SalMarWE160220MG_FD_202156 | JGI IMG/M metagenome (GOLD analysis project Ga0307434, IMG submission 202156) | Salt marsh sediment microbial communities from the Plum Island Ecosystem LTER, Massachusetts, United States - WE1603-220 | ecosystem: Environmental > Aquatic > Marine > Intertidal zone >... | reverse complement strand
CGGTTGTGGCTGCATCTTTGAGCAGGATATGCTGGCTGATAATTGCTCTTATGCCATTGTTGTTCGGCGTAAAGGCCGGCCTTGCTGTTTTGATTATATTGCTTGTAGCTGTTTCCGCTTTCGGGGCTGTTTCCGGCTGCAGCTGGAATTCCTGGATGAGAGATTTGATACCGGAAAAGATTCTGGGCTCATTTTTTTCGAAAAGGATGAGAATAGCAACCGGCGTGGGTATCGGATTGAGCTTGCTTGCCGCGGTTTATCTTGATTACTGGAAGAAATTTTTGCCTGCTTATGAAATGCAGGGCTATTCGATTTTATTTTTGTTCGGTTTTGCAGCAGGGGGTATTGGGATTTATTTTCTGGCAAAGACTCCTGAGATTAAGATGCCCGCGCCAGTCGAAAAGGTAAAGATTTTGGCACTTCTGGCAAAGCCTTTCCGTGATAAGAATTTCAGAAAGCTGATTGCTTTTATGTGCTCCTGGAACTTTGCCGTGAATCTGGCAGGGCCGTTCTTTATGGTTTATATGTTAAGAAGGCTGGGGCTGAGTATGTCTTTTATCATCGGCCTATCGATTCTGAGCCAGGTTATGAACTTTCTGTTTCTGAAAATCTGGGGCAGGTTCACCGACAGGTTCAGCAATAAATCTGTTCTGGCAATCAGCGGGCCGTTATTTATCTTCTCTATCCTGGCCTGGACCTTTACAACTATGCCTGAAAAGTATTTTCTGACCATTCCGCTGTTGATAGTGATACATATGGTAATGGGTTTGTCATCGGCGGGAGTGTCTCTCGCATCCGGTAATATCAGTCTGGAGCTGGCCCCGAAGGGACAGGCAACAGCTTATCTTGCGGCCAATACTATTGTCAATTCGCTGGCGGCCGGTATAGCCCCCATTTTGGGCGGCAAATTCGCAGACTTTTTCTCGGGCAGAGAGCTGGCCTGGACTCTGGAGTATACAAGCCCTGCGAAAAAGTTCATTTTACCGACGTTAAATTTTCAGCAGTGGGATTTCTTCTTTGCAATTGCCTTTATAATTGGGTTATATTCTTTGCACAGGCTGGCAATGGTAAGAGAGGAAGGTGAAGTTGAGGAAAAAATCGTTGCACAGCAGTTGTTTACGGAGCTGACCAGCCAGATTAGAACGCTGTCCTCCATAGAAGGGGTCAAGCAGATGGTCAGCTTTCCTCTTTCAATAATAAAAACCCTTGCAGTAAGGAAAAGACGAAATGAAAGAAAGTAATCAGATTAAGAAGCGTTCAAAAAAAGCCGGCCTTCCTCCGGGTACCCTCGTATATGTCGGTGACAAGAAATTAGAAAAAGTTCGAATTACCATCATCGACTATGACGAAGAGAACTTCGAGCAGAAGCAGGCTGACAATGTCGAAGAGTGTTTTCAGTTTAAGACCAAACCGACCGTCACATGGATAAATATCGACGGGGTGCACGATATTGAGCTGATTGAAAAAATCGGCAAGCACTATGAGCTGCATCCTCTTATTCTCGAAGATATTCTGAATACCGGCCAGCGTCCGAAATTCGAAGACCTTGATAATTACGTCTTCATTGTGCTTAAAATGTTGATTTACGATGAAGAGATTCAGTCGATTAACTCCGAGCAGGTTAGTATGATTCTTGGCAGGAACTTCGTTATTTCTTTTCAGGAGAATGTAGGCGATGTTTTTGAGCAGATAAGAGAGCGAATCAGAAATGCGAAGGGCAGAATTCGAAAGATGGGCTGTGATTATCTTTTGTATTCATTACTGGACTCCGTTGTTGACAGCTATTTTTCCATACTTGAAAGGGTAGGCGAGAGGATAGAGTCGCTTGAGGAGCAGCTTGTCAGGGAACCATCGAATAAAACTCTTGAGAGAATACACAGGCTTAAAAGAGAGCTGATTTCCCTGAGGAAATCGGTCTGGCCTTTAAGAGAACTTATAAGCGGGCTCCAGAGGAGTGAATCTAAACTTATACAAGAGACAACCGGTGTGTACCTGCGCGATTTGTATGACCACACAATCCAGGTCATAGACACCGTCGAGAGCTACCGCGATATGGTCTCGGGTATGCTCGATATTTACCTTTCGAGCATCAGTAATAAGATGAATGCCGTTATGAAGGTCTTGACGATTATAGCGACGATTTTTATACCGCTGACCTTTATCGCAGGCGTATATGGAATGAATTTCGATTATATGCCTGAGCTGAGATGGAAATTCGGCTATGCCGCCATCTGGCTGGTAATGGTTTGTATCGGTGTTATAATGTTAATTATGTTTAAGCGGAAAAAGTGGTTGTAATTAAGGTGCTGTCAGATTTTGGATAGAGGTTTATTATGGACGTTATGCTTTTTATTATAGTACTTATCGCCTCTTTTGTAATTGTCAGGATTGGCGCGATTGCTTTTCAGTTAACAGGGCTTGAGTGGTCGCTATCCAAATTTCAGGCGCTGTCCTGTTTCACAGGGACGGGTTTTACAACGAAAGAGGCCGAGCTTATCGTAACCAATAAGCAGCGGCGGCGTATCGCATCTATACTTATGGTTCTGGGAAATGCCGGCTTTATAACACTGATTGCCACCGCAGCAAGTGCATTGAGCCCTAAAACGGCTATATGGGCAAAGCTGTCTGAGTCTCTTCTGCCGTTTTCCATTCCTGAAGTTGTTGTGCCCTGGGTCAATATAATAATTATTGTTATTGCGATTTATGTTGTCTATAAGGTTTTCACTCACAAGAAATTCGCTAAAAAAATCACTGACAGCCTCAGAAAAAGAATCCTGCGTAGAGAAATAGTCAAGAAGGTGTCTTTTGAAGATCTTTTGTTTTTAACGGGCGGCTATGGTGTGAGCAGAATTGACGTTGATAAGAGCAGCCCGCTTATTGACAAGAGCCTTGCCGAATCTGATTTGCGAAAAAAAGATATTATGGTTCTGGCGATTGTGCGCGGTGATTCGACGATAGCAAATCCCGCTGCTAACACGAAAATCAGGCTCGGTGATGAGCTTATCTCTTTCGGTAATCTCGAAAGTATCAAAAAGGGAGTCGGTGTAAAAGAGAAGTAAACATCTGTATTTTCAATTTTATTTAATGATTTTATAATTGAAAGCGCTTAATATGTTTGACTGTATTCTATTAAATTCCGGTATTTATACCTGGCTGATTATTCCTGTTTTGATTTTTATTTCACGGGTGCTGGACGTCAGCCTTGGTACGGTAAGAGTTATATTTATATCCAAAGGGCTCAAATATCTTGCGCCGCTGGTCGGCTTTTTCGAGATACTTATCTGGCTGATTGCTATAGGTCAGATTATGAAGAACCTTGCCAATCCTGTCTGCTATATAGCATACGCAGGCGGCTTTGCTATAGGTAATTTCGTGGGTATCTGCATTGCAGAGAAATTATCTATCGGCGTTGTAATTCTTAGAGTTGTAACTAAAAAAGAAGCCGGTGAACTAATAAAATCGCTAAGCAAATCCGAATATGGAGCTACGAGTATAGAGGGCCAGGGCGTTGAAGGAAAAGTTAACGTGATTTTTACTGTTGTACCGAGAAGAGAAGTACCCTGTGTCGTCGAGCTGATTAATAAATTTAATCCCGGGGCGTTTTATTCCATAGAGGAAGTTGGCTATGTGGAAAAAGGAATATTTCCGCTCAGGAAAGGCAGATGGGATTATAGTTCCTTATTTAGGTTTTTGTGGCCGTTCAGAAAAGGAAAATAAATATGAATCAAAAAACCAGTCACGAGCTGTTTAAGCGGCACCCCGCTAATCCAATTCTTTCGGTTGAAAACTGGCCTTACAGAGCTAATTCGGTTTTCAATGCTGCCGCTACTGAGTTTGGCGGGAAAACGTTATTGCTTGTTCGTGTGGAGGATTTCAGAGGCATTTCACATTTCACGGCGGCCAGAAGTGACGATGGCGTAAGCAATTGGCAGATTGACAGCGAGCCGACATTGCGGCCTGAGCCTGCAGGCCATCCGGAGGAACTCTGGGGGATAGAGGACCCGAGAATTACCTGGCTTGAGGAATTGAACAAATGGGTAATCGCTTACACTGCATATTCAAAAGGCGGGCCTCTGGTCGCACTTGCTACTACGGAAGATTTTCATACTTTTCAAAGATTGGGACCGGTAATGCCTCCAGAGGACAAGGATGCTGCTTTATTTCCGAAAAGATTCGGTGATAGATGGGCTATGCTTCATCGGCCTGTCGCGAGCTTGCCGAATCTGCCTGCTAATATATGGCTGTCTTTTTCTCCAGACCTGAAGCACTGGGGTGACCATCAGGAAATTATATATGCCCGTGAGGGAAGCTGGTGGGATGCAAATAAAATAGGTCTATCGGCGCCTCCGATCGAGACCAGCGAGGGCTGGCTTGTCTTATATCACGGTGTTCGAACCACAGCGTCCGGCTCCATTTATAGGTTAGGCCTTGTTTTGCTTGACCTTGAGGAGCCCAAACGAATTGTGCGTAGAACCGATGAATGGATTTTTGGCCCGAAGGCGACTTATGAAAGGGAGGGTGATGTCGATGACGTGGTTTTCCCGTGCGGCTGGACTGTTAAGGATGATACTGTCAGTATGTACTATGGTGCAGCGGATTCCTGCATAGCTCTGGCTACCGCAAAGCTGAATGATTTGGTTGACTTCATTCTCGGCTGTCCCGAGCATAGTCTTAATGATTGGTGGAAAAACCCGTAAAGTTTGAGAGAAACTGCTTTGAAGAAAAGGAGAAATCGGGATGGTTGCCGAGAAAAATTTCAATTCGAATGCTTATAGCGGCAAAGTTGTATATATTTTTGCATTTGACATTGCCTATGATATGAAACGCGACCGTATTTCTGAGCTTCTTGGTAGTCGGCTCGAAGAATTTTCCATAGGGCCGAGCAAACGCAGTCCGAAACAGATGTTTTTCTACAGGCCGCAAATGCTAAAATTGCCGGAGCAGCGGCTCGAAATTGCCGGGAAATATGTCAATATTCAGCAAATGATAAAAATCTTCAACATTGGTGCTGTAAGCGTCCAGCTAACCGTGCCGTTTGAAGTTAATCAGATTAGTCAATTGATAAGCTACCATGAACTCAATATTGGTCAGTCCAATATAGGACAGCATGTAAGAAAGCTTGCGGAGGATATCTTATATCAGTTAAAACCCTTTTGTGTTCGGCCCGTGACACAGCTCGGCCGGCCTGAAGAATATACAATCTTCTGTTTTGAAAAGTTGCTGACCGGAGATAATGATTCCAATTTTAATGTTGAGAACTGGTTTATAAATAATCGAAGAGATATTGCTGCTTTACTGACAGAGGAAGAAAAACCCGATAGTCTGTCCGAGCAGGAGGTAATAGAGTCAACCGAACAGTATCTGACATATTATAAGAAGGATTTGGTGGTTGTTGACTGGGATGCTGCTTTGATTATTGGTGAAGAAGAGAATCTCGGCGATGTGCTGCATGTTATGGAAGTTGCAAATGTTCAGCTTATGGAGCTTGAGGCTTATGACCGGTTTCTTGATTCGTCTATGGAAACTGCGTACAGGGACCTGGCTCGCAAACACACGAGTCCGAGCAGTGAAGTGCTTAAAAATCTGCGTGAAATCAGAGTGGATTTGGCGAGGCTAAACGACGAGCTTGTTAATATTACAAAGTTTTTTGGTGACTGGCATCTGGCGAGGATATACCAAAGTGTATCAAAGCGTTTTCATCTTGCTGACTGGCACAAAATCATTGGTGAAAAGATCAGGACTCTCGGCGAACTTTATCAGATGCTCCAGGAAAACAGGTTTAATTTCTGGATGGTTATGCTTGAAATCGCAATTGTTTTATTGTTTATCATTGATGTGCTGTTGCTTATTTTCCATTGAGGCGGGATTTTACAGCTACTGACGAGTCCGTTTTATGATAATTTATCTTTACAAAAGCCTCTTTTAGTTTTCATCTCATATTTTTTGCTGATTCAAAGTCCAACCGTTGCATCGCACGGATAGGCCGATAATGTTAAAGTTCTCGGATGCATAATTTTCTGTAAGGTATCTACCCTATCCTGATGCATTTATGGCTTATACTAAGTAAAGGAAGCTCAATATATCGCCGAAAGAACATAATAATTGTAATGACAGATAAGCTCTTTTCAGCCTGAGCTTAATTGATAAGTGTGGGGTGCGATTGTTGTAGGTGTTTATGTTGTTTACAATTCCTGAACTAAAAAGGTGGGGATATTTGATATGAGAAGCTTGAAACCGATTATGCTGGTTGAGGATGACTCTGCGGATGTGCTGATTATCAAGCGGGCATTAAAAGAACTTAACATTGAGAACGAATTAGTTAATGCGGGCAATGGTGAGGAGGCGCTGGAGTATTTGAAGAACGGAGAGAATGAAAGGCCATGTATCATCCTTTTGGATTTGAATATGCCCAAAATGAACGGCATCGAGTTTCTTGAGGAGGCAAAGTCAGATGAAGAGTTAAAATCCATTCCCGTGGTAGCTCTGACGACGTCAGAGAGCAGCCAGGATATAACAAGATGTTTTAAGCTGGGGATAGTCGGCTATATCGTTAAGCCCGTTGATTATAAGAAGTTCGTCAAGGCAGTTCGGATTGTCGATATTTACTGGATGTTGAGCAAAATACCGGGCGAACCTCGAGATAACACAGCTCTTGAGAAAATTGTGATCAGCGATTTGGAATAGAGATGCCGTAGTTGATATCAGCCCGATAATCTTCTAAGCAGTAATTGAGATGAAAAACTCGAAAAATATAGGTTGAAGCAGAAGAGTAAACCAAAATGAGATTCAGAGATTTAAGGATTGGCAGAAAGCTGGGTTTAATTTCAGTTGTCACCGTTGCTTTAGTTGCGGTGATTACTGTTTTATCTATCTATGGCTTCGGCAAAATAGGTCGGGTTTACCTGGAGGTTAAAGACAACGCTGTTCCGGATATCGCTGCTATCCTTGAAACAAAGGCGGAATTCGAAAAATTATTTATTGGGATTGAGGGATTAGTGTCCTCAAATAATGAGAATGCAGATAAAAATTTCCAGGAGATGCTTACTAAGATTGGGAAATCATTAGAAGAGTATGGAAAAGGTAAACACGGGTCCATGGAACAAGATATCTATAGTAATCTTTTAGCTCATAAGCAATACCTGGAAGGAGTAGGAGGTGACATTTTTAAAGAGCATAGAGAATGCATCAAATTATTGGAACCGCTAAAAGAAGTTGAAATAAAAATTGAGAACCTTTATACATCAAATATTAGCTATGCAACGGCCGAACAAAAACAATCTCTGGACAACTATGTACTTTTGGCAAGACAGTTATACACAGGAATTTCCGAGTATGCTCTTGGGCTGTATGCAATGGATGAACCAAACTCTTCAGAGAGATTGTCACAGACGATGGAGCAGATTGAAGCAGCCGAAGCTTTATTAAAAGAGAATCACCGCTCTGAGACAGAAAAAGATTATGCGTTGGGTCTTGATGAAAGTTTGCGAGAATTGATAGAAACTTCTGAACGGATAATTCAGATAAAAGCAGATATATCCGATTACATTAGCAAAATCCTTCTGTATAAATATAAGGTCATAAATACTTTATCCCTGGCAAAATCCTTGAAAAAAGATGAGCTTGCTCAGTTTAGTGCAACTATTGCGTCAATAATAAAAAGTAATAAATTTTTCTCGATTGTGTTATCGGTGATATTCACAACTTTTACTTTGTCTATATTCTATTATCTCTCAGGTTTAATGGTTAGTTCTATTTCGAATCTTGTTGAGTCAACCAAGATAATATCGAAGGGTAATTTCAGTTATAGAACTGAAAAAACATGCAACGATGAGGTCGGGATGCTCGCGGATTCCTTCAATAAAATGGCTGCAGAGTTACAGAAGAAGACAACCTACGTGTATAACCTGAACAAGGAGGTAGCCGAGCGCAAAAAGGCTGAGAATTTGCTCAAGGTCACCAACCAAAAGCTTGTTTCTTCCAACAACAGCCTTACGGAAGCAAGAAATAAAATGGAAAAGGTTAACCAGGAGCTTAAGGACTTTGTCTATATAGCTTCACACGACTTGCGGGAGCCTTTGAGAAAGATTTCTTCTTTCGGAAGTTTGCTCAAAGATTCCCTTGAAGACAAACTATCCGAGGAGGACCAGGAAAATATGAAGTTTATGATTGATGGTGCGGATAGGATGAACAAAATGATAGAGGGACTTTTGATGTATTCCCGTGTGAGTACTAAAGAGGCTCCTCTTGAAGAGGTTGACTTAAACGCAGTTATCGAGCAGTTAAGGCAGGTAGAGCTTTCCGCTCTGCTCGAGGAAAGTTCTGCGACCATTGAAGTGCCTAATCAGCTGCCGAAAGTCTGGGCAAATTCGGTTCAGACAAGTCAGTTACTGCAGAATCTTGTTGCAAATGGTATCAAGTATCGGGCACAGGGTGTTAATCCGCATGTAGTCATTACCGCCGGAAGCACGCCTGAAGGTCAGATTCGTATAAATGTCAAAGATAATGGAATAGGTATCGAGGAAAAATACTGTAGCGATATTTTCAAAATGTTCAGACGCCTTCACTCTCGTCGGGAATACGAAGGGACAGGAATAGGGCTATCGGTTTGTAAAAGGATTGTCGAAAAGCACGGGGGCCAAATTGGAGTTGAATCAGAGCCGGGGAAAGGCTCGACTTTCTGGTTTACATTACCAGATAGGAAAGTACCTGAGAAAGTAAGTGAACAAAAAAATCTGATTTCAAGTCGTCGGGCTTAATTAGGAGAGTAAAAAATGCAAAACTCAAAGAATATTGTTGTGTTAATCGTTGAGGATGACCCAATAGACCAAAAATCTATCGAGCGGGCATTTAGTAATCAGGAAATGATAGACCGGGTTTCTGTTGTGTCAAGTGCTGAAGAGGCTTTGGGGTATCTGAATCGCTCAAAAGAGCAGGATGGAGATTCCCCTCGGCCAAACCTGATATTGCTCGATTTGGCCCTGCCGGGTATGCAGGGAAAGGAATTCCTGAAATGCATCAAAGAGGATGAGCAGTTGTGCTCTATACCTGTAGTTGTTTTAACTGCCTCTGATAATGACGCCGACATAGAACAAAGCTATAAACTCTATGCAGCGGGATATGCTCAAAAACCTCTCAATGCCGCGGAGCTTGACAATATCGTTAAAAAGCTTGTGAAATACTGGTTTACTACGTCTTCGTTGTTGTAGAAGAGGTTTAACTTTAGATGGAAGTAAGGTTAATTCATAATTTCCTATTTCAACTGCTTTAATAAGGGGTGGTATATGCAAATGTTCAGAGACGTCGTGATATTGCTTGTTGAAGACGACCTGGGAGACCAGAAGCTGATAGAGAAATCGCTCAACAATGAAAGAATCCTTAATGAGCTGATAACTGTGAACGATGCTGAGAATGCATTGCAATACCTGCAAAGATGTCAAGACGGCGAGAAAGAATCGCCGAGGCCGGACCTGATTCTTCTGGATTTAAATATGCCCGGTATGGGAGGCAAGGAATTCTTAAGTCGCATAAAAAACAACCCTGAACTCAATGATATTCCTGTTGTCGTGCTTACCACGTCCGATTCGGAGCAGGATGTTCTTGAAAGCTATAAGCTGCAGGCTTCCGGATATATCAAAAAGCCCGTTACTTTGCAGGGTTTCCAGGAGGTGATGAAAGATTTGGAAGAATACTGGTTTGTTGTCTGTAAAAACTTTCCGCAAAGGCAATTATCGTGAACAAAAAGCTGGTTAGAGTTTTGTTGGTTGATGATGACCCTGCTGACCGCAAGCTGGCTCAACTTGCTCTCAAAAGCGGTCTTCAATCCGTTGAGTTTGTTATCGATATCGCTGAGACGCTTACACAGGCAATGCTTGATCTTAAAAAGAGCGGAATCGATTTAGTCCTGCTCGATTTAGGGCTTCCTGACAGCAACGGGATTGAAACCGTCGACAGGCTGCGGGATGCACAATCTAACATACCAATTATAGTCCTGACAGGACTGTCCGATGAGGAGATTGGTGTCGAGGCTATAAGAAGAGGAGCTGTTGATTATGTCACAAAGCCTTTTAAGCCGAGCGGTCTTAGAACACGCATCGGAATCGCTTTGCAGATTGTGGAATTGCAAAAGAGACTACTACTGCTTGCAAACACTGATGAATTGACCGAGCTGGCAAATCGAAGAAATTTCTTTGATATTCTCGACCGTGAGATTCTAAGAGCGAAAATAGACGGCAGCGGTTTGGCTGTTATGATGCTCGACATTGACCATTTTAAAAGTGCAAACGATACCTATGGACATCGAGGCGGTGACGAAATCCTCAGACAGATGGGCAAGATCCTGAAGGAAAATATCTATCCTCTCGATGTCGCTGCCAGGTACGGCGGCGAGGAGTTTGTAATACTTATGCCCAGCACCTCATCTGAAAAGGCTTATCAGGCGGCAGAGAGACTTCGGAAAATCGTGGACCAGCATCAATGGAAAGTTTTAAATAAGACAATATCCATCACTACAAGCATAGGACTTGCCAGCATTGATTCCAATAACCTTATGAGCTCTTATGACCTCGTTGAAAAAGCAGATACCGCTCTTTATAGTGCGAAACGAAGGGGAAGAAATTGTGTTGTATGCTGGGAGAATGTCAGTTCTGAACAGGAGCCGGAACAGCCGGATGACAGAGTTTATCACGAGCTTCAGAATAAAGTCGCTTCCCTTACAAGAAAATTGCGCTCGCATGCTGTTGGAACGATATCGGCTTTTACAAGGGCTATGGATATGATTTTCAAAGACCAGTATATAGTCCGTCACGGGGAAAATGTCCGAACTCATGCAATGGCTATAGCGGAAGAAATGAGGCTGTCTGCCGAGCTTGTTGAGCGAATCGGTACTGCGGCTTTGTTACAGGACGTCGGAAGCATAACCATTCCGGAAAGTATTCTTAAAAAAACCACTCCCTTAACCAAGGAGGAAAAGCGTATCATCAGACAGCATCCGAATGCTTCTATAGAAATTTTGGAGCCCGTCGGAATCTTTAGTCTCGAGCTGCAAATCATAAAAGCACATCATGAAAGATTTGACGGTGCTGGTTATCCGAACGGCTTGAAGGGAAGAGAAATTCCAATCGGCTCGCGAATACTTGCTGTTGCCGACGCCTTCGATGCCATTACTTCTCAACGGGAATATCGACAGGCAAGGTCTACAGAAGAGGCAATCGAGGAGATTGCACGGTTCTCCGGAACGCAGTTTGATACTGACGTCGTTGAAGCCTTCAAAAGAGTGCTCGAAGGTTCTTTGGCCATGAAAAAGGATTCGGTTGCTGTTAAATAAAAATGTCAGCTTCAAATCACAGCTTTTTTTCATCTCAGAAATGAATTGTAAATTTTACTACCGCTTTTTTGCTCAAATCAGCAGTTCTGCATAATCAAAAATTCGTTAAAGATTTTTTGCAACAAACCAAATCAGCTTACGACAACCCTATTGTGGCCTAAAGCAGGCTGAAACTGCAAAAGCGTAAGTTGTTGTAATTTAAGGAGTAAGGTTATGTTGACTAAATTGCTGAAAATTTTGTTAATTGGTGGTGTAGTTTTTATTCTTGTCGGAGGGTTGTTTTTTGGCAAAGACCTGATTAGCTATGCCTACAGCTCTGCGAAGTCAGTTCGGACAGCCGTCAAAAATTCGGTCCCCGTAGAGTTCGAGTTGACACGTGCACGGGACCTGCTCGACCGTATCATTCCTGAGATGCACGCAAACATCCGCCTGATAGCACAGGAAGAGGTAGAAATCGCAGCACTGAAGGCGGATATAGAAAGAGGCTGCGATAGCCTTGCGGATGAGAGACAAAGAATAGCTAAACTGAGAAATTCACTTGATGTCGAACGAGCCTCTTACACATTTGGAAACCACAAATATACACGCGCTGATTTGAAGCAGGATTTGGCGGCACGTTTTGATAGATTTAGGGAAGCCGAATTAGTTTTTGAAAGTAAAAAGAGGCTTCTGGCAAGCCGGGAAAAGTCGCTGCAGGCGGCTATGCAGGTTCTCGAGCAAACGCGTTCGCAAAAACATCTGCTTGCAGACAAAATCTGTACTCTTGAAAGTCAGCATCGGTTGATAAAGGCCGCTTCTGTCGGCTCAAAAATCAATATTGACAACAGCAAGCTCGCGCAGACCGAGAAACTCATAGCCCAGATTAAAAAGCGCCTTGATATTGCCGAGCGAGTGCTTGCGCACGAAAGTATGTTTGTCCAGACTGTACCGGTTGATGTCGTCACTGAAAAAGAGCTTATTGCACAGGTTGACGAGTATTTTGCACCTGCAGAAAATCAGCCCGATGAGGTTATGGACTCACAAATTGCTGCTGCTATGGTAAAATCGGAAAGATAATCCTGGATAATTCTATTGCGTTTTCTTTCTGATTATTGAATGTGACCGTTTGCTTTTTACCGGCTTATTGAGAATGTATTAACTTTTTGGTAGAATAAGCTGAAACTGCTGACAACGTCAATTAAACTTTCAGGGTGGTATTAATGATGTTGATTCTTCGAATAAAACAGGCCAAGACAGCATTGGCTGACGGCCGACTCGACGAAGCATACAAGCTCGTTCAGGCCAGTGATATTCAGCAGCACAAACGCGGCCAGGTATTAATCGGCAAACTGGCGAGGGCTCTTACAAAAAGAGCAGAGCTGCATCTCGACGCCGGCAGAATCTCACAGGCCCTGAACGATTGCAACAAGGCCGAAAAACTCTCAGGAAATGACCCGAAGGTTGCCCAACTGAGACAAGACCTTTGCCATGTTATTATGCAGAACCACAAAGATATTCAAAATCGGAATCAAAAACTCCAAGCAGCGAAACACAATCTCGAAACCGGCTGGCTGTCTGTAAGTGAAAAAATACTGACTGAAACAAGCGCGGACGACAGCAGGGCAGATTTACTTTTGAACAGGGCTGCTGCTATCCGTGTGCAGATGGATGCTGTTATTGCTTCCGCACAGCAGGCCCTGAATCGAGGTGACATCGAGGCTGCTGTCAATGTTATAAAAGTGAGCCGATTGACGAATTCCAGGAACGCCCGCCTTGATGATTTAATAGCGAAAATAAAGTCGCAGGCTGAACAAAAAATTCTCAATTATCTAAATAGCGGGAGAATAGACCTTGCCTGTTCCGTCCTTGAGCATCTTAAAAAGTTATCGCCGGATTCTGCCAGGGTAAAAGAATTGTCTTCTATTGTCTCTGAGCTTGCTAAAGCCTCCGTTTTGATAAAGAAGGGACAGAGTCAGTCAGCCGCTCAGGTTCTCAGTAAGGTTAAGCTGATTTTACCAACAGCACGATGGCTTGATACCGCGATTGAAAAGGCTCAAAGTGCCGCTGAATCTCTAAGTCAGCTTTTAACAGGCCCACTCGCCCTGATTGAGCCTGTACAGGCCGAAACGAGTTTTGTTAGTTCTTTGTATGAAGGAAATAGTACGGAGCAGAATCAAATGTCGGATAACCTTGTTCCTCATAACGCCGAGAAGCTCTTGCCCGGTGAGTTTGTTTTGCAGGCGGACGGTGTCGGTTCTTACCTTGTTTTTACAAAACCGATTGTCACTATCGGCCCGGTAAGCTCTCCGGTTAGGCCGGAATTGGCATTGATGGCTGAAAGTTCTCTGCCGGTAGTTACTGTCGAAAGAGTCGATGACGATTATTTTCTTCGAGCACAAAAAGCTGTATTTGTGAATGACAAACAGACTGATGAAAAGCTGCTTGCTGATGGTGACAGTATTGCCCTGTCGAGCAGGTGCCGCTTAAAGTTTCACCTTCCCAATGCCGCCAGCACTACAGCTACTATTATTATATCCGGTGCAAGACTTGCCCGGCCTGATATAAAAAGTATTATTTTAATGGACCGTGATATTCTTGTGGGCCGGGATTTGAATAACCATATAAGAGCAGAGCAGGTAAGCGAAAAGATGACTTTTCTGGCTAAAGACGGGCAGCTTATCTGCAAAACTAATGAGCAAATATATGTTAACGGCCGGCATCATGATTCGAGAGAGCCTCTTACTTTCGATGTGCCTGTTAAAGCCGGAAACCTTTCACTGGTATTAACGCAGCTCAAAGGATAAAATTATTGATGGTTAAAGCGGAATATATTCAGAAATAACGATGCAGGAATTCAAATACAAATATGGTGACAAGCCCCTTGAGGGCTATACTGTTCAGCGGGCCGCCGGCAGGGGCGGTTTCGGCGAGGTGTATTACGCTGTAAGTGACAGCGGCAGACAGGTAGCACTCAAGGAAATCCAGAATTATGAGCAAATCGAGCTGCGCGGTATCAAGCAGTGTATGAACCTTAAAAATCCGCACCTTGTTACCGTCTTCGATGTTAAATACAATGACAAGGGCAAGCCTTTTGTAATAATGGAATATGTTTCCGGAATGTCACTCAGGGAGCTGCTGAAAGAATCACCGGACGGCATAGGAGCTCAAAAGACAGCGTTCTTTCTTCGCGAAATCGCAAAGGGTCTGTCATTTTTACATGAATGCGGAATCGTACACAGGGACCTTAAGCCGAGCAATATTTTCTATGAGAACGGTTATGTCAAAATCGGTGATTATGGTTTGACCAAGGCAATGAGTACAGACCAGCACAGCGGTCAGACAATAACTGTTGGAACAGTTCACTATATGGCACCTGAAATCGGTGCCGGCTGCTATGATAAGAGTATCGACATCTATGCTCTTGGGGTGCTGCTCTATGAAATGCTTACCGGCCAGGTTCCATATTTCGGAGCAAGCCCGGGCGAGGTCCTGATGAAACATATGACTGCTGAACCGGATGTCAGCCGGATAGAGGAACCATTTGCCCGTGTGATTAAAAAAGCCCTCGAAAAAGACCCTGCAGAACGCTATCAGACAGTTAAGGAAATGGTAGAGGATGTCTTTGGCTCAGAGCATGTCAGGAATAGTGTCTCGCAGTTCTCTGCAGAAGAGCTTTCAATCGTGGCTGAGCGTGTTTCTAAAAAAGTAAGACCCGCAAAGACTTCGAAAAAAGCAGAGACGTCCGGAATGGCAGAACTTGGTGAACAAATCGGCAGAAAAATTGGTGTTATTGGTGACAAGATTGTCAAAAATATTACCACTCCGGCAGGAGCTCGGAGAAATATGGATGTT
>Ga0307434_1001108_pt1 | contig 15167 bp, 20 predicted proteins | sample SalMarWE160220MG_FD_202156 | JGI IMG/M metagenome (GOLD analysis project Ga0307434, IMG submission 202156) | Salt marsh sediment microbial communities from the Plum Island Ecosystem LTER, Massachusetts, United States - WE1603-220 | ecosystem: Environmental > Aquatic > Marine > Intertidal zone >... | reverse complement strand
ATAGCGTTCCATAAGTATCTTTGCAATAGCATGTCAGACCAATATTTCGTCCAATTTATATTTCCACCTAAACACAACCGGTTCAATATTTATTTCATCCAAGTATTTCATAATCCGATCTCTTAATTCATCTTTTGATTTCACCCTAATTGCACGAAGAAATGACCGCGACATTTTACTGAAGAACATTTCGATTAAATTCAACCATGAACCATGTTTTGGGGTAAAAATAAATTCAAATCTATTCGGGTACTTTGATAGTGCGCTCATAGTTTCTTTTGATATGTGGGCGGAATGATTGTCTAATATTATCCGCAACTTCCACTCTTTTGGGTATTCTGAATCCACTTTTTCTAAAAACTCAATAAACTCGCGACTTCTATGTCTGTCGCGAACAATTCCTATTACTCTACCGTCATGTAAATCTATTCCGGCTAACAGGCTTAAGGTTCCATGGCGACGGTACTCATAGTCGCGCGACCAAGTTGATTTTTCGCCAACAACAGGTGAGAGATCGGCTGCGATGTTTTCAATTGCCTGGATACCTGGTTTTTCATCATAAGAAAGTGTTGCAAAATTCTGCTCAATTTCATCGTTTTCCAATTTTTCGTTGAGTATCTCAACATCTTTATAAACATATAATACCTGAGCCATTTTCTCTTCAAATTCAGAATCACGTTTTTCTAAATAATATTGAATCTTGTGCGGCTTAATCGAGGCTTTGTTTAATATTCTATGAATCGTGCTTTTTCCGGCATTACTTAAGCAGGTATGGCCGGCAGCTTCACAATTTTTTCGAACATGTTTTGCCAACCGACTAATTGTCCAAAGTTCTGATGCATACCCATGATCTTTAGGTTTTGTGCAAGCCAGATTAATAACCCAAATTTTTGCATCTGTGCTAATTGACGGTGGGCCGCCACTTCTTTTTAAATCAACTAAAGCTGTCTCAATTCCACCTCTTAAAGCCTTATCTATACATTTTTCAACAGTCGGACGAGAAACCCCCACTTTTTTGGCTATAGAGTTTATAGACTCATTTCTGGAATATGAAAGCAATATCCTGGCTCTTCTGACTTTGGCATATGGTTCTTTTCTTGACTTTGAGATGGTCTGTAATTTAGTAGTATCTGCTTCAGATAATACCAAATCGGGTCTTTGGCGTTTGAATGGCATGATCAGTTCTCCTATAATATAACTGACCATAATATAAATATTGCTAACTATTACTGCAAATAAAAACATGGAACGCTATACTAGTTTATATAAGGGAGTAGAAAAGACTTATAATCATTATGTATGGAGTGTTAAGATATTTTAGAATAAGGACATGATTGAATATGAAAAAAGATTTGACAATATCAGTGCCAGAGCAGATTTTAGAAACCGTTAACTGCACTAAAGATATAGAAAGACAAAATAATGAAAGAATCTGTTTATATTGAAACAAGCGTCATAAGTTATTATACTTCTCGTCCAAACCGTGATATAATAATTGCTGGTCGTCAGGAAATAACCAGAGAAAATTGGGTAAAGATTGAAAAAGAATTTTATAGATATATATCTGTCTTGGTAATCCAGGAAGCAAAAGATGGGGACACTTTAGCAGTTCAAGAGAGATTAAATGCAATTAAGGGAATACCCATTTTAACAATTAATGATAAATCAGAATATTTATCCGAAGTCCTTTTAAAAGAAGGCGCAATTCCTAAAACAAGTCCAGAAGATGCTTTGCATATTGCTATAGCATCAGTAAATGGAATTGATTATCTTTTAACCTGGAATTTTTCTCATATAAATAATGCTCAAATGAAATCAAAGATAATATCCGTTGTAGAAAATCAAGGATATATTTGTCCAACAATTTGTTCACCAGAAGAATTATTAGGAGAATAAAAAATGATAGACCCAATTGTAAAAGAAGTAAGAGAAGCGAGAAGAAAGCATTCTGAAAAATTTAATTATGATATTCATAAAATATGTAAAGATTTAAAAGAAAAAGAAAAAAATTGCGGACATACTATTAAATCTTTGCAGCCAAAGTATAAAGTACATCAAACTGGCAGTGCAGCAAACTAACTTTTATCTCGCATTTTGAAAACCATGTTTGTAAAGGTACAGATGGAATGCTTATCTGGCCTGCCTGTGCTGACGCTTCGGCAGACAGGCGGGATGTCGCAATGGAGTTGTTGTTGACCATCCAGACCCTGGAAAAGGATGGGAGCATTGACCATCCGGCAACTGACGGATAATTAGTGGACAGGAAATAAAAAAAAATTAGTGTAAATTCCCTGCCCGCCGTTTCTCTCTGGCAGGCGGGGTGCAATTAGTGGACAAAAATATTCCGTTTAATTAGTGGTGGTTGATCTGATTTACAAAGAAGTCAACGAAGTGATCCCTTCGGGAAAAGTTACCGAATCATCGGCGCTTGCATGGAGGTCCACAAAACACTTGGATGCGGTTTTCTTGAACCTGTGTATCAGGAAGCATTATCAATTGAGTTTAAAAAACAACATATTCCCTTTGAAAAAGAAAAAGTTTTATCTATCGTTTATAAAGATATTGAACTTGAAAAGAAATATATCGCCGATTTTATCTGTTATGATAAAATAATTGTCGAAGTAAAAGCGTTGTCTCAATTAACGTCTGAACATGAATCTCAGATATTGAACTATTTAAAAGCAACCGGATATAAACTCGGTATTCTAGTCAATTTTGGAGAAAAAAGTCTAATTTATAAGAGAATGGTCCACGAATTTCACCTGTCTGCGTGCTCGCACAGGCAGGCGAATTAAACTAAAAATACATAATAAAATAATTTGCGTGAATTGGCGTAATTAGCGGACAAATATATAAAAAAGACTACGAGGTTCACGGCATAATCCGCCGAGCATCAACATTCAACACAAAACGGATTGATCATCTATAAAAAGACCCTCACAATAAAAACATCAAAATGTTCCTGCAATATTCATTATTCACTCTCCATTTTCCATTTTCCATTCTCCATTTTACTCCACTACGGCGATATGACCGATTCAAGCAATCTGTAACGAATAGGGTGAAAATACAGCCGGACGAAATTTATAAGCTTAGTGTCTCAGCGGTGGGAAAAAATAAATAACTATCCTCTGTGCTCTCTACGGAAAAAAAACAGTGACTTAAATCACATAAGAAGATGATATTTCTGAAAAATCTATTTTGCTTTTTATTGGATTATCTTCATATTTACTGATAGAAAAAATTTGACATCATAATAGAAGTTACTTGTAAAGCAAAAAGGTTATAGCCAGTGGAATAAGGGATATAAAAGACTTGATTTTAAAAATATATAGTTATTACACTTTTTATTCCACATGAAAATAGTTACTGACTGTGCTATCCTGGTATTGGTTTAAAAATATGCGTAACGCAATTACTATCAGTCCTTAGTCAATCCTGTGATTGACGGGACGGAGTAATAAAAAGGTCTCTTTGAAAAACAGAAGACAATAATCAATGACCAGTTACTAATTATAAATTTGGAAATTTGCCAAGAAGAAAATAATATTAGTCTTAATTTAATCAGAGTAAATTAGAGTTGATATTTGAATTTATTTGAGATAAATACAGTAATAAATAGAACAATACGAATTTCGAAAGGAAATTGGGGAAAAATAATATCCGAAAAGAACCCTGTTATGGAAAAATATTTAGATTCAATTAAAGAGACTTTATACGGTCCAGAAGTGATTCGATTAAGCAAGTGAGATGGGAATGTTTATCTTTTTTATAGAAAATTGGAGAAGTACTATATCTGTGTTGTTATTCGGGTAGAGAATTCAACTGGTTTTGTAATTACCACATATCTGACGAATAAAATAAAAATGGGAAGGGAAATATGGAAAAAATAAAAATCTTTTATAATAAAATGGGTAATACACTTAACGTCTGGTTTGATGACCCCAGGAATGAAGCCTTTAGTGAAGAGACTTCTGGAGAAATAATATTAATAAAAGATGTAAGTGGGAAAGTAATTGGGTTTGAAAAGTTAAATTTTATTGTTAAGAAAAAAGATAAAGAGAAGGTTTCAATTCCTGTTGAAGTAATGATGAGTTAAAAGGAATATTCTGGTTTTAAAATCTTAGAGTCCTTTTGCCTGCCCCGTCTCATGGAGATCCCTTTGGGATAACGAAGTGTATCGGGGCCTGTCCGCTCTTCGGGAGTAGGCGGGTGATCTCAGCCTCAAAGCGGTCTCTTTCCCAGAGGGACTCCTTCGGAGCGAGACGAGATGAATTCTATCCCGAGGGGATGTCTTCGATATAATCTCGGCGCGCGATATAAAAAATATGGGAGTGGCACGGAAGATGCCGGATGGAAGCGGGAATAGTGGTGCGGATACTTCGCCAACGCCTCCACAACCGAAGTAATTTTAAATGATTAACAAAGTAGTCTCTATTGCCATGACTGATAAGGAATTAATAACGCATGTGAAAGAGATCCTCGGGAAATATCTTCCCGGGCGGAGGGTGTTCTATTTCTTTGGATCTCGTGCGACGGGGCGCCATACGGATCATTCGGACTACGATTTTGGGATCGATACAGGGGAAAAGATCCCTCTGGAACTCATGTGTAGGATGAAAGAGGAGTTGGAACGGCTTCCGACGTTGCATCGAATCGATCTTGTTGATTTTCAACGTGTCTCCTCCACATTCAGCGATTATGCGAAAAGGAACGCGATTCTATTATGATGAACAATAAACTGGAATTATTAACGGGAGATTTCGAACGAGCGAGTCTGCAACTTCGCAAAGCCCTCCGGCAACCCAAAGACGAGTTTGTAAGGGATTCAGCTATACAACGGTTTGAATTCACCTTTGAGTTGTTCTGGAAAGTTCTAAAAGAGTTTGCTCTGAGAGAAGGACTCGACCCTCGTTCACCGCGATCGAGCATTAGTACCGCACTTGAACTTGGGGTGATACACGACGAGACGTTGTTCCTCCAGATGCTGGAGAGCCGGAATCTGGCTTCGCACACATACCTTGAGGAGACTGCGGAAGACATTTACGCAGAGCTTCCCACATTTCTTGAAGCAATGTGTGCGGCGGTAAGCGCAATTAAGCAGATAAGAGAGCGACGTGGAAAAAGAGAGTGAATAGTGAAGCACGTGGTCGCTGAGATCGTTCAAGTGCCGCCGAAGTCCTTTTGACCGAACAGTGTATTTTCAAAGCATTCTCGCGCAAAGTTCGCAGAATTATCTCTCGCCCGCCTGACTCCGTCTTTCGGGCAGGCAGAGACCGATCCGCAGGATCTCCTCTGGAGCAAAGTAGAAAGTTAGTCCACTAATTACACGAAAAGACACGAATAATAATAAAAAGAAATTCGTGATAATTAGTGCATCTAGTAGATAAAAATATTTCGTGCAAATCTGCGTAATTTGTGGATAAAGTCTTATAAAACTCGGAATCCTCGTCAATTTTGGAGAGAAAAGTCTAAAATATAAGAGGATGGTCCGCGAATTTCACGAATTAAACTAATTAAAAAGTAATTTTAAAGAAATTCGTGTAAATTTGAGTAATTCGTGGACAAAAATGTTTTGTGATATTTTGGTGTTAAAAGTTTAAAATATAAAAGGATGATCCGCGAATTTCACTGAAAATACATAATGAAATAATTCGTGTTCACCCCGTGGAATAGTCGTAATCAAATGACGTAGCCTATAAAAAGAGATTTATTCCACAGGGTGAATTGGTGTAATTAGCGGACAAATAAATATATGAAAAAACACTAATCACCTCGTACAGTCGCTTCGCTCCCTATGGGGCAAGACGGAATCACCAGTTCCCGATACGCTTTGCTATCCCAAGAGTCACGAAGGACTTATTTGAAGGGTCTCTTCGAGATGATAGGAAATTAGCTCCGAAGGTCAAGTAGGTAAAATGCCAAAGGCATCCAAACGGGAGAGGAGCCCTTCGGATGGACTATTTAATCGGGGTAGCAATTTTGCTCATTTATCTAAAAGGAGGATAAAAAGATGCCTGTTAGACAAGACATTACCATTGAAAAGATTTATAAAATGGTAGTTAATTTACAGCGTGACGTGACTCTAATAAAGAAGGGTCTTATGGAAGAACCTGAGTTGCGTGATGAATTTATCTTACGGATGAGAGATATTGACCTTGAAAAAGCAATCATGGTCAAAGACTTCAGCAAAAGATATGGATTGAAATAGTGTATAAACTTGCAATTAAGGAAAACCTGGACAGGAAATTTAAGAAGCTCAAGAAAAAAGACAGAGAAATGCTTGTACTAATTGATAGAAAAGTGCAAGAGATACTTGATAATCCTTACCGTTTCAAGCCGTTAAGGAAGCCTTTGCAAAACAAGCGAAGGGTGCACATAGGCAGGTCTTTTGTGTTGATATATGAAGTCAATGAAGATGAAAAGATAGTAACTCTACTTGATTTTGACCACCATGACAATATTTATAAAACATAAGATGTACTAACTTTGGTGTTTAATAAAAAAGAAATTCAGCCTGCCCCGTGAAATGTGACCAAAGGGAACATATTTCACTGGGTGCCTGCCCCGCCTGTCCCGTAGTGAAGTTTACCCTGTGAAATGCTTACCCCGTTAAATAGATTAAAAAATTGTTTTCTATGATAGATAAAGTTATTATTTAACAGGGTGAACCACATAAGAAAAGATAACTGTATAGGAGCGAAGCAATATTTTACAGGGTATGAGCGTACTGGGATAATGAGGTACGGCTTGCCCTCCCGATGAATCGAGATCGGGGACCGTACTGGGGCGTCTCAGCGGTGAGAATAAAAACAATAACCGCTAAGCAGCATAGAAAATGTAAAATGAATAATGAATAATGAATAATGAAAGAAAATAATGTAATTTTAGAAAAGACATTTGAATTTTCTCTGAAAGCAATAGAAATCTATAAGTTTCTAACTGAAGAAAAGCGTGAATTTATAATGTCGAAACAACTTCTTCGCTCAGCCACAAGTACCTGCCCAGTGAAATATTTATTTCCTAAATATCTACACTTTTATATATGATTGGAAATTTAAAAATCAAAAAAATTGACTATCATCATATTATTTCACGGGGGAAAGAGCCAACTGCGAGGAAGCAGACTCTGCACAAAGTCGTAAAGATTTTATTGCGAAAATGTCAATTTCGCTTAAAGAAGCAAAAGAAACTAGATATTGGATAAGGCTGTTATTGGGTTCAAAATATCTTAATAAGCAAAAAATACTTGAAGATTGTGAATCAATAATAAAAATACTGACGAAGATTTTAATAACAGCAAAAGAAAATCAGAATAAATAAACATTATACATTATACATTTTACATTCTACATTAGTAAAAGCGTCTCCGCGGTGAAAAAAGAAACAAAAAGGCTACGGCGTCCACGGCATAATCAGCCGAGCATCTACTTTCAGTACAAAGAGAATCGATCATATATACAAAAATCTTCACAATAAAAATTAAACATGAAAGCGAATAAATATGCACCAAATAGTAGTTAAATCCGGAAAAACTCTCTTAGAAAAAGTTCCTGCACCTGTAGTTTCTGATGGGACGATATTAGTCAAAGTTCTGTACTCTTGCATTAGTCAGGGAACAGAACTTGCCGGAATAAGAAGTAGTGGTGAGTCTGCAATAAAGAAAATAAGTAAATGACTAATACAAATAATTCCGAAAAACCTCGGAACGAAAAACTTCGGAACAAATTAAAAAATCCTTTTAAATTTGGCTCGATTATGGACAACCCATATTTCACAAATAGGATTAAGGAATTGGAACAGATAAAATCTATTCTGGATTCTGATGTGCATCTTATTATGATGAGTCCGAGGCGGTATGGCAAAACCAGCCTGATTATGAAAGCAATAAAAGAAATAAACCGTCCGGTTATTTTACTGGATATGCAGGTTGTTACTTCAGAAGTGGATTTTGCTGAGCAATTACTAAAAAAGATTCATAAATTATTTCCTTATGAGAAAATAAAAACATTCTTAAAATCCTTTCGAATTGTTCCAACCGTATTAATAAATCCGATTTCCGATGAAATAAATATCTCTTTTAACTCTAATAAATCAGGTGATATTGCTTTGGAGGATGTTTTGAATCTAATAAATAAATTATCGTCCAAAAGCAAAAGGCTGATCGTTGTCTTTGATGAATTTCAGGCAATTCGTAAGATTGAAAAAGGGATGGAAAATCGTTTAAGATCTATTTTGCAACATCACACCGATATAAATTATGTTTTCCTAGGAAGTCAGGAATCTCTTATTCGTGATATATTTGAAAATAATAAATCACCTTTCTATCATTTTGGTTATCTTTTTCTTCTTTCTAAAATACCTGAAAGTGATTTTCAAACATATTTGCAAAAGCGTTTGAAAAATATATCAAAAAGATATATTGAAATTTCAGAAGATATTCCGAAATTTACTAAAAAACACCCTTATTATACTCAACAACTGGCGCTCAGTGTATGGGAAGAACTAATTCACGAAGAAATAAATAACCCTGTTGAAATTGCTATTGGCAAAATAGCAAGTTATCACGATGTAGATTTTGAAAGGATGTGGAACACACTTAACAGAACAGATATGAAAATACTTATTAGTCTAGCCACATCAAAAAATCTTCCTTTATCTGATATATTTTTACAAAATTATAACATTGGTTCATCAAGCACAGCCTATAGCAGTATTATGAAGTTAACAAGGGAAGGACTTGTAAATAAATCACAAAAAGGACATGAAATTGAAGATCCTTTTTTCAGACAGTGGATTATTCAAAAACGTAATTTTTAGGTATTTTAATTTCGAACTTTATTGTGATAATACTATCTATAAAATGACAGATTATCTTGAATTGGAAATATTTGGAGATAAAATAATTAAAAAAATAATTAGTGAGAATTCGTGTCATTCGTGGACAAAGAATCTTAGTGTAATTGGTGGACAATATCATTCGAGATTACAATTAAAGATTTAGTTAATCTCATTGTGAAGTTCACCCCGTTAGATAGATCAAAACGAGGGATATAAAAAGCAAAACAGATGTTATTATCTAACGGGGTTCACAGGCTTTAAGGGGAAAGTCACCTGGGATAATTCAAAACCTGATGGGCAGCCAAGGAGGATGCTGGATACATCAAAAGCAGAAAAAGAGTTCGGTTTCAAGGCGAAGACGAATTTTGAAGAAGGGTTAAGAAAGACAATAGAGTGGTATGTAAGGAATAGATAGAGGTAGAGGAAAAGGTAGAGAATGTATAAATCCTTTAAGGAGATGCCAATTTGGCTCGCCCCGTTAAATAACTAGGTCAGTCAATATCTTCTCTCACAGTCATGGAATTAACTAATGATTTAGGAGAAACTGCCGGGTGGTTCTACTATTTAATGGGGCAAGAGGCATTGGATATTGCCGAGAAAATTTTCAAGTTGACGGATATTCTTCCCAAGAAAGAAGATTATGGGTTAACCCTGTTAAATAAGTTATTGTTGGGTTTATTATCTCATTTAACTAACATAACTTTAATTTCAATCAAATAATTAATGTAATGGTAATTTAACGGGGTTAACATCTCAAATCAGAAGGGCTGCTTTAAGTATTTCTGCTAATATTGCCGAAGCCTATGGTAGATACCATTCACTGGATAAGATCAACTTTTATTACTTTGCCAGAGGTTCTGTAACAGAAACACAGAATCATTTGGAATATGGGAAAAGAATAGGGTATTTTGATAAAGACCCTGTCGAAAAACTTGATAGACGACTCTTAAAACTATACAACGACTTGAACAAGATTGTCGTAACTCTCAAAAGCTCTAATAAATGATACTTTACCTTCACCTATGCCTTTGCCTCTTATGTTGCGGAAGGTTTGAAAAGAACAGTTGAGTGGTATAGGAAGGTGGTAGGAGTAAATAGTAAGTAAGATATGCAAGTTCTATATCTATATATCCTATATCCTAAACAAGAAGATTCTTGATTTTTTCAAAAAAACATATTAAGTAATAACTTCAATAATTGGAGTGATTTAGGCAATTTCTTGATTTTTGGTTATCAGAGTGAATGGAAACGTCCTTAAAAAATTAATTCAACAAGGCTAAGGAGAAAACCTGGAGCTGAAACCATCCCTTTCCGATACGGACAGAATAGTTGAAGTAATCGCTTCTTTAGCAAATACCCATGGAGGGATGGTTGTGATCGGAGCTAGTGCTCAGGGTAAAATATCTGGCGTAACTATAGGCAAGCAGACTATAGAAAGGCTGACTAATACCATAACTGATAACACCGACCCGGTAATATATCCGAATATTTCTGTTCATAATTTGGAGGGTAAGGAGGCCATAGTATTAGAGCTAAAAGAGAGCTTAAATAAGCCTCATTTAGCTTTTGGAAAAGCCTTCAAAAGAGTTGGTAATGTAACCAAGCTAATGAAGCGGGAAGAATATGAAAGGCTCCTTTTAGAGAAAAGTAAACATAAGCCACAGTTTGAATCTGAAATCTGCAAGGAAGCTTCCTGGGAGGATATAAATTGTGATAAAGTTAATTGGTTTAGAGCCGCTTATAAGGCGACCACAGGTAAAGAAATCCTGACTGAGAGTATGAAGCTTTTAGAGAACCTGGGCTGTGCGAAGAAAGATAAAATAACAAAAGCTGGGATTCTTTTATTTGGAAAGATACCTGAAATGTTCATTCCTCAAAATCAAGTAACCATTGTTCGGTATTCAGGGAAAAACGTCTCAGATAGATATCTTGATCTTAAAGATATAAGAGGAAACTTATTTGATATTATCGATCATGCTGATGAGTATATTAGAGAACATATTCAAATAGCTTCTCAGCTTATTCCTGGTCAGATCAATCGTGAGGATATTCCTCAATATCCGCTCTTTGCTATTCGGGAACTGATTGTCAATGCCGTTGCTCATAGAGACTACTATATTAGTGGTAGTCGAATTATCATTAAGATGTTCCAAGATAGAATTGAATTCTCCAGTCCCGGTGGATTTCCCGCTGACATAACTCCAGAGAACATCGTTGATAGACAGTATTCCAGAAACCCCGTTATTGTAAAAACCCTTAATATGGTAAGATATATTGAAGCTATTGGAGATGGCATAGATAGGGTTTTAGAAGCGGTCAGAACTCATCCATTCAAACCCCCAATGCCTTTATTTAAAGATGTTGGTAATAATGTGATTGTGATCTTATATAGTGCAGATATGAGTAAATTAAATTTCTTGAGAATAGAAAAACTCGCCCTGACTGATAAGGAAAGGAAAATAATTGATATTTTAAGGGATAAATTAAGAATAACTAGTGGAGATGTTCAGAGGGAATTTGATGTATCCAGGGATACGGCTAATAGGTATTTACAAAGGTTAATGAAATTAGGATTAATTCGAAGAGAAGGTACAGGAAAGGCTACTTGTTATGCTTTGAATAAGTAAGAAAGAATTTTGCGTCAGATTTGCGTCAGATGCCAGTCTTTTTTGGGCTTGGTCCCCCTTTCAAGCAATCCCAGGCTTGCCGTCAGCAATACAATTTAAATTCCATTTTTATTCTGCCAGTGAACCTCTACAGTCCCCGGTGATAACTTCAATCTGGAAACATCCCATGTTTTACCAGCATTAATCAGAAAATTCCACCTCGCCAAATGTCTCGAAAACAATGATTGTGATTACATCTCGCAACGCACGCTAAGACCGCCACGAAATCATTTTAAAATATAAGAAACTCTTTGCGTTCTCTGCGTACTTTGCGAGAGATAACTAAAATGTTCCTCCATTACGGAGATATGACAGATTCAAGCAATTTGAACCGTGGGATTTGAAATTGAACGCATACCTAATTTAATTGAAAATAAGTAAAAAAATTTGTTAGTTTTGTTAGTTGCTAAAAAGTAATATTATAAAAGAGTAATTGTTAGTTTTGTTAGTTGCTAAAAAGTGATATTATAAAAGAGTAATTGTTAGTTTTGTTAGTTGCTAAAAAGTGATATTATAAAAGAGTAATTGTTAGTTTTGTTAGTTGCTAAATTATGAAAAAATGAATAATGTAATTTGTGGACAATAATGAATTTCTGGGAAAATAGACGAATCACCGTAACCGGCGGTAAAGGTTTTCTGGGATCGTATATATTAGAAAAATTGCAGAAACGCGGCTGCAAGAATATCGCCGTAGCTGATCTTCCAGAATATAATCTTACCAGACGTCCGGATATAAAACGAATGTATCAGGAGCAAAAACCAGACATCGTCATTCACTTAGCTGCGGTTGTAGGGGACATAGGAGCAAACCAGGAAAACCCTGGAAAGTTCTTTTATGAAAATGCAATAATGGGAATTCAACTAATTCACGAGGCGTATTTAAATAAAATAGAAAAGTTCGTAGCGCTTGGTACTATCTGTGCATATCCTAAATATACCCCGGTTCCTTTCAAAGAGGAGGACCTCTGGAATGGCTATCCGGAAGAGACGAATGCTCCCTACGGGTTGGCTAAAAAGATGATGCCAATACAATCCCAGGCATATCGTCAGCAATATGGTTTCAATTCAATTTTTCTCCTACCGGTAAATCTCTATGGACCTGGGGATAACTTTGACCCCAAATCCTCACATGTGATCCCTGCATTAATCAAAAAGTGTGTAGATGCGATAGAGCAGGGTAAAAAAGAAATTGTGATATGGGGAACAGGTAAACCTTCCAGAGAATTTATTTATGTGGAAGATGCAGCCGAAGGGATTTTATTGGCTGCAGAGAAATATAATAAAAGTGAGCCGGTGAATATTGGTGCAGGTTTCGAAATTACCATTAAAGATTTAGTTAATCTTATTGTGAAGTTCACCCCGTTAGATAGATCAAAACGAGGGATATAAAAAGCAAAACAGATGTTATTATCTAACGGGGTTCACAGGTTTTAAGGGAAAAATCATCTGGGATGTTTCAAAACCTGATGGGCAGCCGAGGAGGATGTTGGATACAAGTAGGGCAGAGCGAGAATTTGGGTTTAAAGCAAAGACGCCATTTGAAGAAGGATTAAAGAAAACGATTGAGTGGTATAAAAAGTAAAAATGAGTAAAGAAATCCTTTTGAAAATGGTTGGCGAGGCCGAATCCTTAAATATTGAATGGAAGCCGTCTCTATCTCAAATCAACGAAATAATTAAGACCATTTCCGGTTTTTCCAATAGTGAAGGGGGCAAGGTAATTATCGGCGTCTCTAAATCTGGAAAACTACTTGGAGTAAAAATTGGTAAAGATACGATAGAGCGCCTTACCAACAAAATCGCTCAGAATACCGACCCCAAGATTTATCCACGTATAACCGTAGAGAAGATAAATGCTAAATCTCTAATTTTTATTGAAGTAAAAGAATCACCAGATCATTTAGTTTTAGCTTTTGGCAGGCCACATAAACGAGTAGGCAAATCAACAGTTCGGATGTCCAAAGATGAATATGAAAGAATAATCTTAGAAAAACACAAAGACAAACTTCAGTTCGACACCCAAACCCGCCTAAAAGCAACCATAAAAGATATAAACAAAGAAAAGTTAAGATGGTTTCTAAGAAAGGCAAAGGAAGAAAGAAGCTACGATATTGACCCTGAAACACCTATTAAGGAGGCATTGAATAGATTAAATCTTATACAAGATAAAAAACTTACTAATACTGCTATCCTTTTATTTGGTAAAGACCCACAGAGGTCCTTTCCGCAAGCAAAGATAAGAGCAGGACGACTTAAAGGCACTGAAGGGTTAGATTTTATTGATATGAAACTTTTAGGAGGTACGATTCCTGAACTACGAGAAAAGGCAATGAAATTTATTATGGATCATATTAGGCACGGAGTATTCTTCGATGCCAATAGAAGATATGATAGATGGGAGTATCCTTTAAGAGCAGTTGAGGAGGTTCTGAATAATGCCCTTGCTCACAGAGACTATTTTTCTAATGGAGAGATACAACTCTCAATCTACGATGATAGGATTGAAGTCTGGAACCCTGGTGAACTCCTAAAGCCATTAACACCTGAGGATCTAAAAAGAAAACACAAATCCATTCCAAGAAATAAAATTCTTGCAGATAAGTTATTTTTAATAAAATTCATCGAGCAGTGGGGTAAAGGCACAAACAGAATAATTGATGAAATGAATCAAAGCAATTTGCCAGAACCACAGTTTAAAAACTTCTCCGGTAGTTTTGAAGTTACCTTGATCGGGCCTGGAAAATCTTTTGTTAAGGAGATTGAAAAAGAAAAATTCCATAAATTAGAAATAAATGAAAGACAAAAAGAAGCAATAGAGTATCTTAGGAGAGAAAATAAAATTACGAGACAAGTTTATTGCCAGATAAACAATGTAGGTGATACATATGCTAAAAAAGAGCTTAAAGAACTTATACAAAAAAAGATTATTAGAAAGATAGGCAAAGGGAAAAATACATATTATATATTAGTGACCGATTAGTGACCGAATAGTGACCGAATAAAATGAGGACACTTCTAATGTTTAAAGAGAAAAGAGCGTAAAAATGCCACAAAAAGCAGAATAATAGTCCACCAATTTCACGAAGAAAAAATATTAATTTTTAACTAATGAAAAATAAACAGTTTATTGCATAATGTTGCTCTTATCAAAACATGGGAAAAAATACATTCACCCCGTTAAATAAATTTTAAAAACGATTATCTATAATGGATAAAGTTATTATTTAACAGGGTAAAGATAATTCAGCCTGCCCCGCCTGCCCTGTAAGGAGGTACGACTGTATCAGGGTAATGAGGTACGAATGTACTGGGGTGCTAATTCGCCTGCCCAGTGAAATGTGACCAAAGGGAACATATTTCACTGGGTGCCTGCCCCGTATTCCGCTTGGGTGGGAGTATTGGGGTGCAATTAGTGGACAAAAAAACTTAAAGGGAATTAGTGGATAAAATAGTATATAAAGAAGAATCCTATAAAGTAATTGGCGCTTGCATGGAAGTTTACCCTGTGTAATAACATTTATTACGAGGCCATGTTGAATTAAAAAATATGGTTCTTCCGACATTAGTATGGAACTAAGCAAAAGACGCCCTTATCTTTAAGAAAAAATAGTCACTATCCCTAAAGCCAAAGGCAACTCTTTTGATGACCTTGATCTTGTTA
>Ga0307434_1001106_pt1 | contig 15188 bp, 25 predicted proteins | sample SalMarWE160220MG_FD_202156 | JGI IMG/M metagenome (GOLD analysis project Ga0307434, IMG submission 202156) | Salt marsh sediment microbial communities from the Plum Island Ecosystem LTER, Massachusetts, United States - WE1603-220 | ecosystem: Environmental > Aquatic > Marine > Intertidal zone >... | reverse complement strand
CTCTTTGAAAATTAAATCCCTGAACTCTCTACTCATATTCTATATAATACAAAGAGAAGGCTTGAAACCTTAAAAAATTGGGACATGAAATAAGGGTAAAATAAGAAAAGAAAGAAGGAGTTAGTTAATCTAAATTAAAAATTAATACTCTTTTCTGTTCTGTTATTTCAATAAATAATAATTTACATGATAAACAAACGTTTATACATAAAACATTTCCAAACGGACTTATAATATATCGTTTTAGTATTTTTGAACAATTAGTACAATACATTTTTTTCACACTCTTTTAAAATTATAAATTATTCCCATTTTTAGAAAGGAAGGGAAAATTTTAGTCAAACCTTTATAATTAAAATAAGAAAAGAAAGGATAAAGAAAATTAATCCTTTTGTTTGTTTTTTAAATCTAAAGGAACATAAAAACAAATTGGCTCTTGAGAATATCCCTCTTTTGAAATAAAAGGATTTCTACGGGCAATTAAGGATGTTCCTTTTAACATTTCCATAGATGATTCTGTTATATCAGAGGCTTTAAGATTATAAATTTTCATAGCACATTCAACTAAACTATTACGACAAGTAATAGATTCTGCTGATTGTTGATATTTTAAACCCTGATAAATTACATCAATAAATAATCTCTCAACCATAGTTGTACTTCCTTTTTGAGAAGGTACAGTTTTCGGATATGGTAAAGCATCAATTACAACCAAAAGAGATGTCTTATGGTCGTCTTTTGGTATTAATGTAGAAAGCTTAGGAACAATGTCTAAATTAACCATTTTTTCACGTTTTTCTAAATCAATACCATCTAAATAAGAAATATTTTTTTTAGCCATGATTTTTTCACTCTTTTAATATTCATAAATTTTTGAGTAATTAAAAATAATATTTTCTCATATTTAAATAAAATTGAATATATCAATTTTGATATATAGCTCTGAATTTATATTATATGTAAAACATATTAATACTATAAAATTATTAAAAAGAGATGATTAAACATGAGTAAAAATCAAATCCTATTAGGAATTTCAATGAAATTTGTTAATCCTAATTTAAAAAAATATGTTAAACATTATCCAAATAGTCAAATATATTGTATAACATTATCAAAAAATATTTTTGAAGTTATAAAAAAAATAAAACAGCAATATAATTTTTTTAAATCAAAGTTAATTTATCTTATTATAGATAAATACATAGAAAAGTTAGAGAATAGAGAGTTTGATATATCTAATTTATTTATGAATGTTTCTGAATTTGTACGACATGCTTTTTTTGATTTAATGATGTATAATGAAATAAATGAAACAAATAGCATTTTACAAGAGTTATATCGTTCTATTAAACGACCAAAAAGAAAATATAATTCAAATCAGAAAGAAGTTATTAAAATTTGTTCTAAAACACATACAATACTAAGAGAGGCGTAATAAAAATGTGTAATATAAAAGAGATTAATGAAATAGAGAATATTACATTAGATTATCATTATAATTTCAATACAGAACGATATAATAAAGCAATATCTACTTTTGGAATGAGTACGCAATTAGTTATAGTAATGGAAGAACTTGCTGAATTAATACAACAAATAAGTAAATTTTATAGATTTATTAAATTTGGGCAATCATTTAATACAAATAATTTACTTTCTGAAATAGTAGATTCACGATTAATGATTGATGAGTTAATCTATATTCTAAAAAAGGTATTTAATCAAATAACTTTAGATACATTATATAAAGAGCAATTATATTATAAATTAAATAGATTTGATAAAAGAATAGAGGTTAGTAAATTATGAGTGAAAAAGACTTCCAGAAAGTAATATTTGAGTATATTAATAAATTTCCTTTTAAAAATCTATGTTATTCTTTACAATATCAGATACAAAAACAAATATGTAAATGTTGTTCTTTATATCCATGTTTTTATAAGAAAGTAGAGAAAATACAACAACAAATTTCTTTATTTTGGATTTTTGAAAAAATAAGAAAAAATAAAGAATCTTATAAACTTAATATAGCTTTTAATGAATATATGAAACCAATTATAGAAATGAATTCAAGATTAGGAAAAAATATCAGAATACTTTTCGGTAATTATCAAAATGGAAAAAAAGAGGTGTTTACATTATGAATTTTGATAAAGAATACTTAGATAAGTGTATTGATTTTAATCAACAATTATTTAATTTTATAGATATTCATATTCAAACTAATTCTTATTTCTTTTTAAATGAAAATAATGATTCTACTTCTTTTGAATCAACATATAATTTAAAAAATTGGTTAGAAAATATAATTCATTCATTAGAATTAATAAAACAACAAAATAAGTTAAATGAGGTGTCTAAATGAATAATACTTTAAAAAACTGTGAATATGAAACTTATTTAATTAAAGATAAATATTATAAATGTGAAATAACAAAAACATATCATCAAAATAAATGTATAGAATTTAAGAAGTGTCTAAAAAGATATTGGGAAAATATTTTTAATGAAGTAGATAAAAAAACTGAGGTGTTTAAACTATGAATAAGGAAATAATAGATTTATTAAAATTAAAAGAAATGATTAAAGAATTACCATATAAACAAGAAAAAGAATTATTCTTTTTACGTGAATATTTTGATTCTTTAATAAATTTATGTTTAGATAATAATTTATCATCTAAAATAATAGAAATGAATAGAGATTGTTTTATATCATATTTAGACCAAAAGGTATTATTTTTAGAACAATTATGTATAGAAAATAATCTAAGAAATGAACAGATTAAATTATACATTACTTTATCTTTTAAACATAAATTAGATGTATATATTAATAAAAAAGATTTATCTATTACTTTTGAAATACTTAATAATTTAAAAGATAAATTATTACATGGGTTTAAAATATCAAAATTAGAGGTGTAATAATTTATGAATATTTATTTAATAGAAAGAAATCCAGATATAGATAAAAAAGAAATATATGAAGCATTTCTTTCACATATAGTAATATGTGAATCAAAAATAAGATGTCGTGAATTAGCTTCATCTATTTCTGATTTTGAAGGAAAAGAAGTATGGTTTAACAAAACTACTAAAGTTAAGTTATTGGGAATTCCTTATTTTAAATATTATAAAGAACAAATTATAATGAGTGAGGGAAATCATATATGAATACTACTGATAATAGTTTAGATGAAATTTATGAAAATTCTGAAAAGAGAAAGCATTCAAAATTCATGAATAAGTATTTTAACCTTTCTAAAAATGGAATTGATTATAAAAATCATTTTGGAATATTATTTGAGTTAAAAGAAACGTATGCTAAAAAATATATACGATTTATGATTCCAAAAAAACAAGTAATAGAAGCTAATTATTTTATGTTCAATTTTCATGAACAATTTTTTTGTATTGTTGATTCTAATAAAATTCTTAAGAAATTTAAAGATAATAATGAAATGTATTATCCAAATGAGAATACAGTTAAAAAATTAGCATTTTTTTTAACAAAAGATATAGAATGTTTAAGAACAGAGGTGTTATTTACAAAATGGTAAAAACTACAATTAGAGTAAGGGAATTTAAGGAATTTATTGAATATGAAAATGGTCTTATCCTTAAATTTCATAGGTTTAGAAATTCAAGAATAGGATATTATACAAGAACAATAGAAATAGAAATTCTTAATGATAATTTATTATGGGAAAAAATAGTAATAGATATAGATGATAAAAATAGAGTAATTGATACATCATTGTTATTTTTAGCTATTTGGTTAGAAAATAAGGATTTATATTTCTCTAAGTATCATATTTCAAAAAAGAATAAACAAAAATGTTTAAATGAGGTGTTAAATAAAAATGGTTAAAACAAATAAGAAAGTAATTGATGAGTTTAAAGATTTAGATGTTAAAACAAAAAATAGATACGCAAGTCAAATAAAACGATTAGAGAAACATGGATTAACTTTAACTCAAGCAAAAAAACTCTCAAATCAAGAATTAGCAGAAAAATTAGAATATAAAGGATTAGAAAAGAATCTTGATAAAACTATGGATGCTTATAAGAAAAATTATAATGCTATTACAATAATACCTTCAAGACGACAAGATACAATTAAATATGAAATAATAGAAAAAGAAGGTATATTAAAAGGAAGTTCAGAATATACAATAAGGAATAAAGAGTTAATTAAAACTGTTGGAAGTAGATTCTGGGCTGTTATAGAAAGACTTAATGAAATTCAAAAAACTAATCCTAATCTTGTATTTAAGGATTATTATTATACAAGAGAAGTAAAAGATTCAAAAGGTAATCTTGTTGAGAAAACTTATAAAACTAATGAAATATTTGATTACGCAAGAGATTTTTTAAGTAAAGCTCCTTCTATTGTTGATATGATTAATTCTTATGATGTAAATAATCCTAATGAACTTGATTTTATAATTCCAAGTATTTATAATGAAAAAGTAGAATTAGAACAGTGGGAATTCGATTTAGCTTTAGAATTCGATACTCCATAATTATTTAAATTTTTTATTTTATAGTTTTAATCAATTCGATTAAACAAAATAAAAAGAGAGTGTTTAACTATTGAGTACATATTCTAATTTCAGTAATCGTTTAAAAACTTTACCTACGTGGTTAGATAAAAAATATATTTATCTTTATGACGGATTAAAGGTTAGAAATACAGTTAGAAAGATAAATAAAGAAGTAGATAAATCAAATTGTTTATGTTTAGATTCTGAAACATATAAAGGACATTGTCGTTTATTAGCTGACTCTGATTCAAGATATATTTTAGAACCTACATTTAAAGAGTGTTTAGATTTCTTAATGTATCGGTATAATGATAATAGTATATATAGATTCTTTTTTAATATTGATTTTGATATTTCGGCTATTATGAAATTAAATAAAGATAAAGAATTTTTAGATAAAGTTTCTCATGGATATACTACTAAATTTCAAGATTATGAAATATATTGGATAAATGGGAAAATGTTTTCATTAAAAAGAAAAAATCATAAAGTAGTTTATACCGATATTAATTCTTTTTTACATATGAGTTTAAATAAAGCAGTAAAGAAATATGTTGATTCAAATTTAGGAAAAGACAAAATAGATGGGAATTTATTAAATACATCTTTAGAATATTGGGATGATAATTTAAATGATATTATACAATACTGTATAAAGGATTGTAAATTAACTCAATATGTTGGAAATATATTTATTGAATCGTTAAAAAAGGCTGAGATTGTATTACCTAAATATCTTGTAAGTTCGGCAAGTTTGAGTAAATCTCATTTTAGAAAACATTGTAATTTTCCATCTATTCAATTTATTCCTAAAAAAATTCTAAATATTGCTTGGAAAACTTATCATGGTGGAAGGTTTGAATTATTAGACAGAGGTTATTTTAAAAAATTATTTTGTTTTGATGTAAATAGTGAATATCCCGATTTCATGAGATTATTACCAAGTTTTAAATATGGAATATGGAAACAAATAGATTATCTTACAAATCAACCAAGTTTCAGTTTAATTAATGCTACTTTAATTATACCTAAAGAAGTAAGAATATCAACTATTACCAATAAATTACCTAATGGTATGAATATTTGGGCAAATGGTTATCAAAATGGATGGTTTACGTGGTATGATTTGGATTTAATGAGAGATTATATAAAAGATATTAATGATTGTTGGATTTATGTACCAAGTTCTAAAGAATATTATCCTTATGAACAAGAAATTAATAATTTATATGCTAAAAAACGACATTTTAAATATGTTTTAAATGAACATACACTTGAATTAGTTGTAAAATTAACTATGAACGCTAAATATGGTACAAATATAGAAAAACATACACGATTAAATAAATATGGTAAAGAAATTTATGAATCTGGAATTTTATTTAATTCTGTATATGGTACGTTTATAACTGGGTATGGTCGATGGAAAATATTAAAAGATATTCATAGAAATAATTGGAAATATATACATGGTTTTCACACTGATTCTGTTATAACATCAAAATTTTTGAATGAATTAGATTTAGGAAAAGAACTTGGACAGTGGAGTTTAGAAACTAATGAGAATGGAATTCAAGGAATTTTATTAAATACTGGGCAATATCAAATAGGAAATGATAAATGTAAAACAAGAGGCATTCCTAAAAAATATATTAAAAATTGGTTTAGATTTTTAAGAAAAAGAAAATTAGAAGGATTACAAGAAATTCAATTTACAGTTAATAGAATGCTAAAAATAAGAGAAGCATTAAAACAACATAAAATAGAACGTATGAATGAAATGAAAGATACTAAAAAAACAATTAGGATTAATTCTGATAAAAAAAGAACGTGGAATGACGATTTTATAGATTTTCATGATATATTAGAAAGAAATATAGCTTCTTTACCTTTAATTAGAAAATTAGATGGAAATTATTATTATAATGATAATAGAAGTATAAGAAGTTTAATATAATATTACTTTATTTTTTATAGTAAATATACTATTTTTATTTAAATACTATATATTTTATATTTAGTATAGATTTTAAATTTTTTTTTGATAAAGGATAAGGATAAGGTTTCTCTCTTTTCCTTATTCCTTATCCGATAAAAATAAAAGAGGTTAATTAAAATGAAAAAACAATTAAATTTAAAAAATATTCTTAAAAAAATAGGCAAATATTTTATAATTTTTATGATATGGTGTACTTTTATCGGATTTATAGCACATATCTCTATTCTTATTGATAGAAAGTATATAAGGAATCGAAAATTTTTAAATACTTCTAAAAAGAAAGAAAATGAGGTTAAAAAAAATGAAATTCTATAAATTAGGAATAGTATTATCTATTTTTCTTTTTTCTTTTTTTGTTATTCCTAATTCAAAAGCTATTAATACAAGTTTAAATACATTTAAAACGATAGAATATTCAAATGAATATTATCTCTCAAATAATTTAACTTTATCATATCCAAGTGAATCTAATTTATATAAAACTAAATATTATACTGGAAATTATACAAATTATTTAAATTGTTCATATCAAAATAGTTTATTAGCATATGATTATACCTCTCAATCAAATTATACAAAATATATAGTAAATCAATTTTATTTTAATTTAACTGAATTTAATTCAAGAAATATTACAAATTATATTCAAAATTATACAATACAGTTAAATTATGAATCAAATAATACTTTACAATATTTTAATACATTTAATTTTTCAATTCAAATGAATAATATATCTATTTCAAATAATATTGATTATAATTACTATAATTATACTTTTGATACAACTAATTACTTAGATATTCAATTACATACATATTTTTATAATAATTATACTTTTAGCAGAGCATATTTTTATAATGATACAAATCTTTTATTTACGTATTATTATAGTGCTATACAATTAAATAATTTATCTGGAATTGAAAATATTTACTTACATTCATTTAATTTTACTTCAAATTGTAATATAAACAGTTTGAAAGGAATTAGATTTATGTATATTAATCAAACTATTCAATTCAGTAATTTTATAAATTTTCCTTTATGGAATGATGATTTTTTTTACAATATGGATATTTCTTTAATTAAACTTCCTTTTTGGCTATGGTTAATCTTAACTATTAGTGTTGGGTTAATCTGGATGTATGTTAAAGAATTAATGAGAATAAATAATACTCAAATTCAATATAAATTAAAAGTAAATTTAATATTTACATTAATAGAATTTATATTAATTTTACTACTTACAGACCGAATAAGTATTTATCTTGTAGATTCAGACGAAACAAGTCTTATATTTACACTTTTAAATGCTTTACTTTTTGGAATGTATCTGAATATATGTGGTCTTGCTTCTGGCGGATTGTTAAAGAAATCTTACATGAAATTCTCTGTAATAACAATAGTTTTATTTAGTTCCTTATTTGTTTTTGGTATAGCTTCATTTTATATAGAGTTTAATTATCCTTTTAATCTATTATTGTTTTATAATAAGTTTTCTACAAGCACTCTTCACGGATTATATTTTTATGAATATAATTTTTTTGGTTTACTTGGAGGAATTTATCTATTAAGTTTTATTTTAGAATCTGAGGTGTAGAAAAATGAAAATAAAAAAACAGCATATTTTATTGATGGTATTTGTATTTTTAATTGGGTTATCTGTTATTTCAGTTATTAAAGCAGATAATAGTGAAACAATTTCAAAAAATTTTGTTGGAGCAGAAATTACAGAGGAATACTATTATACGCAGGGTTTAAAATATGAAAATTCAAGTGTAGAAAATGCTTATCGTAATTTTTATAAAACTGGGCAATTCAATCATTATTTAACTGAGAAACAATTTGTAATAAAAGAAGTTAATAACATATATCAATCTAAAAGTTCGATTGCTCAATTTTATTTCGATGATTCTATAAATGATGTATTAGATATTGACTATGATAATGCTCCTTATAATGCTACATATTCTTTTGAAAATGAAATTGTCGGTACTCAAGACACAGCAATAGATTTTATTGATTCTAAAACGGGTACAGTGGGATATACTAAAATAGAAAATTCTGCTATATCTGAATTTAATAATAATATATTATTTTATGACGGCACAACAAGTGGCGGTACTGATTATACCAATAGTTTAGATACTCCTATTGTTGAAGGGAGTATTGAATTTTGGATAATGATTGAAAATACATTAGGCGGCGATTTATGGATTCAATTTAGAGAAGGGAGTAGTTATGGAATTTGGTTAATTTGTAATTTAAATTTAGGTCAAGCAGAATATACAGTTTATACATCTGGAGCATCTGCTCATACCGAATATAAACCATTAAACCAATGGGCACATTTTCGATTTGAAATTAACTGTACTTCTCATAGTTCAAGTCTATTTATAGATAATAGTTCAATATACGAAAATTTAGGTTTTTATAATACTAACATTAATCAAATTGATACAATGTGGTTTACGACTGGATACACTGGCACTGGAAAAGTATATATGGATGCTATTGATTTTTCTTATGATACAGCATATTATACAAATAGAAATCAATATACGTATGATATACCTAATGATAATTATGATTTAGTTTTCGGTATTGACATGTATTTAGATTGGATTAGTGGGTATACTTCAGCTTTTCAAATTTATTTAACTGAAGGCATTATATATTATCATTCTGGAATTGTAAGATATGCGTATTATAATTACACATTAGAAAGTTTAGAGTTTGAAATTCAAACGTATGAGCGATATGATGAACATGATTCTTTTTATAAAGTTGGTACACGTTGTTTAATATATGCTAATAATGAATTAATTGCTAATTTTACTCAAAATGTGGCTTCGATGGATACAAATCCTTTACTTACTCATTTAAATAATATGTTTATTAAAAATTTAGATTCAGATAATATAAATAGTCTAAAAGGATATAGATTATGTTATTATAATCAAAATAATGACGTTGGATTCCCTTTTGATTTTCCTAAATTCTATGATGATTTTGCTTTTGTATTACAAACTATTGATGAGTCTAAATATTGGACATATTTAAGTGTAAAATTAGATATTGATTATATAGAAACTATAACATTTTCTCAAGAAATTACAATAGGAAGTTCTACTGAAACATTAAGTTTTAGTTATGAATTTAATCATGTAAAACCATCTTATTATACTGCTAAATTCTTTTATAATGATGTATGGATAAAGAATCCTTTTTTTTGGCTAATAGATTGGATTAGAATACTTATAAATGCTTTTATGACAATGCTACAATTCCTTTTATTTATTTTAGTAGCCGGAATTAATATATTATTTGGAAGTTTATTTATAGCTCTCATAATTCCGTTTTTATGGAATATATTAATATATTATATTGTATATGCTTTTGTATATATTATATTTTATCTTTACATTGGTTTAGTTTATATTTTGGGTTGGCTTTTGTATCTGCTTAACCCACTATTTGAATTTATCTTTATGGTCGTTATTCCTTTTCTTGTCGATATTTTTGTTAAGATATTTTCTTGGGTAATAGCTATATTTTTATATTTGATAACATTAGGACAATCTAATTTATTTGAAATACAACAAATCATTCAAACATTCTTAGAAAACTTAGCAAATGGAATACTTGAAAGTTTATATTACATTGGTCGTTATTTACCAGAATTTTTAGGTTTTTTTATATTCTATTTATTGAATATGGGTTTATTATTCATTAAATTTGAGTATTGTAAAGCCAGAGGTTATGTAAATAGGAGTTTATCCATTGAATCAAGTTTCGACGCTTACTCATGGTTTCCAAGAAAAATTTCTAATATTATTATAAGAGTGAAAAACTTTATTTTATGGTAAAGTAGAATAATTATTTAAAGTATTATTTTTAAAAAATTAAGTATTTAGCTTAATTGAAAATAATATAAAAAAGAGGTAATAATTATGAAAGATAATAAAATAAATGAAAATGATGTTATAATTCAAGTAGTTAAATTACATGATTCTTTTGATTTAATAGTTAATGATGTATTTATAGAAAAAATAAACACATTGGGAATTACTAAAGAACATTTTAAGAATGCTTCTGTTAAATTTACAGAAGATAATATATTCTTAGAACAATCAGAATCAAAAACTCTTACAGTTAAATTATCAAAATGGAAAAAAAGTGTGTTATTAGATGAAAAAGCTCAATTACTACAAAAAGGACAAGTATTTTATTTTTTTGATGGAAAAAATTGTAAGAGATTCCCTTTAGTTTCAAATTGTTCTTATTTTGAAAAGGATAATATAGAAAGGTTTATTTTAACAACTCCTACAATATACATGGATTCACTTCCTACGTTTTTTGTTGATAAGGATGGATTACCTATAACTATGAAATGGGGATTAAAAGACCGTTTACTAAAAAGACGTTTATTAGTATCTAATTCAAGAGATTTACACACTGAAATCAATACCGATTATAAAAATGTAATGCTTGGAAAACACCAATGGCTAAAAGAAAAATTCTTTACTCTGTTAATCTGGACTTTATTAATTGGAATAGTTTTTACTGTTATAGGATATGGAATAGGAGGCGGTTTTTAAATGCCTTCTGAAATAAGACAAGAAAGTAGTCCTTACGAAAATGCTTTAACTGAAATATTAAAAGAATTAAGTAAAGAACTTCCAAAATTAACTAATATAAGTAAAATAGAAAATAAAAGGTTAAGTGTTCTATGGACTTGTAAGATGTATAGACCATTTCTTAAAAAATATTTAGAAAATAAGAAACATGAGAAAGGAAAATTCATTGAAACATTTATAGAAATATTAGATAAGCTCACACCCAAATATCAGTTAGATAATGAAAGTTCTAAACAATTATTTAACAAATTTAGAAAGAGGTAATAAAAATGCCCTTAGATGATGATAATTTATTATATTCGGTTAATATTCTTGTCGGAAAAATGGGAAAAGGTAAGACTTTAACTGGAGTTAATGCTATATTAGAACATAGAGAAATACATCCAAATTCGGAAATTTTTGCTAATTTACATTTATGGGAAAATATAGAAAAACAAATTCCAATGAAAAATTTTACATATAGCCCATTAATGATTTTCCCTTACTCCAGAATTGAAAAATTAAAAAACTGTTTTATTCTAATTGATGATTTTTCAAATCTAAAGAATTCAAGAAATATAGCATCTTTAATCTGTAATATATCAAGAAAAATGAATATTACAATCCTTATAACTTGCCAAAGAATTAAACAAGTACACCCAAAAATAAGAGAAGTTTGTCTTTTTTATGATTCTTATACATTCAATTCAATTAAATGTGAATACATTAAATCAAAAGATTTAATTGAACTTACATGTTATAATGAATTTAGTCCAGAGAATATTATAAATAATGAATATATTGAAACATATTACTATACAAATGTAAGTAAAGCTTTCAAATGTTATGATACAAATGAAATAGTTCCTTATTTAACTGAAAACGATGTTATACAAGAAATTATAAAATTTTCTGATAATCAGAGAGATTTAGACGTTAATTTAGAAGCATGTTTCAATAATAGAACAATTCGAAATAAAATCTTTAACATATTAGTTAAAAAATATCCTAAATTTCAATCTTAATTATTTTCTACTTTTTCTTTTTATTCCTATGAATAGTAGGAAAAAAATAGATTTATAAAGAAAAAATTCATATTTATATTAACAAAAAATAAAAAAATAAAAAATAAAAAAGAGTGTTAAAAAATTATGGATTGTAAAAAAGGAATGTTAAATAACTGGAAAAAAGATGCTATAAAGCAAAATCGTGAAAAAGCTCATAACTTTTCTTTAATTGAGGGTTTTGATTATAGTTTTGATGAGAATAATAATGGAAAAGTTAGTTTAGGGTTAGAGAATGATGGAATTGAAACTACTAAAGTTTTTTCTAATCAAAATGATATTTTAAAAGAATATTCAAAAACTCAATATATTATGAATTCTGTTAAAAAGTTTAATAAGAATAAAGAAAATAGATATTCTAAAAAATATAATACAAAATATAATAATTTAAAAATTAGTTTATCCTATTTAAACCCAAAACAACATACAATAAGATATATTGATACTCATTCATTTAATATAAATATAAGTATATTAAATGAATTCTTAAAAGAATTCAGTAAATATATTGAACGTAATGATGTAGAATATACAAATGAAGGTATAGAACATCATATTAGATTCTATATACCTTTTAAACATTCTAAAAGGGCAATAATATATAGATTTTATATATCTATTGAAAATAATAGAAAATATATATCTATTACCTATTCCTATATTAACCGAAATAATTTTTAAATTAATTTCTTTTGAGTTTATAGATATAGAGAGATTCTCTCATATCAAACATTAAAAAGAGATGATAAAAAATGGAAAAAATAGAAATAATAGAAAAAGAACTTAAAAATGAAGTATTTTCTGAAATAATAAAAACATTAGAAGTACAACAAGATAAAGAAAATATTTTAGCCGCTTTTATTAAATATCTTAAAATTTTATTGAAAGATATTAATAAAGAAAATATAGAATTAAAAATAACAAGTTTAAACACTATATTTTATAAATATTCTACAACCCCATTTGATTTTTTAATCTTTAAATCTCATAAAGATTTTAAAGATTATTTTCTATATGGAGAAGAAATTAGATATGAATCATTTTCAAAAAGTAGAGATTGTTTAAAAAATAGCATTCAAAGTATTATATCTAATAAAATTGAAGCTAAAACAATGACATATTATTATACTTATGATTCTGAAAATGATATTGATAATGAGATAATTGACTCATTAACAGAATTTAACATAGAATTTAACGATAATAAATATATTTTTGTTGTATGTTATAATTTTTAAATTTACATAATTTTCTTTTTTAATTTACAGATATAGAGAGATTCTCTCATATCAAATAATAAAAAGAGATGATAAAAAAACGCAAAAAAATAATTATTGGTTGGAAGTAAGAAATAAAATAGTTCAAAATAAAAAAGATATGTCTTTTAATAATTATCTTAAAAATAGTCGTTATTTGCCTTCTAAAATTCAATTAAAAAAAAGTTTAGAGGTGTATAATTAAATGTGTATATCTTACATGGATTTTAAAAAACGACAAGCAAAAGGTATATTAATACATATAAGAGGTTTTAACATTTCTTATAAAAACTTCTTAAATTATTTAATTACTTTACAGAAAGATTCTAATGTAAAAATAATGAGATTCAAATGTCCTAACTGTAATTATATGAATCCTACAACATTAGGAATTAATAGCAAGTGTTTAAAATGTAATTCACGCTTCTTTTTTACTAAAAGAAGCATACAAAGAAAAATAGCTTTTCAAAATAAAAAACATAAATTACTTAAGAAATTAAATCAATGTGTTATTGAAAATAATAAACAACATAAAATATACAATGAAACTAATAATAAACAAGCATTAATTAATAGTGAAATTAGTTTTAAAGAATCAGAAATAATAACCAATGAGTTAGTTCGAATACATAAAATTTATAGAGGTGTAGAATAAAAATGAATCAAGTAGTTTACTCAAAACCACAAAAAGATGAAAGGAATAAATGGGAAAAAAGAGAATCTCTAAGAAATTTAGAAGAAGCAAGAATTAGAAATTGGAATTTATATGAAAAATTTTGTTTTCATAATGATTACCATTATCCTTTTTTTAATTTATCTTTATCTGTAAATCTTGATATTCCTATTCCTTTAGATATTTCAACTTTATTTTATCCTAACTATGAACAAACAAAAGAATTAATAAATTTCCTAAAATCTGAATATTTTAAACACCAAATAGAAACAATATTAATAGAAAACAATTATTCAGATGATATTTTTAATGATTTAGATGATATAACAGAATATATAAAATTTATAATACAATTTTATAATAATGAGGTGTAAAATAATGAAACTAAGAGATAAATTATTAATTATTTGTTTTCTTTTAATGATTCCTATTAGTATATTAGCAATATATAAAATAATATTATATGTTTTTTATAAAATTATATGTCCAGTTGATTTCCTTTTTTGGTTTGTAGAAATATCCTTTATAATATGGTTATTTATATTTTTTACATATTGTTATTTTGATATAAAAAAGAGGTAAAAAAAAATGGATACATCTTATAACAAAATGGAGCGTAGAGAGTTTAATAGAAAATTAGGGTATCCAGAATTAATATATCTTGATACCTCTGGAAGTATAATTATAAAATATGATAATCCAGAAGCTATTAATATTTCTAATCTATTCTATACTCCAAAAAATTATAGTTTTAAATATGATGGAATAATTTATAACTCTCATAAAGAATATTTATTAAAAATGAAATATAATACATTCTATTTTGTATTTGGTTGTATTTGTATAACATTATTAATATCTATTGTATTTGGTTATTTTCTTAAACTTTTATAAATAACTAACTCCTTCTTTCTTTTCTTATTTTACCCTTATTTCATGTCCCAATTTTTTAAGGTTTCAAGCCTTCTCTTTGTATTATATAGAATATGAGTAGAGAGTTCAGGGATTTAATTTTCAAAGAG